>Ga0207693_10000254_pt1 | contig 49362 bp, 43 predicted proteins | sample LARL81metaG_FD_184347 | JGI IMG/M metagenome (GOLD analysis project Ga0207693, IMG submission 184347) | Corn, switchgrass and miscanthus rhizosphere microbial communities from Kellogg Biological Station, Michigan, USA - LAR L8-1 metaG... | ecosystem: Host-associated > Plants > Roots >... | reverse complement strand
CCGTTCTTTATCGCGGTGATCTCGGCCAGTATTGATACCGCGATTTCCGGCGGCGTGCGGCTGCCGATGTACAGACCGATCGGCCCATGAAGCCTTGCGATCTCTTCCGCCGTCAGGTCGAATTCCTCCAGGCGTCGGCGTCGCTTGGCGTTGTTGGCACGCGAGCCCAGCGCTCCGACGTAGAATGCCGGTGATTTGAGCGCCTCCATCAACGCCAGATCGTCGAGCTTCGGATCGTGCGTCAGCGCAACCACCGCGCAGCGCTCGTCAAGGTTCATGGCGACGACCGTGTCGTCGGGCATCGTCCTGACCAGTGTGACGCCTCCGATGTCCCAGGCTTCGGTGTATTCCTCGCGCGGGTCGCAGACGGTGACCTGATAGTCGAGGCCGACGGCGATCTGCGCGAGGTACTTGGACAGCTGTCCGGCGCCGATGATCAGCATCCGATAGCGAGGGCCGTGGACGGTGGTCAGCGCCGTCCCGTCGAAGCTCAAGTCCTCGCCCGCGCGCGCCGGCGCGAGACTGACGCTTGCCGTCTGCAGATCCAGCGTGCGCGCAACCAGTTGTCCCCGCTCGACCATCGCCAGCAGCTCGGCGATCCTGCTGGCGCCGCGCAAGGGCTCGAGCACCAGCTGGATCGTGCCGCCGCAGGGCAGACCGAATCTGCGCGCATCTTCCGCAGACACCCCGTAGGTGACCGCCTGCGGCCGCGTCACATAAGCGCCTTCGCGACGCGATCGCTCGACGATATCATCCTCGATGCAGCCGCCCGACACCGAGCCGACTACTTGTCCGTCTTCGCGCACGGCGAGCAGCGCGCCGGGAGGCCGCGGCGATGAGCCCCACGTGCGGACGACGGTGACAAGCAGCACGCGCTTGCCGGCGTCGAGCCATTCGGCGCTCCGGCGAAGGACTTCGAGATCGACGCTGTCCATGCTGTATGTCCTTGCGCAATCCTATAGCGACCATTCTACGCCGGCTGCAGCCACCAATAAATCGCGATGCCGGCGACGATCAAGGCAGCGAGCAGCAATCTGATGCGCATCGTTCGCAGCGCGCTGGCGAGCTCCGGCGGCGGCGCTCCAGCCGTGTCCGCCGGCGAGGGCGCGGGGCCGCCGGCGCGCTCGACAAACCGAGCAAAAAAGTCATCGGCGACCTTCGCCGCGGCGCCATCGATCAGCCGCGAGCCGATCTGCGCCAGCTTACCGCCGACCTGTGCACTCGCGGCATAATCGATTCGCGTGCTGCCGTCGACCGGCGACAGCTCGACCTTTGCCATGCCGTTGGCGAAACCCGCGGCGCCGCCCTGCCCTTCGAATTTCAGCGTATACGAGCGCGGCGCAACGATGTCGGCAAGCATCAGGCGCCCAGTGAATTTCGCGCTGACAGGTCCGACGCGCGCGGTCATCGCGAGCCGATGCTCGGTGTCCGAGACACAGTCGATCGATTCGCAACCCGGAATGCATGCGCGCAGCACTTCGGGATCGTTGAGCGCTCGCCATGTCGTGTCGACGTCGGTCGGCACGACGCGGCTTCCCTTCATTTCCATGATCTCGGGCCTATATGTGCATCACGCGGCGCGCAGCCGCTCGGCGCCCAGGCCTCGGCCGGCCGGCCGGCGGGCGAACGCGGTGGCCAGCTGCTTCAAGCTCTGCAGATTGTGCACCGGCAGAAAATCGTCGACGAACGGCAGCATCGCGCGAATGCCCGCCGGCCGCGCTTCGAAGCCCTCGTAGCGCAGCAGCGGGTTGAGCCAGATCAGCCGCCGGCACGACTTGGCCAGCCGCTCCATTTCCTGCGCCAAACCGTCGCCGATATCGCTGTCGAGGCCGTCGCTGATCAAGAGGACGATCGCACCCTGTCCGAGCAGCCGCCGCGACCAGCGCCGATTGAATTCGCCCAGGCAGGCGCCGATACGCGTCCCGCCTGCCCAATCGGTGACGGCAGTGCTGATGCGCGCGATCGCGACATCGACGTCGCGCTGCTTGAGATGACGGGTAATGTTGGTCAGACGCGTTCCGAACAGCAGCGTATGCACGCGATCGCGATCATTGGTGATGGCGTGCAGGAAGAAGAGCAGCATGCGCGAATAGCGGTCCATCGACCCGGAAATATCGCACAGGACGACCAGTGGCGGACGGCGGCGGCGTTTTCGCCGCCACGCCAGCGGCACCATCACGCCGCGCGCCGAGGCCATCGCACGCAGCGTCGCGCGCAGGTCGACCGCATGCCCCCGCGGGGCGGCCACCGTGCGCCGCACCGGCAGTTCGGGCAGCGGCAGACGCAGGCGCGCGATCATCGCCTTGACCTCGCGAAGCTCGGCGGCCGTCATCGATTCGAAATCACGCGTCTGAAGCACCTCGCGCGGCGAGAAAGTGAACGCCGCGTCGAGATCGATCTCTTCGCCTTCGACTTCGAGGTCCTGGCGCGGCGGCGTCATCGCTTCGGCCAGCCGCGCCGGCAGCGGCGCCTGCGCCTGGTCCGCAGGCACGCGGCCGCGAACCTTCGGCAGCAGAAGAGCCATCATGCGTTCGAGCAGCTTGGGATTGCGCCAGAACAGGTCGAACGCCTGGTCGAACAGCACCTTGTGCTCGTGCCGCTCGATCAGCACCGCTTCGAGCGCCGCGCGAAAATCGTCGCGGTTGCCGACGCCCACTGCTTCGACCGCATTGAGCGCAACCACGACTTTCGCCGGGCCGATCGGCAGGCCTGCGGCCCGAAGGACACGCGCGAAATGCAGAATGTTGCCGGCGAGCCTCTCGCGCCCGAACAACGCTTCCGTCAATGCCATCATGCCGGCAAGGCGACCGCTTCCGCGCGCGCCTCCGCGACCAGCCTGGCGGCTACCTCCGGCGTGATCGCACCGACATCGTCCTGGTATTTGAGCAGCGCTCCCAGCGTATTGGCCACCGTATCGGGATCGAGCGTTACGCGATCCAGCGCGACCAGCGCCTCGGCCCAATCGAGTGTCTCGGCGATGCCGGGCGCCTTGAAAAGGTCAATCGCGCGCAGGCGCTGCGTGAACGCGACGACTTCGCGCGAGAGCCTCGCGTCTGCGCCGGGCACCTTGCGCCGCACGATCGCAAGCTCGCGCTCGGCATTCGGATAATCGACCCAGTGATAAAGGCAACGCCGCTTGATAGCGTCGTGAATCTCTCGCGTGCGATTCGACGTGATGACGACGACCGGCGGCTCCGCCGCCTTGATCGCGCCGAGCTCGGGAATCGTCACCTGGTATTCAGCGAGCACTTCGAGCAGGTACGCTTCGAACGGCTCGTCGGTGCGGTCCAGCTCGTCGATCAACAGAACCGGCGCCGCCCCGTCGTGCGGCTCGAGTGACTGCAGGATAGGCCGTCGGATCAGGAAGCGCTCGGCAAAGATATCGGTGCCCAGCGTTTCGCGGTCGACCTTCCCCGATGCCTCCGCCAGGCGGATCTCGATCATCTGCCGCGGATAATTCCATTCGTAGACCGCCGACGCCGTATCGAGACCTTCGTAGCACTGCAGGCGGATCAGCGCGCGGCCGAGCGCGGCCGCAAGCACCTTGGCGATTTCGGTCTTGCCGACGCCGGCTTCGCCTTCGAGGAACAGCGGCCGGCGCATCTTGAGCGCCAGATAGACGCTGGTCGCCAGGCGCCGGTCGGCGAAGTAATCGTGCTGCTCGAGCAGTGCGGCGACGGCGTCGACGTTGGCGGGTAGCGCTGGCGTCATGGCGAAAGTTCGACGATGGATGAATGGCGATTATAGCGGCAAGGCGTGCAGGGCGCTGGCGCTGCCCTTGCACCTCGCGCCATCGCGCGCCAGGCTTCGGACTGGCGGAACAGCACGCCCTCAGTGAAAATCGCGTGAGCGGGCGGCCAGCTTGCCGAGCAGCGCCGTCTGATCGTGCAATCGCGCCGCGATCAGGTGCACGACCTCGCCTTCGCGCTCGAGCGTGCCGTATACGGTCAAGAGATTCGAGCGCAGCAGCTCCTTGCGCTGCCGCTCGGCGAGGTCGCGCCAGACGATCACGTTGATCATTCCGGTCTCGTCTTCCAGCGTCACGAAAGTGACGCCGCTGGCGGTGCCCGGCCGCTGGCGGCCCGTGACCAGCCCGGTGACGCGGGTGACCCGCCCGTGAGGCAGTCCATGCAATTCGGCCGCAGTCAGCATGCGCTGACGCTGCAGCCGATGGCGGAGCAGCGCCAGCGGGTGCCGGCCGAGCGTCAAGCCCAGGCTCGCATAGTCGGCGATGATGTTCTCTCCCTCATCGGGCGGCGTGAGCATCGGCGCTGTCTCCGCGATCGACGCATCGGCCAGCAGCGGCGGCATCCGCTCGATACCGCTGACGTCCCACAGCGCGCGCCGGCGATGTCCGGAGAGTTGCGCCAGTGCCCCTGAGGCGGCCAGGGCTTCGATGTCGTGACGGTTGAGTCCTGCGCGCCGGACGAGATCGGCGACATCGTCGAACGGTCGGAACCCACGCGCCGCAGCAACCCGCTTGCCGCCGGCTTCCGACAGGCCCTTGACCAGGCACAGGCCGAGGCGCAGCGCCGGCTGCGAGATGCTTGCTCGACAGGGCATCGTCGTCCCAGCCGAACGCAGTGAGCCCTGGGACCCAGTGTCTTTTGGAGAACGACACTGGATGCCCGCGTCCGCGGGAACGGCAATTTCTTCCAACGTGCATTCCCACTCGCTGATGCAGGTATCGGCCGGCAGGATCGTGCCGCCATGCCGGCGCAGGTCCTGGGTCAGTTGCGACGGCGAATAAAACCCCATCGGCTGTGAATTCAGCAACGCACAAGTGAACGTCGCCGGCTCGTAGCATTTGAGCCATGACGACACGTAAACCAGCAGCGCAAAGCTCGCTGCGTGCGATTCGGGAAAACCGTACTCGCCGAAGCCGAGTATCTGCTGGTAGATCTGCTTGGCGAATTGATCGTCGTAGCCGTTGGCGCGCATGCCGTCGAGCAATCGCCGCTCGAGGTGCTCGAGCCCGCCCTTGCGCTTCCACGCGGCCATCGAGCGCCGCAACTGGTCGCTTTCACCCGGAGTGAATCCTGCCGCGACGACGGCGAGCTGCATCACCTGTTCCTGGAAAATCGGCACGCCGAGCGTGCGCTCCAGCACGCTCCGGACTTCCGGCTTCGGATAGATGGCCAGCGCCGGGTTCTGCCGGCGCTTCAGATACGGATGGACCATGCCGCCCTGGATCGGTCCGGGGCGGACGATCGCGACCTCGATCACCAGGTCGTAATAGCATTTCGGCTTCAGCCGCGGCAGCATCGCCATTTGGGCGCGCGACTCGATCTGGAAGACGCCGACGGTATCGCCGTGGCCGATCATCTCGTAGACCGCATCGTCGCTCATCGAGGGATCGATGTCGGCGAGCGACAGCCGACGCCCGTAGCGCACCGACAACAAGTCGAGCGCGCGGCGGATCGCTGTCAGCATGCCCAACGCCAGCACATCGACCTTGAGCAGGCCCAGTGCGTCCAGGTCGTCCTTGTCCCATTCGATCACCGTGCGTTCCGGCATCGCCGCGTTTTCGGTCGGCACCAGATGCGAAAGCGGGCCGCGTGAAATCACGAATCCGCCGGTGTGCTGCGACAGATGGCGCGGAAAACCGAGCAGGCTCGTCACCAGCGCCGATAATTGCCGGATTACCGGACTCGTCTCATCCAGACCGGCATCGCCGATTCTTTGCGGCAGCCCTTGGCGCCCATCCCACCAGCCGACCGCCTTTGCCAGCCTGTCCACTTGCGACAGATCCAGCCCCAGCGCCTTGCCGACGTCGCGCAGCGCCGAGCGCGGGCGATAGCAGATCACTGTGGCCGTCAGCGCCGCGCGGTCGCGGCCGTATTTCCGATAGATGTACTGGATCACCTCCTCGCGGCGCTGATGCTCGAAGTCGACGTCGATATCGGGAGGCTCGTCGCGCTCGCGGGAAATGAAGCGCTCGAACAATACCTCGGTGCACGACGGATTGACTTCAGTGACGCCCAGGCAGTAGCACACCGCCGAGTTCGCCGCCGAGCCGCGTCCCTGGCAGAGGATGTCGTGGTCGCGCGCAAATTTGACGATGTCGTAGACGGTGAGAAAGAACGCTTCATAGTGCTTTTCGGCGATCAGTGCGAGTTCCCGCTCGATCAGCGCGCGCACCTTGGCGCGATCCTTCAGCGGCGTGCCCGCGGCGGGGAACCGTCGCGCAAAGCCTTCCTCGGTCAGCCGACGCAGGTAAGCGGCCGGCGTTTCACCCGCGGGAACGATCTCCTCCGGATACTCGTAGCGCAGCTCGTCCAGCGAGAATCGGCAGCGCCCGGCGATGGCCAGCGTCTCGGCCAGCCACGCCGGAGGATAGATGCGCTCGAGCGTGGCAAGCGGCCGCAAATGGCGCTCGCCGTTCGGATGTAGCGCGTGGCCGGCTTGCGCGACCGTTGTCTTCAGCCGGATGGCGGTCAGCGTGTCCTGCAAGGCGCGGCGATCGCGGCCATGCATGTGGACGTCGCCGGCGGCAACGAGCGGCAGACCGGTCATCGACGCGATTTCGGCGAGAGCGGCGCAACGCGCCGCGTCGTCGGCCTCGAGCAGGCGCTCGACGGCGATCCACAGCGCTTCTCGAAAGCGCGGCTTGAGCCAGCGCGCTTCGTCGGCGTCGGGAACCCGGCTCGGCAGCCATAGCGCGAGACAGCCGGCGACACCGTCGGCAAGATCGGCGCGCGACAAGCGGTAGCTGCCCTTGACTGCGCTGCGCCTTCCGCGCGTGATCAGCGCAGCCAGGTTGCCGTAGCTCTTCCGATCGGTCGCCAGCAGGACCACTCGCAAGCCGTCGTCGAGACGAAACTCGCTGCCGATGACGAGCTTCAGTGCGCATTTTTTCGCTTCGATGTGCGCCCGAACGACGCCGGCGAGCGAGCATTCGTCGGTGATCGCCAGCGCCGCGTAGCCTTCCTCCTTGGCGCGCGCAACCAGCTCTTCCGGATGCGAGGCTCCGCGCAGGAAGCTGAAGTTGGAAATGCAGTGCAATTCGGCGTAGGTCATGCGGATCGCGCCGCTAGGAGAAGATCCCGTGTACGAACCATTGCCCGCCTCGATCGCGGTAGAGCCACAGCTCGCCTCCCTGCGCATCGCTGCCGACGAAATAATCGCGGCCGATCTCGCCGCCATCCCACCAGCCGCTTTCGATGCGCTCCGGGCCGGAGAGCAAGCTCAACTGCGCGGATGCGAGATCGACGCCGAGCGGGCGCGCCCGAGGCAACAGCCACAGCGGCCGTCGCGGTGGATCGGCCGGAAGCGGCACCGCGCTCGCCGATGTGGTGCCGCGATAGCGCCAGGCATGCTCGGGACGATGATCGGCGTTGAGACAGAGCTCGCGCACCGAGTCATCGCCAAGCCGTGCCCGCAGGCGCTCGATCCACTGCTTGCCGCTCTCGCCATGACGATGGGCTCCGGCAAAGAGCTCGCCATCCTGCCCCGGGAACGGCGCGATTTCTTCCGACACCAGTCGGATCGCCTCGACCCGGTCGGGCAGTTCTTCGCGCGCCAGGCGCTCGCGCAGCACGTTGACGATGTGCTCGACCTTGCGCGTCGCTGCAAGGCCGAGCACGATGGCTGTCGGCGGCGCGTCCTCGTGAATCAGGTCGCAGCGCAGTCGCGTGACGCCGGCGCCGCGCCCCTGCAGGAATCCGGCGAGCTCGACGACCAGTCGCTTGGCGGCAAACAGCAGCGCCTCGGCTTCAGCCACCGGCACAGGCAATTCGAGCTGGCCGTGATAGCGCTCGGGCGGCACGAACAGCGAACGCGGATCGGGCTGGATGCCGCGCGCGCGATCGATTTCGTCGAGCAGCCGCTGGCCGAACCGCCGCGCCACGCCGTCGCGCGGCAGTGCCAGCACGTCGGCTATCGTATGCACGCCGATGCCGGTCAGCGTGTCCAGAATGGGGCGCTCGCTGTCGAGCAGCGCGACGGGCAGCGTCCCGAGTCGCGGTTCGAGATCCACCGTATGCTCGATCGCGATTGCCTGGCCGGCCCGCGCCAGCAGGCTCGCAGCAAGCGCGGTTGGCGCGGTAGCAATGACGCCGGAAAATCCCAGCGCGGCAAGGCCGGCATCGATGCGCGCGAGCAACTTGGGCAAGCCTTCGAAATAATTGAGGCAGGCGGAGATCTCCAGCAGCACCACCGCCGGTGGTTCGATGCTGATCGTCGACGTCCATTGCCCGCCCCATAAGGCGATGCTTTTGAGCGCGGCGGCTTCCGCACGTTCGTCGCGCAGATGAATCGCGATCTCCGGATCGAGCGCCAGCGCCGCTGCAATCGACAGCCCGGCAACGATGCCGCGCCTTTTTGCCGCGTCGTTCGCAGCGACCACATCGGGGCGATGGCTTGCGCTGCTGACAACTGCGGCGACGCTCCCGGTACCGGCGCGCGCGAACACCGATAGCGGAAGGCCGGGAAAATAAAGCGCGGTCCAGAGCATGGCCCGACAGCAGAAAACTTAAGCGTCGGCGGAACGGCTGGCGCTGCACTCCACGATGTCGTCGTGCGTGCGATTGCGGGAACCTGTTTCGCGCGGATCCGGCCTCGACCCTCTTCTGCCTTCATCGGCGCGGGCCAGCGCACGATTCCAGATCAGTGCCGACGGACCGCCCACCGGATAGTGCGGCTTGAAGCTCACCCTCCGGATTGCCGCAAGACGATAGCTGGCCGCCGATGCGCCGCCGGTTGCGCCAAGCGCCGATGGATGCCGACCCGTCGCAGCGGACTCGGCCGAGACATCCAGCAACAAAGGCCGGACCATGACGCCACCGCGGCGCTTGAACACATCGACGCGCAGGCAGCCTTTTTCCGCGGCCAGCCGCAAGCGCAGTGGCGATGGCGAGGCTTGCGCTGCGCAGGCCGTGCCTGCGAACAGGAAGGCCAGCGTATCGCTGTCCTGCGCGGCAAGCTGCAGGCGCCGCAAACGCTGATCGTTGAGGCTGCCCGGCCAGAAAAGCAGTGCCCCGACGCTGTCGGCGCGCAGCACCTGTTCGGCCGACCACCAGCGATCCTTGCTTTCCTCCGCGGCGACGACGAAAAGCCGGGCCGGCTCGATGCCGGCACCGGCGAATGCCGGTGCGTAGGGAATCTGCGGCGGAGCGACCAGGACGACCGTCTCGCCACAACGGGCGAGCCGGCCTAGCGCCGGCAGCAACAGGCGCAATTCGCCGATGCCCTGAGCGTCATGCAGTAGCTCGGTCAACGCCCTTTTCGGCCAGCCGCCCCCCGGCAGCTCCCGATCGAGTTCCGGAAAACCGCTGCAAACCGCATCGTCGGCTCGTGCCAGCTGATCGCCGCGCCAGAGGAGCGGGTTGTGCAGCAGCTCAGCGAGGGCGGGCTTCATCGGTGGAACCGCAAACCGGGCCCGCCCCGGCGAAAGCCTGGACGGGCGACGGTCAGACAGGAAAGGACAGTCTATCGAACGATCGTTCGATAAGTCAAGCCCTGAGCCTCTGCAATCGCTCCGCGGCGGCCAGCAGCGTCTGCTCGCGCTTGGCGAAGCAGAATCGAATCACCCGGTGGTCGGTCCCGCCCTGATAGAACGCCGACAGTGGAATCGTCGCGACACCGAATTCGCGAACCAGCCGCTGCGCAAACTCCTGTGCAGGCTCGTCGCTGACCCGCTGGTAGCGGGCCAGTTGAAAGTAGCTGCCGTGGCAAGGCAGGAGCTCGAGCGGGGTCGCGGCAAGCGCGGTCCCCAGCAGATCTCTCTTGGCGGCGAAGAACGCCGGCAGCGTTTCGTATCGTGCCGGCTCGCGCAGGAACTCGGCCAGCGCATGCTGAACCGCGCTGTTGACGGTGAAAACCGTGAATTGATGCACGCGCCGGATTTCGTCGCTGATCTCTCGCGGCGCCAGCGCGTATCCGACTTTCCAGCCGGTGGCGTGAAACGTCTTGCCGAACGAGCCGATGACTACGCTGCGCGCCGCGAGCTCGGAATCTCGCGCGATACTAAGGTGCCGCGCGCCGTCGTACACCATGTGCTCGTAAACCTCGTCGCTGACGACCACAATCTGGGTGCCGCGCGTCAGTGCCGCGAGCCGCGCGATATCGTCGGCCGCGAGCACGCTGGCGCCCGGATTGTTCGGCGAGTTGACGACGATCATTCGCGTGCGCGGCGTGATCGCCAAGGTGAGCGCCGGCCAGTCGATCGCGTAGTCGGGAAAGGTCAGCGGCAGCGTGACCGGCGTCGCGCCGGCGAGCCGCACCGCGGGAACATAGCTGTCGTAGGCGGGCTCGAACACGATCACTTCGTCGCCCGGATGGGCGAGCGCCTGGATCGACGTGAATATCGCCTGCGTCGCGCCCGTTGTGACGGTGACTTCACGCTCGGGGTCATAGGCATGCCCGTACAGGCGCGCCACCTTGGCAGCGATGGCTTCGCGCAATCGCAGGACGCCGGGCATCAGTGGATACTGATTGTGGCCGGCACGCATCGCCGCATCGACCAGGTCGATCAGCGCGGGGTCGATCGCATAGTCGGGAAAACCCTGTCCCAGGTTGACCGCGTCGTGCTTTTGCGCAAGGGCTGACATCACCGTGAAGATCGTCGTGCCGGTGGCCGGGAGCTTGGAGCGCATGTCGAGTGCCATGACAGAAGCGAGTTTAGCAGCGGCGCCGCCTGCTCGAGGTTTGACGTCGCCGACGCGCGGAGCGATGCTAGATGCTCGCGACAACCGATGATGGCGATGGCCACCCTGCCCGCAACGTCTCTCAGCGATCCCGCAGTGCTTAGCCTGATCGGCAATACACCGCTGGTCGAGTTGACGCGACTGGATACCGGCCGCTGCCGTCTGTTCGTCAAACTGGAAAACCAGAATCCCGGCGGGTCGATCAAGGACCGCATCGCGCTGGCGATGATCACTGCCGCCGAGCAGGACGGCAGGCTCAAACCGGGAGGCACCGTCGTCGAGGCAACCGCGGGCAACACCGGCCTCGGTCTCGCGCTGGTCGCTCGCGCCAAGGGCTATCGCGTGTTGTTGGTGATCCCGGACAAGATGTCGAGTGAAAAGGTGCTGCATCTCAAGGCGCTCGGCGCAGAGATCCGGATGACTCGCTCGGACGTGAACAAGGGACATCCGGACTATTACCAGGACATGGCGGCCGCACTGGCTGCGGATATCCCCGGCGCGTTCTACGCCAACCAGTTCGGCAATCCGGCCAACCCGATGGCGCACGAGCGCACGACCGGGCCGGAGATCTGGGAGCAGATGCAGCATCGGGTCGACGCGGTCGTCTGCGGCGTGGGCTCGGGTGGCACGCTGACCGGCCTGTCGCACTATTTCGCCCGCGTCAGCGCCGCCACCGAGATGGTCCTCGCCGACCCGGTCGGCTCGGTGCTGGCTTCCTATGTGGAAACCGGGGAGATCGGCACCGCGGGCTCGTGGGTAGTCGAGGGCATCGGCGAGGATTTCATCCCGCCGATCGCCGACCTTTCGAGAGTGAAAAAAGCCTATTCGATTTCCGACAAGGAAAGCCTCACGACCGGCCGCGCGCTTCTCCAGTCCGAATTGATCCTCGGCGGCTCGTCCGCCGGCACGCTGGTCGCCGCAGCGCTGCGATACTGCCGCGAGCAAAGCTCGCCGAAGCGCGTCGTCACTTTCGTTCCCGACACCGGGAGCAAATATCTTTCCAAGATGTACAACGATTTCTGGATGGTCGACCAGGGCTTCCTCGAATTGCCGCGATACGGCGATCTGCGCGACCTGGTGTCGCGCCGCTACGAGGACCGCGCCGTGATCGCGGCCAGCGCAGACGACACGCTGCTCGCCGCATTTCAGCGCATGCGCATGGCCGACGTGTCGCAATTGCCGGTCCTTGCCGACGATGTGGTCGTCGGCATCCTGGATGAATCCGACCTGCTGCTGCACGTCTACAGACAGCCTGATCGATTCCACGACAAGGTTGCGACGGCGATGACGCAGCGACTCGAGACTTTGAATCCGGACGCGAGCTTCGCCGAATTATTGGCCGTGCTGAATCACGATTACGTCGCGATCATCGTGCACGAGGGCCGTTTCTTCGGTCTCATTACCCGCTATGATCTGCTGACGCACCTGAGGAGAAGCCTGCCGTGAACGATTCGACCGTCAAGTCCGCCGCCACGGCGACACAGGGGTTCTCCACGCGCGCGATTCACGCGGGCCAGGAGCCCGATCCATCGACCGGCGCGATCATGACGCCGATTTACGCGACCTCGACCTATGTGCAGACCAGCCCCGGCGTGCACAAGGGCTACGATTACGCGCGCACCGGCAACCCGACGCGGACCGCGCTGGAAGCATGCATCGCCAGCCTCGAAAACGGCGCGCGCGGATTCGCCTTCGCCTCGGGGCTGGCAGGCATGGCGACGCTGATCGACGCCCTGGACGCGGGTGCGCATATCGTCGCCAGCGACGATCTGTACGGTGGGACTTATCGGCTGTTCGAGAACGTGCGCAAGCGCTCGGCCAACCTGCGCGTCAGCTTTGTCGACATGGCCGACCCGCAGAGGCTGCGCGCGGCGATCGGCGCCGATACCAGGATGATCTGGATCGAGACGCCGAGCAATCCTTTGCTCAAGCTGATCGATCTGGCTGCGATCGCCAGGATCGCGCGCGAGCGCGATCTGATCGCGGTCGCCGACAATACGTTTGCCAGCCCCTGGATTCAGCGCCCGCTCGAGCTCGGCTTCGATGTCGTCGTGCATTCGGCGACCAAATATCTGAACGGGCATTCGGACATGATCGGCGGGGCCGCGGTGATCGGCGGAGAAGCCCGTCATGCGGCGCTCGCCGAGCGCCTCGCCTATTTGCAAAACGCCGTCGGCGGCATCATCGGCCCGTTCGACAGCTTTCTCGCGTTGCGCGGCTTGAAGACGCTGTCGCTGCGCATGGAGCGGCATTGTGCCAATGCGCTCGAGCTCGCGCAGTGGCTGGTCGAGCAGCCCGAGGTCTCGCGCGTCCATTATCCGGGGCTGCCTTCGCATCCGCAGCACGCGCTGGCGCGGCGCCAGATGCGCGCCTTCGGCGGCATGGTGACGATCGTGCTGAAGACCGATCTCGCCGGGACCAAGCGCTTCCTGGAAAACTGCCGGCTGTTCGCGCTGGCCGAGAGTCTGGGCGGCGTCGAGAGCCTGATCGAGCACCCAGCGCTGATGACGCACGGCTCGATCCCCGAGCCGATGCGCGCGACGCTGGGCATTGGCGATTCGCTGGTGCGGCTATCGGTCGGCATCGAGGACGTCGATGACCTGCGCCGCGACCTGCGCGACGCGCTCGACGCGATCTGACCACCGGCGACGGGCAATCGACGTCCGGGTTTTCGCTAGCGCGAAGCCCATCCCCTGCCCGGCCCAACGTCCGCTAACCCGCGGCGGTCACCGCCCTCGCCGTAAGCACCGACACCAGGTGGGCGCGATATTCGGCCGAGCCGTGCAAGTCGGTGTTGAGCGAATCGGCCGGAATTTTCACCGCCTTGGCCGTGTCGGCGGTGAAAGTCTTTGCCAATGCAGCCTCGAGCGCACTCGAGCGATGGACGTGTGAGGACGCACCGGTCACCGCGACGCGCACAGCGGTCGCGGTCTGCGCGACGAAGACGCCGACCAGGGCGAAGCGCGACGCCGGGTTGGGAAATTTGACGTAGGCGGCCTTTTTCGGCACCGGAAAACTGACCGCGGTAATGATCTCGTCGGCGCCCAGCGCGGTTTCGTACATGCCCTTGAAAAAATCGTCGGCGGCGATCTTGCGCTTGTTGGTCACCACAGTCGCATTCAGCGCCAGCACCGCGGCCGGATAGTCGGCCGCAGGATCGTTGTTGGCGATCGAGCCGCCGATCGTTCCGCGGTTTCTCACCTGCCTGTCGCCGATGCCTTCAGCGAGCGCGGCCAGTGCCGGAATCGCCTGCTTGACGACCGCGGACGATGCGACCTCCGCATGCGTCGTCAACGCCCCGATGGCGATCGCGTCGCCTTCTTTCTTGATGCCTTTCAATTCCGCGATGCCGGACAGGTCGACGACCGTCCCCGGGTTGGCAAGGCGCAGCTTCATCGCGCCGACCAGGCTCTGACCACCGGCCAGAGCCTTGCCACCCGTCCGGGCAAGTGCCGCGGCGGCGTCGGCGACCGATTTCGCGCGTTGGTATTCGATGGCGTACATGCGGATCTCTCCTTAAGAACGTCGCGCCGACTGCAGCGCGCTCCAGACGCGGTGCGGCGTCGCAGGCATGTCGATGTATTTGACCCCGGCCGCGGACAAGGCATCATGCACGGCGTTCATCATCGCCGCCGGCGCGCCGATCGCACCCGCCTCGCCGCACCCCTTGGCGCCGAGCGGATTGTGCGTGCACGGGGTGACCTTGGTCGCCACCTTGAACGACGGCAGATCATCGGCGCGCGGCATCGCGTAGTCCATGTAGCTGCCGGTCAGCAGCTGGCCGCTTTGCTTGTCGTAGACGCAATTCTCGAGCAGCGCCTGGCCGATTCCCTGCGCGACACCGCCGTGCACCTGCCCTTCGACGATCATCGGATTGATGATGTTGCCGAAATCGTCGCAGGCACTGAAGTTAACGACCTGGACCACGCCGGTCTCCGGATCGACTTCCACTTCGCAGATGTGCGTGCCGGCGGGGAAGGTGAAGTTGGTCGGATCGTAGAACGCGGTCTCTTCGAGCCCGGGCTCGAGCTTGTCGAGCGGATAGTTGTGCGGCACGTAGGCCGCCAGCGCGATCTCGCCAAAGGTCTTGCTGCGATCGGTGCCGGCAACGGTGAACTTGCCGTCGCCGAATTCGATGTCGGCTTCGGCGGCCTCGAGCAGGTGCGCGGCGATTTTCCGGCCCTTGGCGATCACCTTGTCCAGCGCCTTGACGATCGCCGTGCCGCCGACCGAGAGCGAGCGCGAGCCGTAGGTTCCCATGCCGAACGGAATGCGGCCGGTGTCGCCGTGGACGATCTCCACATTTTCTATCGGTATTCCGAGGCGACTCGCGACCACCTGCGAGAATGTCGTTTCATGTCCCTGGCCGTGACTGTGCGATCCGGTAAACACGGTGACGCCGCCGGTAGGATTGACGCGCACCTGCCCGGTTTCGAACAGCCCGGCGCGCGCGCCGAGCGCGCCCGCGATGTTCGACGGTGCGATACCGCAGGCCTCGATGTACGACGCGTAGCCGATACCGCGCAACTTTCCGCGCTTGGCCGCTTCGGCCTTGCGCGCGGGAAATCCCTTGACGTCGGCCATCTTCATCGCCTCGTCCAGGCAGGCGTCGTAATCGCCGATATCGTAGAGAAGCGCCACCGGCGTCTGGTGGGGAAACTTGCGGATGAAGTTTCGGCGGCGCAGTTCGTCCTGCGCGATGCCCATTTCCACCGCCGCGGCATGGACCAGCCGCTCGACGACGTAGGTCGCCTCCGGCCGTCCTGCGCCCCGATAGGCGTCGACCGGCGCGGTATTCGTGAACACGGCAGTCACCTCGCACCAGATCGCCGGCGTAGTGTACTGGCCGGCGAGCAGCGTCGCGTAAAGAATCGTCGGGATGCACGAGGCGAACGTCGACAGGTACGCCCCCATCGCCGCAGTCGTCTGCACCCGCATGCCCAGGAACTTGCCGTCCTTGTCGAGCGCCAGCTCGGCATGCGTCATATGGTCGCGGCCGTGCGCGTCGGACAGGAAGGATTCGCTGCGCTCGGCCGTCCATTTAATCGGGCGGTTGACCTTTTTCGATGCCCAGACCAGCGCGGTCTCCTCCGGATACAGGTAGATCTTGGAGCCGAAACCGCCGCCGACATCGGGCGCGATCACGCGCACCTTGGTCTCCGGGAGGCCCAGGACGAACGCGGTCATCAACAAGCGCTCGACGTGCGGATTCTGGCTGGTCACGTAGAGCGTATAGCCCTCGTCGGCACGACTGTAGCTCGCAACCGCTGCGCGCGGCTCGATCGCGTTCGGAATCAGCCGATTGTTGACGATGTCCAGCTTGGTCACGTGCGCGGCGCCGGCGAAGGCGGCGTCGACTGCGGCCTTGTCGCCCAGCGCCCACGTATAGCACTTGTTGCCCGGCGCGCCGTCATGGATTGCCGGCGCGCCTTTTTTCAGCGCGTCGGCCGGATTCACGACCGCCGGCAGCACGTCGTAGTCGACGACGATCATTTCCGCGGCATCCTTCGCCTGGTCCGGCGTCTCGGCAACGATCAGCGCCACGCCGTCGCCGACGTAGCGCACCTTCCCCTGCGCCAGTATCGGGTGCGGCGGCTCCTTCATCGGCTGGCCGTCGGTGCCAGTGATCAGCCAGCCGCACGGCAGACCGTTGACGCCGGTCAGATCGTCGCCGGTGAAGATCGCGAGGACGCCCGGCGCCGTCTTCGCCTTGGCGGCATCGATGCTGCGGATCGCTGCGTGCGCATGCGGCGAGCGCAGAAAATACGCGTGCGTGTGATGCTGGGGGCTGACGTCGTCGGTGAACTGCCCGCTGCCGGTGAGAAAGCGATAATCTTCCTTGCGGCGAACCGATTGCCCCACGCTGTTCAAGTCGCTGGCACCCATCGTCTATCTCCTCATCGCCTGTGCGCCCTGCTTCACCGCCTTGACGATGTTCTGGTAGCCGGTGCATCGGCACAGATTGCCTTCGAGCTCGGCACGGATCGTCTTTTCATCCGCGTCCGGATGCCGCTGCACCAGGTCGATAGCGGAGAGCACCATGCCGGGCGTGCAGAATCCGCATTGCAGGCCGTGGCAGTCCTTGAACGCAGCCTGCATCGGGTGTAGCTCGCCGTCAGCCGAGGCGAGACCTTCGATGGTGGTTATCTTCGATCCATTCGCTTGCGCGGCGAGGATCGTGCACGCCTTGACCGCATTGCCATCGATCAGGACGGTGCAGGCGCCGCATTGCCCGGTATCGCAACCGACATGCGTTCCAGTCAAACCGAGCTGGTTGCGGATGAAATCGACCAGCAGCGTACGCGGATCGACGTCCGCGGTGGCTACCCTGCCGTTGACCGTAAGTGACAGCGAGACGGGCACGAGTCCTCCTTAAGGATTGGGCGCCGTCGTGGGAATGATCGCTGGCGGATCCAGTTGCGACGGCGAAAATAGAATACTCCGCGCGGACCATGACAGCAACGTGATGCGGGGTGTGGGTGTCGCGGCGGCGGACATCCGCCCGCCTAGCGGCCGCGCGCTTTTCCCGCCTCCGGGTGAGACCCAGTAGTAAGGTTCCCGATGTATTGCGATAGGTTCTCGATGTCCGCGTCGGACAGGGTCGATGCGACGCTCGTCATATTGCCCGCGTCGTTGGTGCGCCTGCGCGCCTTGAAGTCGGCAAGCTGCTTCTTGATGTACTGCGGCCACTGCCCCGCAACGCGGGGGATCTCGTTCTGGCCGACGAACCCGCCGAGATGGCACATCGGACAGAGCACCGCGTCGGACACCTTGCGACCCGCTTCGACCTTGGCCGCATCGACCGGAAACTTGATCGGCGCCTGCTTCTGCGCGGCGAAGAACTCGCCCAGCAGCATCATGTCCTCGGTCGACAGCTTCTCCGCCACCGGCGACATCTGCTCGTCACTGCGGTGTCCCGCCTTGAAATCCTTGAGCTCTATGTAGATGTAGCGCCAGCTTTGTCCGGCGAGAATCGGGTATTCGCCGACGGTGGAATTGCCGTCCGGGCCGTGGCAGGCAAAGCAGACCTGGGCCTTGGTTCGTGCGGCCGCCATCTGCGCCGCGTCGAGCTGCTGCGCCCGCGTCGGGCACGCACAGGCCAGCGCAGACAGAATGAGGATCGTCGTTTTGAGCATGTTCATTCAAACAAAAACGGCCACTTCGCGCGAGCGAAGTGGCCGTGCGAGTCAGGAACCGCGGCTACGGTAGCGCAAACACGAATACGCTGTTGCCGCGCTTGGCATCGATCTGGTTGTTGCCTCCTGCGGCGACCGCGATGTACTGCGTGTTGCCAACCATGTAGGAAACCGCGGGGGCATTGACACCGGCGCCGCAGTTGTATTTCCAAAGCTCGTGGCCCGTCTTGGCATCGTAAGCCTTGAACCAGCCGTTGGCTTCGCCGTTGAATACCAGGCCGCCGGCCGTCGCCAGCACGCCCCCGATCAGCGGCTGCGGCGTCTTCGCCTTCCATGCGACCTTGCCGGTATCCAGGTTCACGGCCACAAGCTGGCCCCATTGCTCTTCGCTGGGAATCGTCTTGAACGCGCCGCCGAGCCAGAGCTTCCCTCCCGGATAAGGCACTTCCTCGACGTGGTAGGTCATCGGCTGGTGCAGGTTGGCCGCGTATGCCATATGCAGAGTGGGGTTCACCGCCATCGGCGACCATTCGACGCCGCCGTTGGCGCCTGGCAGCATGCGCGCGCCGTCCTTGGTCGGCAGCACCCACATGTTCTCCTGCGGGATCATCGCCTCGGAAAAACGGATCAGCTTGCCGGTGTTGCGCTCGTGCACATAGACGTGGCCGGTCTTGCCGCCGTGGATCACGACGTCGACCATCTTGCCGCTGTCGTCCTTGGCCTGCGTCAGGATCGGCGGGCTTACCGAGTCGAGGTCCCATACATCATGCGCGATGTACTGGTAATGCCATTTGTACGTGCCCTTGTCGAGGTCGATCGCCACGATCGAATCGGTATACAGGTTGTCGCCAGGCCGGATCGCGCCGTACAGATCGGGCGACGGATTGCCGACGACGAAGAACACGGTCTTGGTCTTCCGGTCGATTGCCGGAGTCATCCAGACGCCGCCGCCGAGTTGCTGATAGAACGAGCTGTCCTTGGCGAATGCCGCCTTTTCCGCCTCGATGTTGCGATGCATGTCGCGACCGGTCGCATCCTTCGCCGCCCACACGCCCTCGTGGCCCTTGTCGGGAATCGTATAGAACGTCCAGATCAGCTTGCCGTCCTTGGCATCGAACGCCTTGACGAAGCCGCGGATGCCGTATTCGCCGCCGTTGGTCCCGATCAGGATCTTGCCGTCGATGTACGCCGGTGCCATCGTCTCCGAATAGCCCTTGTCCGGATCGGCGATCTGCGTTTCCCACAGCACATTGCCGGTCTTGGCGTCGAGCGCAACCAGCTTCGCGTCGATCGTGCCCATGTAGAGCTTGCCTTCCGCGATCGCGACGCCGCGGTTGTTGTTGCCGCAGCAGACGGTCACGATCGGACCGAGCTTGTGCTTGTAATGCCAGTACTCTTCGCCGGTCTTGGCGTCGATTGCGTACACGTGATTGAACGACGTCGTCAGGAACATGACGCCGTTGTCGACGATCGGCGCGGTCTCCATCGATTCCACTACCGCGGTCTGAAAGACGAAGGCCGGCTTCAGCCGGGCGACGTTCTGGGTATTGATCTGCTTGCCCGTGTAGTACCGGGTCTGGTCGTAGCTGCCGTTGGAATGCAGCCAGTTCTTGCTGTCGTTGGCCGCGCCGTCCAGCATCGACTGACTCACGCTGGTAAGGGCCGGCATCGCGCGCGTGGTCGTCGTTGCCGCACCTGCCACTTCCTGCGCGGCGACCGGTGCGGTTAGTCCGCAGGCCAGCGCAAGCGCCGCGGCCAGACGCCAGTACATGCTGTAGTGGGACGCCATGATTGTTACCTCCAGGAAATTTATTTTCATTGCGCTTGCATCGGCCCCGCCGTGCCCATATTCCAGCAGCGCGGCGCGCCAGCCTGCCGCGGAATTAGGTTATAGTCCAACCAAGGTGGAAATGCAATCTGTGGACGACAAGACGAAAAGCGGGGTGCGCGTGGACCGCAGGCGTCTTTGCGCACCTGCAGCCCGTCACATTGCCAGCCTGGTCCTTGCGGCGTTTTTTGCACTGCCGCACAGTGCGCCGGCGCAGGACTGGTCGATCAACGCGAGGCTGCTGGCGGCGGCCCGCACCGGCGACGAGGGCGGGCTGGTGCGAGCGCTGGCCGACGGCGCCGCCGTCAACGCGCGCAGCCGGATCGGCGAAACCGCGCTGGTGATCGCACTCAAAAACGACCGCCCTGCCCTGGCGTCGCGCATGCTGGATGCCGGCGCTGATGTGAACCTGGCGGCAGTCAACGGCGTGACGCCACTGATGGCCGCCTCGCACGCCGGTCAAACGGACATCGTCAGGCGCCTTTTGGCCAGCGGGGCGGAGGTTTCCCCGGTCGACCGTCTGCAGAAGACCGCGATGACCTATGCCGCGGGCCAGGGACGTACCGATATTGTGCTGCTGCTGCTGCACGCCGGCGTCGACGTCAACGCGGTGCTCGCGCACAAGCTGACGGCCCTGATGTGGGCCGCTGGATACGGCCGGACCGACACGGTGCAGGCCCTGCTGGCAGCCGGCGCCAAGCCAGGGCTCAAGGACGATCGCGGCAAAACCGCGCTGGATATCGCGCGCGAAGGAAATTTCCCCGACACGGTGAAGCTGCTGGAAACCGCGCTGAAAAGCTGACGGGGCCGGTCGCGACCGGAGACTTCAACCCGCGCCCCGCGTTCCGACTGCGCGCTTGCGCGCTCGCGAGCCGATCGGCGACATTCGCCAGAACAGGTCGTCGCGCAAGATCCACTGATGATAGATCGTTGCCGCGACATGCGCGCCGACGGTGGCGACCAGCACCCAATTACTGACCAGATGAACGACGCTGCACGCGTCCTTGATCGCATCGTGGGGACCGGACCATGACGGAAGAACCCATCCAAAGAACTTCACCGGATAGCCGCTGGTCGCAGAGCCGATATAGCCGCTCAGCGCGGCGATGAACATGACGGCGTACAGCAGCAGGTGGACGGCCACCGCGGCGTGCGCCTGCCACCGCGGAAGCGGAGGAAGCTCCGGCGGGCGGTGCGAGGCGCGCCAGGCAAGGCGCACAGCCATCAGCAGCAATGCGACCAATCCAATCGACTTGTGCAGGTTGTACGCGTCGGCACGGGGTCCGACCGGCTGTTTCGGGATCGTCTGCATCCACCACCCGAGCGCCATCAAGCCGACTACCGCCGCGGCGATCGTCCAGTGCATGACGATCACGGCCGTCGGATAGCGTTGGGTGGAATCAGAACCTGACATTTGCGCTGGCCCCGATCAGGTAGTTGCGCCGCGCCGACGGCTCGAAGAAGCGCCCGTTGGTGTCGCCGACGATTACAGAGCCAACGTAGTTGCGATCGGCGAGATTGTTGATGCGGGCGAATTCGCGCAGCGTCCACGTGCCGACACGTTGCTCGAATCCAGCGCGGACGTTGGCCACCGTGTACGCAGGGGTGGCGTCGGTATTGCGCTCATTGACGTAGAGCTTGGCCGCGTACTGCGCTTCCAACGCGACCGAGAAGCCTGCCCAGTCGGCGCGGGTCCAGGCCAACTCGGCGTAGGCGCTGGTTTCCGGCACCGCAGGCAGGTGCGACCCCGAAGGCACGAGCAACGGCGGCGTGCCGGTGGTCGTGTCCTCGGCGAATCTCGCCGACAGGTAGGTGTAAGCCGCATAGCCGGTCAGGCCACCGCCCAGAGCACCTTCCCACTGCGCCTCGACGCCGCGCCGCCGCGTTTTGCCGGCATTCTTGTAGGTCGTGCGACCGCCGGTCGCGGCGTCGACGATGATCTCGTTCGAAGTGTTCGTGATAAAGGCCGCGAGGTTGACGCGTTGAGCGTCGGCAAAGTACGCCTTAAGGCCGATCTCGGTCGAGCGGCTGATCGCAGGCTGCAGCGCGAAGTTGAGGCCGGTGCCCGCATTGCGGTAGGCGAGCTCGATGAAGGTGGGCGTCTCGAAGCCTTCGCCCCAGTTGGCATAGACGTTTATGTCCTTCGCCGCGTGCCAAACGATGCCGGCGACGGGGCTCGCATGCGAGAAAGCCACCCGTCCGCTGTCGTCCGGATTCGTGGCGGTGATGTAGTGGTCGACCGAATCGAAGCGCACGTCGCTGTAACGGGCGCCGGCGAGCAGCGACAGCGTGTCGAGTGGCGCCCACTCTGCCTGGGCATAGACATCCTGATTGCGCACGGTGTCGTCTTCATCGCGGCGCAGATCGCCAAGTGCGCCGTTGTTGTTGACGAAACCCTTGCGGGCCTGCTGCTGGCGGTCGTAGGCGGCGCCGACCGTCAAGGTCAACGGCCCGCCGGCGGCGGCGATGCGGGTCGTCGCGCGAAGGTCGACGCCGGCGAAATTGCCTGACAGGTCGGTGACACCGCCCGACGACGTGTCCAGCGTGCCGGCGAGTGCCAGGTATTGCCGCACCGAGCGCTGTCCGCCGTAGGTGGTCAGGCGCACGGTAGAGTCGGCGCCGATGTCGCGTTCGATCGTGGCACCGCCCTGCTGCTGGCCGACGGTCTTCCGGGTATTGAACAGCGTCGCCGCAGGGTCCGCCTGGCGCGGGTTCGCCTCCCATTGCGCTCGAGTCAGCCCCAGCGGATCCTGCGCTTCGGGCTGATAGAGCGAGTTGGCGATCATCGTGACCCGGGTGCCGTCGCCGAACGCGAACCTGAACTTCGCGTTGAACTGATCGCGCTGCGCTTCGCTATGGTCGCGGTAGCCGTCGGTGGCGAAGTGATTGGCGGTGATCGAGAAGTTGACACCGTGCTCTTCGCCGCCGAATTTCGCGATCGCATTCCAGGTGCCATAGCTGCCGCCGACGACCTGCGCCTGCGCCGCCGGCGTCGGCGGCCCGTCCTCGGTGAAGATCGAGATCACGCCGCCTGCTGCATTGCCGTACAGCGTCGAGAACGGACCGCGCAGGACTTCGATGCGCTGTGCGGACGCCAGACTGAAGCTGCCCGTCTGGCCCTGCCCATCGGGCATCGTCGCCGGAATGCCGTCCTGATAGAGGCGTATCCCCCGCACGCCGAAGCTCGCCCGCGCACCGAAACCACGCGAGGAAACCTGCAGGTCCTGCGCGTAGTTCCACCGGTTCTGCACGACCAGGCCCGGAACGCGCGAGAGCGATTCGGACAGGTTGATCTGCAGCTGCCCCTGCTGGATCCGTGCCGCCCCGATGCTGTCGATCGCTACCGGCAAGTCGAACGCGCGCTCTTCGATCCGCGTAGCCGTGATGACCAGCGGGTCGATGCGCACGACGTCCTGCGCCGTCGCGAACTCGGGCATCGTGGCGCCGGAGATCGCCAGCAGCATCGCCGCCGGCACGATCCGCCGCATCCGGCGCCAGCGAAGGACGGAGTTCGGCATGTTCTGCGCGCTCAAGAAATTGCGACAAAGTCGTGTAGCATAACCGATCGTTCGCGTCGGCTCCATCGACGCGCAACCGACGCTTTCCAGGAGCACTCATTACCATGCGCTTTTCCGGGATCCTCATTACGGTGGCGTTGTCTCTAGTCAGTTCGCCACCGGTCGTCGCGGCGCCGATCGCGTACGCATCCAACGAAGGGTCGGGCACCGTGTCGATGATCGACACCGCGACCGACAAGGTAACCGCAACGTTCAGCGTCGGCGGCAAGCCGCGCGGGATCGCGCTTTCACCCGACGGCAAGCGGCTTTACTTGAGTGACCAGACCGCCAACGCGGTGCTGACCGTCGATGCAGCGACCGGCGCACTGCTCACGCGCACGGCGCTGGGAAAATCTCCCGAAGGCATCTATCTGTCGAGCGACGGCAAACTGCTGGCCGCCGCCGTCGAGGAAGACGATCAGGTGATGCTGGTCGATACGGCGAGCGGCAAGGTCGTACGAAAGATCAAGATGCGCGGCAAAAATCCCGAGCACGCGGTGTTCAGCCCCGATGACCGATGGCTTTACGTCAGCAGCGAGGAGGCCGACAGCGTCGACATCGTCGACCTGGCCAAGGGAGAAGTTGTGCAGTCGGTAAAAGTCGGCGACCGGCCGCGCGGCATCGGCTTCCTGCCCGATGGCAAGCGCGCCTACGTGGCGGCGGAACACGCGGACACGGTCAACGTGATCGACGTCGCGACGATGAAAGTCATCGCAAGCATCAAGGCCGGCAGTCGCTCGAATGGCGTTACCGTCCGGCCGGACGGCATGCGGGTTTATGTGAGCTCGGGCGGCGAAGGAACCGTGCAGGTTATCGATACGGCGAGCAATGCGATCATTGCCGCAATACCCGTCGGCAAGCGCCCGTGGAACATGGCGATCACGCCGGACGGTCGCAAGCTCTACGTCGCATGCGGGCGGTCGAATGCGATCGCCGTCGTCGATACCGCGACCAATGCCAAGATCGCCGATATCGCCGTGGGAGATCTGCCCTGGGGCGTCGCGCTCCGCTGAACGCAGGCGACGGGCTGAGCCGAGCGGCGCGGCGCGTCCTCGGGCTTTCACTGGCGCTCGCCGGCGCGTCATCCGCTGCGCACGCCGACAATCCGGCGGAAGTTTTCGAGTTGCCCAAGGTCGAGGTCATCGGCACGACGCCGTTGCCCGGCCTGGGCACGGCGCTGAAGGACGTCCCCGCCAACGTGCAGAGTTTCGGTCGCGTCGATCTCATGCGGCAGCGACCGCTCGACTTGAGCGACTTTCTCGAGCGCAACGCCAACAGCGTCGGCGTCTCCGCTGCGCAAGGCAATCCCTATCAGCGGGATCTCAACTTTCGCGGCTTCGCAGCCTCGCCTCTGCTCGGGACCCCGCAGGGTCTGTCGGTGTTTCAGGATGGAGTGCGGATCAACGAAGCGTTCGGCGACGTCGTCAACTGGGATCTCCTTCCGCCTTCGGCGATTGCGAGCATCCAGCTCATTCCCGGCTCGAACCCCGCGTTCGGCCTCAATACGCTGGGAGGTGCGCTGGCGATCTATACCCGCAGCGGGGCGCAGAGTCCGGGCGGCGCGGTCGAAGTGTCGGCCGGTTCCTTCGGCCGGAAGTCCGCGGAGTTCGAATACGGCGGCCTGCGCGACCACATCGACTATTTCATGACCGGAAACCTCTTCGACGACAAAGGCTGGGCGGACCACAATCCGAGCCGGGTGAAGCAATTCTTCGGCAAGGTCGGCTATCAGGACGACAACGTCGACTTCGACGTGAGTCTCACGCTGGCGGATAACAACCTGCAGGGAACGCAGACGCTCCCGGTGTCATGGCTCGACACGCCCAAGCAGGCGTACACGTTTCCCGACCTCAACGAGAACAGGCTCACGTTCCTGACCGCGAGGGGCAGCCGCTTCCTCGGGAAGGATGTCCTGCTCGGCGGAAATGCCTATTACCGCCGCTTCCGCAATACCAACGTCAGCAGCAACGTGAACGACGATTGCGGCACGATCGATCCGGACACAGGCACGCCGGCGCTCAATCAGGCGACCAACGATCGCTCGACCATCGATCAGAGAAGCTGGGGCTTCGGACTGCAGCTGACCGTGCTCGGCGAGCTTGCCTGGCACAGGAATCAATTCATCGCGGGTATGAGTGGCGACTTCGGCGACACGACGTTCGTGCAGGATTCGCAGGCCGCCAATTTCACCGTCGATCGCGCAGCCGTCGGCATCGGCCCCTTCGCGCCCGAGACCGACGTCGGGACGACCAATCGCTACGTCGGAGTCTACTTCAACGACACGTTGGCCCTGGACCCGCACTGGACGCTGACGCTGTCCGGCCGGTACAACCATGCCCGGGTTGCCATCAACGATCGCAGCGGGACCAGTCCGGACCTGGACGGCAATTTCACGTTTTCCCGCTTCAATCCGGCGGTGGGGATCAATTTCAATCCCTCTCCGTCGCTGACCCTGTATAGCAGCTACAGCCAGGGCATGCGGGCGCCGTCTCCGGTGGAGCTCACCTGCTCCGATGCCGCTGCGCCATGCAAGCTGCCGAACATATTCATCGCCGACCCGCCGTTGAAGAAGGTTGTCTCCAGGACCGTCGAGGCGGGTGCGCGCGGCAAGCTGGACATGACCACGCAATGGGCAATTGCCGCTTATCGTACCGATCTCGACGATGACATCCAGTTCATCTCCAGCGGTGCCGGCGCCGTAAATGCGGGTTTTTTCCAGAATGTCGGCAAGACCCGCCGGCAAGGTGTAGAGCTCTGGGGCGGGACGCGCGTCGGCGCGTTGTCGCTCAACCTGCGATACAGCCATACCGATGCGACGTTCCGCTCGGCCTTCGTCGCCGCGAGCCCGAACAACTCGGCAGCCGACGACAATGGCGCAATCGCCGTCACTCCGGGAAATCGCATTCCCGGTATTCCGTCGGATTCAGCGAAGCTACGCGTTGATTACGACTTCGACGACCGTTTTTCCGTCGGCGGGAGCGTCGTCTATGCCTCCAGCCAGTACGCTCGCGGCGACGAGAACAATCAGGACCGGCATGGCACGGTGCCTGCGTACACGGTAGTCGATCTCGATGCGCGCTACCAGGCTGCCAAAGACATCGAGATCTTCGTCCGAATCGCCAACGCGTTTGACCGCCGCTACCAGAACATCGGTGTGCTGGGTTCCAATGTCTTCACCGGGCCCAATCGAACCTTCGGGCCCTCGTCCGGAAACGACGCGGTGGCCGAGCAGTTTCGCGGAATCGGCGCGCCGCGCGGCATCTGGATCGGACTCCGCTATTCGTTCGGAGCGCCCGCGCGGAGCAACTAAAGACCCGCGCGCAGGCCGGTCGCCGGACGATGCATCAGCCGGCGAGCTCGAGCAAGCGCCTGTGCAGCGCCGGATCGATCTCGATGCCATCGCGTGCGGCCGCAGCCGACAGCGCATTGCGCCGATAGCCGGGCAACCGAACGCCCGGGTCCTTTTCCATTTCCGCGATCAGCGATTCGACCCGCTCGAGATAAACCGGCATGCCCGCGAGCGCCGCCGGATCGATGACCAGGAAGGCCTGTCCGACGCCGGGGCGATTGCCTTCGTCGATCAGGAACGAATCGGCTTCGAATCCCATGGCGGCGCCGGTCAGCGCGCAGGCGAGCAATTCGACGACCAAGGCGAGCGTCGCGCCTTTATCTCCGCCAACCGCCAGCATCGATCCGGCCAGCGCCGCCCGTGCATCGGTCGTCGGTTTGCCGTCGGCGTCGAGCGCCCAACCCAAAGGAATCGGTCGGCCTTCCTTCGCCGCGATCATCACCTTGCCGCGCGCGGCCTGCGAAAGCGAGAGGTCGATCGTCAGCGGCGCACCGTTCTTGCGCGGAAAGATGGCGGCGACCGGATTGGTCCCAAGCACCGGGTGTCGGCCGCCCGCGACGGCCATCGCCGCCGGCGAGTTGCCCAGTGCCAGGCCGACCATTGCCGCCGCCGCGACCGGCGCCAGATGACAGGCGGCGACGCCGAAATGATGGCTGTTGGTGACGCCGACGAAGCTCACGCCGAATTCGCGCGCCCGCCGGATCGCTTCGGCGACGGCGAGCGCGCAGGCCGGAAACGCGAGGCCGCCGGCCGCGTCGACCAGCGCGGCGCCGCCACGGCAACGGATCACGCTGGCGACGGCATCGCCGACGGCCCGGCCATTCTTGAGATGTGCGGCGTATTGGGGAACGCGCGCGACGCCGTGCGAGCCCAATCCCTGCGCATCGGCTTCGATCAGCGCCTGCGCTGTGGCCACCGCCATCCCCGCATTCGCACCGGCGCGGCGCAACGCGCGCTCGACCAGGTCCTGCAGCGCGGCGGGTGCAAGCCTAGGCATGCGCGCCGTCGCCGCCACGCCGCAACAGCGCGGCAGCCACCTCGCTAGCGACCAGCGCCGAAACGCGTGCGTTCGACTCACGCGTGACACCGGCAATGTGCGGCGTGAGCAGCAAGCGCGGGCACCCGGCAAAAATGTTCGCCGCCGGCAGCGGCTCTTGCTCGAAGACGTCGAGCGCCGCGCCGCCGAGCGTTCCGCCGCGCAGCGCCGCCGCGAGCGCAGCTTCGTCGACGATGCCGCCACGCGAGGTGTTGATCAGGATCGCATCGCGTTTCATCAGCGCGAGTCGACGCGCGTCCAGAAGCCGCCGCGTCCCCTCGGTCAACGGCACGTGCAGCGATACGATGTCCGACGCGCGTAAAAGATCATCCAGCGGCCGCGGCGCAGTGTGCTGCTCGGCCCACGACGCCGAATCCGGCGCAATCGCGGCGTCGTGCCCGATCACGTGCATCCCCAACCGGTGCGCGAGCTCTGCCACCAGGCGGCCGATGCTGCCGAAGCCGACGACGCCCAGCGTGCTGTCCGAGATCTCGCGGCCTTGGGCCAGCGCGGCGCGCGGCCACTCGCCCGCTGCGACCGCGGCGGTCGCACCATAGGCCTGGCGCCGCAACAGAAGTGCGGCGCCGATCACGTATTCGGCCACCGAGCGCGCATTGGCGCCGGTCGCCGGTATGACGTCGATCCGCCGTGCCTCGCAGGCGGGCAGATCGATGTTGTCCAGCCCAACACCGAGCCTGCCGACGACCTTGAGCCTCGGCGCCCCGGCCAGCAGCGCAACATCGACCTGCGTGCGGTTGCGGACGATCAGCGCGTCGGCGTTGCCCAATGCGACGCCGAGCTCGACCGGCCGCTCGACCAGCGCGGCGTCGTACCGCACGTCGAAAACCCGTGCCAGCAAGGTCACTGCCGCATCGTCGATGAATTCGCTGATGACGATGCGCACGCTACGAGGCTCACTGCGGCGAGAACAGCTGGTCGATGTTCTCGAATGCCTTGAACTCCAGCGCGTTGTCGAACGGGTCGAGCAGGAACATCGTCGACTGCTCGCCGACCTGGCCCTTGAATCGCACGTGCGGCTCGATGATGAACCGCACTCCCGCCGTTTCCAGACGGTCGGCCAGGCTGTTCCATTCGTCGACTTCCAGGATCACGCCAAAATGCCGCACCGGCACCTGATCGCCGTCGACCAGGCTGGTCGCCACTTTCATGTCGGCGGCGCCGACCCGGAACGCAACGATCTGATGGCCGAAGAAATCGAAATCCACCCATTCCTGGGCGCTGCGTCCCTCGGTGCAGCCGAGGACGCCGACGTAGAAGCGCCGGGCCGCGCCGAGATCCGTCACCGGAAAGGCCAGATGAAACCGCGGATAGTCGCCCCGCGACGCTTGTGCTTGCCGCACCGGCTTGGCGCTCCAGCTCAATTCTGCATCCCCCATCTGCGCACCGTGCGCTGTTCGATTGTGCGAAAAATGACGTTCTCGACCAGGAGGCCGATCATGATCACCGTGAAAAGGCCGGCGAAGACGTTGGCGATCTCGAGCTGATTCTTGTTCTCGTAGATGAACCAGCCCAGGCCGCCGGAGCCGGACGACACGCCGAACACCAGCTCGGCCGCGATCAGCGTGCGCCACGCAAACGCCCAGCCGATCTTCAGACCGGTCAGGATGCTCGGGAACGCGGCAGGGATAAGTATTCTGCCGACGTAGGACAGGCCATGCAGCCCATAGTTGCGACCGACCATGCGCAGTGTATTCGACACCGACAGGAATCCGGAATGCGTGTTCAGCGCGACCGCCCACAGCACCGAATGGATCAGCACGAACACCAGACTGCCATTACCCAGTCCGAACCAGATCAGTGCCAGCGGCAACAGCGCGATCGCCGGCAGCGGATTGAACATCGAAGTCAGCGTCTCGAGAAAATCGGTGCCGACGCGCGAGCTGATCGCGACAGTCGTCAATACTGCCGCCAGCGCGATACCGGCCGCGTAGCCGATCAGCAGCACCTTGATCGAGGTCCAGGCCTTGCCCAGCAGCCCGCCGCTGACCATCGCCTGGACAAAGGCCTGCAAGGTCGCGCTGAAAGTCGGGAACAGGAGATCGTTGTGCAGCCAGCGGGCATAGATCTCCCAGGCCGCGGCCAGCAGCACGAGTATCGCGAGCTTGCGCACCGCGCCGATGTTGTAGATCCGCTCCCCGATCGACAGCGGCCGTTGCACGACTCCGAATTGCGAGGCGTCGACAGTCGGCCGGAGAACGTCTGGACGTACCGCGTCGGCTTCAGGCATGGAATTCATCCTCACTCTCGACGGGCTCGGCAAAGAGCATCGCATGGATCTTTCGCTCGAGCTCCCTGGCTGCGTCGCCGTGCGCGGCGCTCCTCGGCAGACTGTTGAGCTCCGCCTTGACCTGTCCCGGGTGCGGCGACATCAGCAGAATCCGGCTGCCGATGGTGATCGCCTCGGGAATCGAATGGGTGACGAACAGGACGGTGAAATGCGTGTCGTCCCACAGCTGCAGCAATTCGTCCTGCATCTTGCGCCGGGTCAGCGCGTCGAGCGCAGCAAAAGGCTCGTCCATCAGCAGGACGTCGGGCTCCATCGCCATGCCGCGCGCGATCGCGACCCGCTGCTTCATGCCGCCGGAAAGGGTGTGCGGATAGCTGTCGGCGAACTTGGTCAGGTTCACCTTGTGGATGTATTCGAGTGCTTTTTCCTCCGCCGCCCTGGCCGAAAGCTTGCCGCTAGATACCAGCGCGAACACCACGTTCTCCTTGACGGTCTTCCACGGCAGCAACTGGTCGAATTCCTGGAAGACCATCATGCGGTCGGGGCCCGGCCGCGTAACCGGCACGCCTTTGAGCCGGATCTCGCCTTCGACCGGGTTCAGATAGCCGCCAACTGCCTTGAGCAGGGTCGACTTGCCGCAGCCCGACGGGCCGAGCAGGATGAAGCGGTCCGATCGAAATACCTGGAAGTCGACCCGGTACGTCGCCGTGATCCGATGCTCGGTGGTCTTGTACTGAATCGTTACGCCGCGAACATCGAGCAGCGGCGCCGTGGTTTCAGCCATGCTTCCTCCTCGGCGGCGCCCCGCGGACGCCGGATCGCCGGCGGGTCTTGGACCGCTGCGCAACCGTTCGCGTCAATGCTGCCAGGCCAGGCGGTCCAGATCCACGTTGCCGCCGCTGACGACAATGCCGACGCGCAGCCCCGCGACCGGCAGCTTGCGCTCGATCAGCGCGGCGAGCGGCACCGCCGCCGACGGCTCGATCACCAGCTTGAGCTTGTCCCAGGTCAGCCGCATCGCCTGCACGATCGCCTCTTCCGAGGTGGTGCCTATCGCATCGACCAATGTCGACAGCACGGCAAACGTCTTCACCCCGAGCGACGAGCGCAACCCGTCGGCGATCGTGCGCGGATCGGTCTGCGGGACGATACGTCCACTCTGCAGCGAGCGCCAGGCGTCGTCGGCACCCGCGGGCTCGGCGCCGTAGATGCGGATCGACGGCTTCATTCCTCGCGATGCGATCGCCGTGCCGGACAGCAACCCGCCGCCCCCGACCGGCGTGATGATCGCATCGAGGTCGGGAATCTCTTCGAGAAGCTCCAGCGCGGCGGTCCCCTGCCCTGCGATGACACGCCAATCGTCATACGGATGCACCAGCACCGCGCCGGTCTCGGCCAGTACCGCGGCGCAGGTCGTATCGCGCGCTTCGAGCGTCGGCGCGCAGAATCGCACCGTCGCGCCCAGGCCCTGCACCGCAGCCTTCTTGATCTCGGCTGAATTCTCCGGCATCACGACCCACGCCGGAATGCCGCGCCGCGCTGCGGCCCATGCGACTGCGGCGCCGTGGTTGCCCGACGAATGCGTGACCACGCCGCGCCGGGCTTCGGCATTGTCGAGCGAGAATACGGCGTTGCATGCGCCGCGCGCCTTGAACGCGCCGACTTTCTGCAGATTCTCGCACTTGAAGAACAGCGTTGCTTCGGCCACCGCATCGAGCGACCGGCTGGTCAGCACCGGCGTGCGTTGCACGTGCGACCGGATGCGCGCATGCGCGGCGTGTATCGCCGCGAGATCGACCGCAATCTCGAGCGCTGCGGCTGTGTCGGTCGCGCCCATCGTTGCTGATGCCCTAGCTTCCTGGCAGATTCTGCGCGTTCGGAAAGAACATCTCCTTCCAGGAATCCGGGCGGTTTTTGATCGATCCGATCTTGGTCATGAAATCTACGTATTTCATCACGTTCTGCGGCGTCGTCGTGAACACGATCGCCGGATCGTTCAGCATGTCCTCGATTTCCTTGAGCGATGCCTTGTCCTTCGACATCCGGAGATAGGCCTCTGCCGCCCAGCGCTTGTCCTTGTTGATCAGCGCGGTGGCCTCGTCGAGCGCCTTGACGAAGGCGTCATACAGCTTCGGATTCTCGGTCCGGAATTTCGACGTCGTCCAGACGACGTTGAATGTTGCCGGGCCGCCGAGCACATCGTACGAGCTCAGCACGGTGTGGACCGCCGGATTCTTCAATTGCTGGTACTGGAACGGCGGCGAGCCGAAATGCGCGGTGATCTCCGATTGTCCGGACAGCAGCGCCAGTTGCGCATCGGGATGCGACATCGTGACCGTCAGTTGATCGAGCTTGTTCTGCTGTCCCTCGCCGAAGGCCTTTTCCGCCGCCATCTGGAGCGTCACGGCCTGGATCGACACCTTGACCGCGGGCAAGGCGATCTTGTCTTTGTCGGTGAAGTCCTTGATCGACTTGACCGCAGGATTGCGCGTATTGAGGTAGAGCGGCATCGAGTTGATCGCCCCGACCGCCTTGACGTCGAGGTTGCCACGCGTCTTGGCCCACAGCGTCACGAAGGGCCCGACGCCTCCCGATGCGAACTGCAGGCTGTTCGACAGCAGCGCATCGTTCATCACATTGCCGCCGGCGAACTTCGGCCACTCGACCCTGACGTCGGCGCCGTTGATCTTCGCGTATTTCTCGATCAGCTTCTGCTCTTCCATAATCATCAGCGGCAGGTAGCCGATCCCGTACTGCTGCGCGACCTTGATCTCGCTCATTTCGGCACGCGCACAAAGCGGCAGCAGCGCGGCCAGAAACACAGTCAGCGCCAGAATGCCCTGCACCGGCAAGCGTTTTCTCATCGTTGGTCCTGTGCTATCGAAAATATCGAAATGGCCGCACCGCAGCTGCCCGCCATCGCGCTCATGCGCTTTCGTAGAGCCTGGTCATCACGAATTCGCGGTGACCCAGCGCTTCCGCGGCGGTCAACCTGCCGTTCGCCGTGCGGAACATCATTTCGAGCAGCTTGTCGCCGGCCTGATCCATCGTGATGCCCCGCTGCAACAGCGCCGAGGTGTCGACGTCGATATGCTCGCTCATCGTTCGCACGGTGCGCGGATTGGCGCAAATCTTGATGACGGGCAGAATCGGATTGCCGATGACGTTGCCCTGCCCGGTCGGAAAAAAATGGACGACGAAGCCGGCGGCGGCGCACAACGTCACCATCTCCGCGGCGGCCGACGAGCTGTCCATGAACCAGAGGCCGGGCCCGGAAGGCGTTTCCGCCTTGTCGAGCACGCCGTCGATCATGCATTTCTTGCCGATCTTCTGGATGTTGCCCAGCGCCTTTTCCTCGATCGTCGTCAGTCCGCCGGCGATGTTGCCCTTGGTCGGCTGCGAATCCGACAGATCGGTGGTCTTGTGCCGGTTGATGACCTCCTGATAGCGGTCGAACACGCGCATGAACTCGGCGCGGACCTTGTCGTCACGGCAACGCGCGGCAACGATCTGCTCGCCACCGGTAAGCTCGGTCGTCTCGCCGAAAACCAGCGTGGACCCTGCTGCATAGAGCTTGTCGAATGCATCGCCTACCGTGGGGTTGGCGCCACACCCCGAGGTCGTGTCAGATTCGCCGCACTTGGTCGATACCCAGAGCTCGTCGAGGCTGCATTCGACCCGTTGCTGTTCGCTGGCCGCCTGCATGAACTGGCGCGCGGCCTTGGACGCCCGCATGATCGTGTCGTGATCGCCGTGCAGCTCGATACCGAACCCGCTGACCGGCTTGCCGGTTTCGGCGATCCCGTCGACAAGCTTTTGGGTCCATCCCTCTTCGATACCGATGACGACGACCGCGGCAACGTTCGGATTGCTCCCCGCGCCGATCAGCGTGCGAAAGTGCAGGTCGAGGTCGGGGCCGAACTGCAGCCTTCCATACGGATGCGGGATCGCCAGCACGCCCTTGACATTGTGCGCGACCGCCTCGGCCGCGGCATTGGACAGATCGTCGACGGGCAGCACGATCACGTGGTTGCGTACACCGACGCGGCCATTCTCGCGGCGGTATCCCCAGAAGCTTTTTTGCATCAATGATTCCTTGCTAAACGATAGTAGGTCGCGACGAGCCAGCATGCGGACACCAGGCCAGGCGCGATCGGCGCGCGGAGCGAAATGTACGGCTTCAGTACATCAGCACCGCAGCGTGGGGAGAAGCGTCGCGTCGCGCGCGGCGGCAAACGCTCGTCACCAGCGCTTGGTCTTGATGTTGTGCACGTGCGCGTGTTGGCCGGCCTTGATCGGCGCGACGACCTTGCCGATATCGACGCCATACTTGATCACGGTATCGCCTACGTTCAGATCTTTCAAAGCGACCTTGTGTCCGAGCGGAATGTCTTGCGCGCAGCGCAAATCTATCGTCCGGTCCTCATCGAGGATCAGCCCGGTCAGCGTTTGTCCTGCTTTAATGCCTTCAACAACGACGACGGCGACCGAATCGTTAGGGTCATGCAATACACAGTGAATCAAAGCCGTATCTCCTGCTTCGAATGGACTCGCGGCGGCACAGGATCGAGCGCCGCTGCGGGCTCAAACATAGCATATTGCGCGCGCCTACAACCCGAGCTGATCGGCGAGGTCCTCGAAATCCCCGGCATTGAGCGTGCTGCGCCGGTCGGGGCCGCCATGCGCCGTGTCCGGACCGAATTCCAGCGGACGGTGCACATACGCGGTCTGCAAGCCACAGCGCCGCGCGGCCGCCAGATCGTCCTTGTGCGCAGCGACCAGCATGACCTGGGCCGGGTCGAGCGCGAGGAGCGCGGCGGCACCGAGATAGACCTCGGGATCGGGCTTATAGTGCCGGAAAAGCTCCGCCGAAAGGATGCAGTCCCACGGCAGGCGCGCGGCTTTCGACAGCTCCACCAGCAATGCCATGTTGCCATTGGACAAGGTGCCTATCAGGCAGCCGCGTTTAAGACGGCGCAGACCCGCCCGAACATCGCGCCAGGCGCTGAGCCGGTGCCAGACCAGGTTGAGCGCGGCGATCTCGCGGGCGTCGAGCTCGAGACCGAAGCGATCGACCAGCCCGCGCAACATCCTTAGATGCAGGCTGTCGAGCGGCTGCCATGGCAGTTCGCCGCGACGCACCCGATCCATTGCCGGACGATAGCCGGCGCGCCAGGCATCGGCGAACTCGCCCCAGTCAGCGCGCACGCCATGCGATCGCCCGAGACGCGCGAGCTCCTTCTTGACGCTGCCGCGCCAATCGACAACGGTGCCGAAAACGTCGAACAAAAGCGCTGCCGGGCGCTTGCGCGACGCCGACCTCGCCATCAGAAATCGAATCCGGTCTGGCGGACCGGACCGAACCAGCGCCGGTGCGCTGCGCACGGGCCATGCAGCGCCAGGGCAGCGAGATGCTCCGGCGTTGAATAGCCCTTGTGCCGGGCGAATCCGTACAGCGGGTAACTGCGGTCGAGGTCCACCAGCATTGCATCGCGCGTCGTCTTGGCGAGTATCGAGGCCGCGGCGATCGCGGCAACCAGGCGATCGCCGTCGACGATCGCCCGCGACGGGTAGTCGAGCGGTGGACACTGATTGCCGTCGATCCAGACGACTTCGGGCGCCGTCGTCAGCTGCTCGATCGCCCGCTTCATCGCGAGCAAGGTTGCCTGGAGGATGTTCAGGGCATCGATTTCGCCGACGTCGCTATGGGCCACCGCCCATGCCACGGCGCGGGCCCGGATGATCACGGCGAGCTCGACGCGGCTTTCCGGTGTCAGCAGCTTGGAGTCGCGCAGGCCCTTGATCTTTCTCTGCGGATCGAGAATCACCGCGGCCGCGACTACCGGCCCGGCCAACGGCCCCCGCCCGGCTTCATCGACCCCTGCGATCAGCATGCCACCCCCGCCGTGCGCAATTCCGTCACCACCGCCTCCGCCGCGATTGTCGCACCATCCGCCGTCAGCGCATCGGCCAGTGACGCAAAAAGCGCTTCGGTGCGGCGCCTCGTAACGGCGTCATCGTAAAGGTTCAATGCCGCCCGGGAAAGATTGTCCACCGTCGCCGCCCATTGCAGGAATTCCGGCGCGACAAAGCGCCCGGCCAGAATGTTGGGCAGACCGACGAAGGGCAGCAGCAGCTTGCGCTTGACGATCTCGGCGGTGACCGGATGGACTTTGTAGAAGACCAGGTGCGGGCAGCGCGCCATCGCCGCCTCGAGCGTGGCCGTGCCGGACGCTACGATTCCGACGTCGGCGGCGCGCAGGGCGTCGCTGGCGTGACCGTACAACAGCTTCAGCGACAAGGACTCCAGTTGCAGGCGGTACTGAACACGCTCGAAATATTCTCGCGCAGCGCGGCTGACCAGCGGCACGACGAACCTCGCCAGGGGCTGCGCTTCGAACAGTGCCGCGGCGGTCTTCAGCAGAAGCTCGGTGTGCATCTCCAGCTCGGACATTCGGCTGCCGGGTAGCAGCGCAAAGACCGGCGTGCCGATCTCGAATTTCAAAAGTTCGCGCGCTTCTCTGCGACTGGCCGCCGTCGCCGCACCGGCCGCCAGAGGATGACCGACGAAGGTTACGGTGATGCCGGCATCGGCGTAGAGCGGCGGCTCGAATGGAAACAATGCCAGCAGATGATCGGCCGAGCGTGCGATCGTGCCGATGCGATCGCGACGCCACGCCCAGACCGACGGGCTCACATAGTGCATCGTCCGGATGCGCCGCCGCTTGAGCTTTGCTTCGAGCCCGAGGTTGAAGTCGGGCGCATCGACACCGATGAACAGCGGCGCGTTCGCCGCCCGCAGGCGCCGAAAAACATCGCCGCGAATGCGCAGCAGTGCGGGCAGATGGGTGATCACCTCGGCGTAGCCGCGTAACGCGAGCTCGGTGTGCGGATACCAGAGCTCACAACCGGCGGCTTCCATGCGCGGGCCGCCGATGCCGGCGAAGCGCACTCCCGGGAGGCGTGCCCGGACGGCGCGGATCAGGTCGGACCCCAGCGCGTCGCCCGAGGCTTCGCCGGCGACGATTCCTATCGTCACCGCGGCCGGGTCGCGAGCGACGACGCTCAACGGACGATCCCGCGCCCTGGGATCTCCAGAAACGCGGTCAGCGCCTGCAGCGCGGGCACGGCGACGGCTGACGCGGCAATCTCCGCCCGCGCGTCGTCGAGCGTGAGGCCCTGGCGGTATAAGGTCTTGTACGCTCGCCTGATGGCGGCGATGTCCTCGCCGCTGAATCCGCGGCGGCGCAGGCCCTCGCTGTTGGTCCCGCGCGGCGTGGCCGGCGATCCCGACACGGTGACATACGGCGGTACGTCCTGCAGCACGATCGATCCGGCAGCCAGCATCGCGTGCGTGCCGACACGGCAGAATTGATGCACGCCGACAAAGCCGCCGAGCACCGCATAGTCGTCGATGATCACGTGCCCGGCGAGCTGGGCATTGTTGGAGAACGTCGTGCCGCTGCCAATCACGCAGTCGTGGGCGACGTGCGAGTACGCGAGCAGCCAGTTGCCGTCGCCGATCGTCGTCACGCCTTTATCCTGCGCCGTCCCGGCGTGGATAGTCACGAACTCGCGTATTACGTTACCGTCGCCGATCACCGTGCGGGTCGGGTCGCCGGTATATTTCCTGTCCTGAGGAATTTCGCCGACCGATGCGAACTGGAATATCCGATTGTTGCGTCCGATGCTGGTTCGATCGGCGATGACGACGTGCGCGCCGATGGTGGTGCCCGCGCCGATGGTCGTCTCGCCGCCGACCACCGTGTACGGACCGATCACGACATCGCCTGCGAGTTCGGCGCTCGCGGCGACGATCGCCGTCGGGTGGACGCGAGTCACAAGCGTCAGATGTCGCGCAACGCGGCCAGCAATTCGGCCTCCGCAACCAACTCGTTGCCCACGCTCGCCCGGACCGCGAACTTCCCGACGCCGCGAACCAGCCGGATCTCGGTCGATTCCAGGGTCATCTGATCGCCCGGCCTGACCTGCCGCTTGAAGCGCGCGTTGTCGATGCCGGCAAAGAGGATCATCGACTTATCGTCCGGCATTCGCTTCAATGTCTGATAGACCAGGATCACCGATACCTGCGCCAGCGCCTCGATGATCAGCACCCCCGGCATGACCGGGTAGCCGGGAAAATGACCCTGGAAGAACGGCTCGTTGATCGTCACGTTCTTCACCGCCTTGATGCTGCGGCCTGGTACGCATTCGATGACGCGGTCGACGAGAAGGAAAGGCGGCCGATGGGCCACATGCCGCATGATTTCGTTGACGTCCATCTGCATGCTTATTCTCCCTGTCCCCGGCGGTCGCGCTCGAGTGCGCGGATCCGGTCGGCGAAGCTGCGCAGGCGCCTCATTATCGATGCGACGTGTTGCCACTCCCGATGTGGCAGCGAAGGAAAGGCACCGGTGTAGACGCCACGCTCGTGGATCGTGTCGAACACGCCTGACGCAGCGGAGACCACCGTCCCGTCGGCAATGTCCAGGTGGCCGGTGATCATCGCCGCGCCGCCGATCTGGCAGTTGCGACCGATCCTGACGCTGCCCGCGACGCCGACGCAGCCGGCAATCGCAGTGTGTGCGCCGATGCGGCAGTTGTGCCCGATCTGGATCTGATTGTCGAGCTTGACGTCGTCTTCGATGACTGTGTCGTCGATAGTGCCCCGGTCGATCGTAGTGTTGGCCCCGATTTCGACATCCGCACCGACGACGACCCGACCGAGCTGAGGCACTTTCAACCACTTTCCGTCCTCATCGGCCATGCCGAAGCCGTCGGCGCCCAGGACGGCGCCGCTGTGAATGAGCGTGCGGGCGCCGACGACCGTGCGCGCGTACAGGACGACTCGCGGATACAGCACGATGTCGTCCCCGAGGCTGCAATCCTCGCCGATCGCGCAGCCGGCATGAATCCATGTCCGTTCGCCGATGGTCGCGCGATCGCCGATGACGACGCAGGGACCGATCGTCGCGCTGGCGGCGACGCGGGCGCTCGCCGCAACCATCGCGGTCGGGTGTATGCCAGCGGCGACCGGATGAGGCGGATGAAAAAGCGCCGCGACGCGCGCATAGGCCGCATACGGGTTCGAAGTAACCAGCTTCGGCAAGGCGGTCTCGGCCGCAAAGCGCGGCTCGATGATGACGGCGCTCGCCCTTGTCGACTGCAGCTGATGGCGATACCTCGGATTGGCCAGAAAGGCGATCGCCCCTGCGGTGGCGCCGTCGAGGGTGGCGACCCGATCGATAAGCACGCCGCCGTCGCCGACGAGCTCGGCGCGCGCCGGTTCGGCCAGCGACTTCAGAGCGATGCCCCCAGCGTCTTGACTGTTGCTCATGCGCTTTGGGCGGCCGCGGATTGGCGGGACTACTTGTCGGCGAGCGCCTTGATCACTCGTTCAGTGACGTCGATGCGCGGGCTGGCGTAGATGACCGGGTCCTGAATGATGAGATCGAACTTTTCATCGATCGCGATCTGCTGGATGACCTTGTTGGCGCGCTCCTGCACGGCAGTAAGCTCCTCGTTGCGCCGCAGGTTGAGGTCCTCGCGGAATTCGCGCTGCATTCGTTGCAGGTCGCGGCTCATGTTGGCGAGGTCCCGCTCCTTGGCGCGGCGGTCGTTTTCGGCCATCGTGACCCCGTCCTTTTCGAGCGTCGCCTGCAGGTCGCGCACCTGCTTGCCGAGCTTCTGAATCTCGGCATCCCGGCCGGCGAATTCCTTTTCCAGCTTCGTCTGTGCGCGCTTCGCCGGCGCCGCTTCGCGAAACAGCCGTTCGCTGTTGACGAAGCCGATCTTGAAATCGGCGCCCTGGGCGAAGCCGGGAGCGGCAAGGGAGGCCGCGAGGAACGCTCCCGCGGCACAAATGAGCAACTGCTGCATGCGATGTTTCAACTTTCTCTCCTGCGCAAATCTTGCGGCGCCCACCGGATCCCGTCGCGCGATGAAGGTCCTGCCGATCTCCAGTCTACGCTCGCTCCACACTAGAATATCGTACCCACCTGGAACTGGAAGTTCTGAATGCGGTCTCCCTTCTTCTTCTTCAGCGGGTAGGCGTAGCTCAGCTTCAGCGGTCCGACCGGAGAGTTCCAGGCGACCCCGACCCCCGCCGAATAGCGGAACGATTCGAGCTCGGGCTGGAGGCCGGCGTCGCGAATCATGCCTGCGTCCGTGAACACCGACAACCTGACCGACTGATCGTTCGCCTTAGCGCCCGGCAGCGGAAAGAACAGCTCGGCGTTGGCTATGATCTTCTCCCGCCCGCCAATCACGTTGCCCTGGATATCCTGCGGGCCCAGCGACGCCGTCTCGTAACCGCGGACCGATCCCACCCCGCCGCCATAATACGCCTTGAAAAAGGGAAGCGTCTTGTTCTCCAGGCCGCCGCCGTAGCCGAAATCGCCGCGCAGCATCAGAACGGTGTTCAAGGGCATCGGCGTGAACCACTGGATCAGATAGTTGACCTTGTAGTACGTCAGGTCCCCGATCGGCAACGCGAGCTCGCCGAAAAGGCTCTGCAGCACGCCTCGGCTGGGGAACAGGATGCTGTCGCGCGAATCGCGCGACCAGCCGGCCGTCAGGATGTAGCTATTGGTCGATGTGCCGAAGTCCTTGACGAACTGGAAATACGAGGGGGGACTCTGATCGAACAGCGTCACCTTGGTGTGCTCGACCCGGCCGCCGAAGTTGATCGAGTCGGTTTCGGTGATCGGCACGCCGAAGCCAACCGCACCGCCAAAGGTCGACGACGAGTACTGTGCGATCGGCAGCGACGACGGATCGACGTTCTTGTCGTAGAGCTCCAGCGTTCGCGAGACGCCATCGGTGGTCCAGTACGGCTCGGTGAAGCTGAGCCCGATGGCACGATTGACTCGACTGCTGTTGATCGAAAAGGCCAGGGCGTTGCCGCTGCCGAAAATGTTGTTCTGGGAGATCGATCCCGACAGGACGATGCCGTCGGCGCTCGAGTAGCCGACCCCTGCCAGCAGGTTGCCGGTCGATTTCTCAGTGACCGTGACCTCGATATCGACCTGGTCCGGGCTTCCGGGAACTGCGGGCGTCTCGATGTTGACGTCTTCGAAGAAGTTGAGCCGCTGGATCCGGACCTTCGATCGCTCGATGCGCGCGGCGTCGTACCAGGCACCTTCGAGCTGGCGCAACTCGCGGCGTATCACCTCGTCTCGCGTCTTGCTGTTGCCGCTGATGTTGATGCGCCGGATATAGACGCGACGGCCCGGATCGACGAAGAAGGTGAACCCCGCCGTCCGCTTGACGCGGTCGATGTCGGGCACCGCGTTGACGTTGGCGAACGCATAACCGTCGCTGCCCAGACGGTCGGACAGCGCCTTGGTCGACTGGGTGAGCTTTTCGCGCGAATAGACGTCGCCCGGACGGACCTGGACCAGACGCATCAACTCGGCTTCAGGCAGCAGCAGCTCGCCGGCGAGCTGGACGTCCGACACCGTGTACCTTGGTCCCTCGGTGATGTTGATCGTGATGTAAATGTCCTGCTTGTCCGGCGTGATCGATACCTGGGTCGAATCGACGGCGAACTCCAGATAGCCGCGGTTGGTGTAGTAGCTGCGCAGTGTTTCCAGGTCGGCCTGCAGCTTCTGCTTCGAATATTGATCGTTCTTCGTGTACCAGGTCAGCCAGCCCGGCGTAGACAGCTGCATCTCGTTAGTCAGCGTCTTTTCCGGAAAGGCGCTGGCGCCGACGATATTGATATTGGCGATCTTCGAGGGCTGGCCTTCCTCGACGGTGAAATTGATGGCGACGCGATTGCGCTCCTGCGGCGTGACCGTAGTCGTCACCTTGACCGCATAGTAGCCGCGGTTGATGTACTGACGCTTGAATTCCTGCTCAGCGCGCTCCAGCGCCGAACGGTCGAATATCCGCGACTCGGCGATGCCGATATCCTTCAGCGCCTTTTTCAGTGTGTCCTTGTCGAATTCCTTGGTGCCGGCAATGTCGATCTGGCTGATCGTCGGCCGCTCCTGGACGATGACGACAAGCACGCCATTCTCGGATTCGAGGCGGACGTCGCGAAAAAAGCCGGTCGCGTACAAGGCCTTGACTGCGGCGGAGGCCTTCTCGTCGTCGACACGGTCGCCGACCTTGATCGGCAGGTAGCTGAACACTGTTCCCGCTTCGGTGCGCTGCACGCCCTCGACGCGAATATCCTTGACGACAAACGGCTCGAATGCCAGCGCGGCGTGCGCGAACAGCGCCGCGAACAATACCAAAAGCGCCTTCAGTTTCGAGCCGGCGCGACGTGCGCGCGCCGGCTGACGGCAAGCGGGGGGTTCAGAAGAGTCGGGACAGGTCATTGAAAAGCGCCAAAGCCATCAGCATGGCCAGTACGGCCATGCCAATACGCTGGCCGACCTCGATCACGCGGTCGGGAACCGGACCGCCTTTGACAATCTCGGCGAGATAATACATCAAGTGTCCGCCATCGAGTAAGGGAACGGGCAGCAGATTGAGCACGCCCAGGCTGATGCTGATCAATGCGAGATAACCGATGAACGTCAGCACGCCCGCCTGCGCCGACTGTCCCGCGTAATCGGCCATCGTCAACGGCCCACTGACATTTTTCAGCGACGCTTGGCCGGTGAGGATTCGGCCGAGCATCTTCACGGTGAACAGCGAAAGTTCCCAAGTCTTGCGCGCTCCCTGCACGACGGCCTCGGCGGGACCATAGCGCACCGTCGTTCCGATCTGCGCCACCGCGGCGGGATCAACCGCGAGTCGCATGCCGGCGAGGCCGATCTTTTTTCCGTCCTGATCGCTCGGCTCGGGGACGACAGCGATGTCCTGCGATGCGCCGTCGCGGAGCACGGTGAAGGCAAGGCGCTCTCCCGGATGGGCGTTGGTAATGGCCGCGACCTCCGAGGGAGAGCGAACAGCCTGACCATCGATCGCGATAATCGCATCGCCGGCGCGCAATCCGGCCACGGCGGCGGGCCGGCCGGGCAGTACATCGTTGACCCGCGGCGGGCCGAGATCGATCTTCAGCCCCAGCACCGAGACGAAATTGCCTTCCCAGTCGTCACGGCGCAGGCTCTGCAGCGACAGCAGGTGCTGCGACCTGATGCCCGATCGGTCCACGGTGACCGTAGCGTCGTCGTTGCCCGACGCTTTGAGCAGGCGCCAGCGCAGGTCCTGCCACGAAAGAACGTGCTCGCCATTGACCGCGACGACTTCATCGGAAGCGGCCAAGCCCGCGACGGCCGCCGGTGAGCCGGCCGGAGGCGCGGCCAGGATGGCGCGTTCGCCGGGAATCCCGGCGACGTAGGTGCCCGCGAAAAGCAGCACCGCCAGAAGCAGATTGGCGACCGGGCCGGCCGCGACGATCGCGATTCGTCGCCACACCGACTGGCGATTGAATGCGCGTCCCAGGTCCGCGGGAGCGACCTCGCCCTCGCGTTCGTCGACCATCTTGACGTAGCCGCCCAGCGGCACCGCCGACAACGCCCACTCGGTGCGGTCCCGGCCGAGGCGACGCGACCAGACAATGCGGCCGAATCCAACCGAAAAGCGCAGCACCTTGACCCCGACGAGCCGCGCCACGACGTAATGGCCGAGCTCGTGAAAAACCACGAGCACTCCCAGCGTCACGGCAAAGAACAGCAGTTTCTGCAGCAGCATCATGCCGGGAGCGTGTGCACCGGTTCGAGCTCGAGCAACTGCCGCGTCAGCGCACGAGCCTCGCGATCGGCATTGAGCGCCTCGTCCAGCGTCGTCAGCGGCCGCGCCGCAAGCCGCGACATCGTTTCTTCGCATACCGCCGCGATTTGCGTGAAGCGGATGCGATGTTCGAGGAAGGCGGCGACGGCGACTTCGTTGGCCGCGTTGAGCATGGCCGGCGCGGTCCCGTCGGCGCGAAGCGCATCGTAGGCGAGGCCCAGGCACGGGAAGCGCGCGGCTTCGGGCGCGGCGAAGTCGAGTGCACCGAGTGCCGCCAGGTCGAGCGGCGCAACACCGGCAGCGATCCGATCCGGCCACGCCAGCGCCTGCGCAATCGGCGTGCGCATGTCCGGATTCCCGAGTTGGGCCAGGACCGAGCCGTCGACATACTCGACCAGCGAATGCACGATGCTCTGCGGGTGAATGACGACGTCGATCGCTTCGGGCGGCAGGCCGAACAACCAGCGGGCCTCGATCACCTCGAGGCCCTTGTTCATCATCGTGGCCGAATCGACCGATATCTTGCGGCCCATGCGCCAGGTCGGATGCGCGCAAGCCTGCTCAGGCGTGACTCCGGACAGCTCGTTGTACGGCGTGCTGCGGAACGGCCCGCCTGATGCGGTAAGCAGGATGCGCCGCACGCCGCGCGCTGGCCCGCCGCAGGCCGGGTCGGATGGCAGGCATTGGAAGATGGCGTTGTGCTCGCTGTCGATCGGCAGCAGGGTCGACCCGCCGTCGCGCAGCGCAGCGATGAACAGTTTGCCGGCGAGCACCAGCGTTTCCTTGTTCGCGAGAAGGATGCGCTTGCCGCTCTTTGCCGCCGCGAGCGTCGGCTCGAGGCCGGTGGCGCCGACGATCGCTGCGATCACCGTGTCGGCTTCGGGCAAGGCCGCGATAGTGCACAGCCCGTCGCGGCCGGCAAGGACTATTGTCGCCTGACCCGCAGCCCGGAGCGCGCCCTCGAGCTCGTTTGCGGCCTGAATATCGAGCATCGCGGCGTAGCGGGGCTTGAAGCGGCAGACCAACTCGAACAGCGCTTTCCACTGCCGGTTGGCGGTCAACGCCATCACTTCGAAGCGCTCAGGATGCCGGGCGATGACGTCGAGCGCCGAGGCGCCGATGGATCCCGTGGCGCCGAGAATGGCGATGCTCCGCGCGGGCATGGGAGCGATCATCTGAGCAGGTGGTGCGCAATCAACGCAGCAGGCGGCATGGCGGCGGTCAGCGCATCGATTCGATCGAGCACGCCACCGTGGCCAGGCAGAATGGCCCCACTATCCTTGACACCGCGCTGACGTTTCAACTGCGATTCGAACAGGTCGCCGATGATCGACAGTCCCGTCAACAGCAGCGCCAGAGCGACCCAGATCGCCGCAGCAATCGCGTCGAGCGGCCGCGTGGAGCCGGCTGGCGCCGCGAGCGGGAGCAGCAGCAACGCGTAGATCGCCACCGCAGCGAGCGCACCATAGACGCCCTCCCAGGTCTTGCCGGGACTGATCGACGGTGCGAGCTTCCTGCGGCCGAAACGCCGGCCGGTAAAGTAGGCAGCGGTATCGGCAATCCACACGATCGCCATCATCGCCAGCAGCACGCCCGGCGAGCGCGTCTGCAGAGCGACCACCGCCACCCAGGTCGCGATCAGCACCAGCCAGCCGACGATCGCGAGCACAGGCCGCGATGTCATGCGCCGTCCCGAGACCAACCACGCCGGCGCGACCAGCAACCAGAACACGGTAGCAGCGCCGCAAATCCACGACACCATCGGCGCCGGCCAGCCGCGCTCCGACGTGAAGCCCGCGGCGGGATCGAGCAGCAGCACGCACCCGGCGAAAAGCGTCGTGCCGACGAAAAACAGCCAGCCGCGCCTCTCGAGCGCGGCGAGTTCCGCCCATTCGGCTGCCGCGACGACGACGACGGCGAGCGTCACTGCACCCCAGGCGCGCGGCGGGAGCCCGAACAGCGCGGCGAGCGTCAGCGGAATCAGGACCAGCGCGGTGATGATGCGGGTCTTCAGCACCCGGCTCAATCGCGCACAGCTTGCAGTTGCTCGCTGGTCCGTCCAAACCGACGCTCGCGCTGCCGATAGGAATCGATCGCCGCGCACAGCGCTTCGGCATCGAAATCGGGCCACAGCATGTCGGTAAAGAAGAATTCGGTGTAGGCGAGCTGCCACAACAAGAAATTCGATATGCGTTGCTCGCCGCCGGTGCGTATGAACAGGTCCGGCTCCGGCGCGTAGGCCATCGACAAATACGGTTCCAGCGCCTCGGGCGCGAAGCCGCGCAGCGCGCCCGGCTCGGTAGCCAGCAGCTTCTGCACCGCCTGCGCCACGTCCCAGCGCCCGCCGTAGTTGGCGGCAACCGTCAGCGTCAAACGCGAGTTGCCTTCGGTCACGGCCTCTCCGGCGGCGATCAGCTCGCGTATCTTTGGCTCGAATCGCGAAATGTCGCCGATCACCTTGAACCGTATGTCGTTGTCGTCGAGCTTGGCGACTTCCTGTTCCAGCGCACGCAGGAACAGCTGCATCAGGATCGACACTTCGTCGGCGGGACGGCGCCAGTTCTCGCTGGAGAACGCGAAAAGCGTCAGGTACTCGACCCCCTGCTCGATGCAGCCGCGGACCGTCGCCCGCACGGCCTCGACGCCTTTGCGGTGGCCAGCGACGCGCGGCAGCATTCGCTGCTTGGCCCAGCGACCATTGCCGTCCATGATGATGGCGATGTGGCGCGGCACGGCGCGCACTTCCGGAACTTCGCGAGTCGAGCTGGTAAACAAGGTTGCGATCACACCGCCATCAGATCGGCTTCCTTCGCGTGCAGCAGCTTGTCGACGTCGGCGATATACCGGTCGGTTAGCTTCTGCACGTCGTCCTGCGCGCGGCGCTCGTCATCCTCGGCAACCGACTTCGCCTTGAGCAAATCCTTCAGATGGCTGATCGCATCGCGACGGATGTTGCGAACGGCGACGCGTGCATTCTCCGCTTCCCGATGCACCACCTTGATCAGCTCCTTGCGCCGCTCCTCGGTAAGCGCCGGCATCGGCACCCGGATGAGGTCGCCGCTGGTCGCCGGATTGAGACCGAGGTCGGAATCGCGAATCGCCTTCTCGACCGGGTGAACCATCTTTTTTTCCCAAGGCTGCACAGTGATCGTATGCGCGTCGGCCAAGGTCACATTCGCGACCTGGTTGATCGGCATCATCGTGCCGTAGTAGTCGACCTTGATGTGATCGAGCAGGCCGGTGTGTGCGCGGCCGGTCCTGACCTTGCCCAGGTCGGTCTTCAGGGCTTCGACCGATTTTTGCATTTTCTGCTCGGCGGCCTTCTTTACGTCAGCGATCATTGGGAGCTCCTTGCCGAATCGGTTGCACGCGGCCAGCGTCCTGTTGCGCGAATCCGCGATCGCGCGCAGCGTGCGGTCTTGTTCAGGGACCGCACGGACCACAGTGCTAGCAATGCACCAGCGTGCCTTCGTCCTCGCCCATTACCACGCGCTTGAGCGCACCAGGCGCGAAGATGCTGAATACCTTGAGCAGCATGTTCTGGTCGCGGCAGAGCGCAAGCGCGGTGGCGTCCATCACCTTCAGGTTCTTGACGATCGCCTCGTCGAAAGTCAGTGTCGGATAGCGCCGCGCCGACTGGTCCTTGTTCGGATCCGCAGTGTAGACGCCGTCCACCTTGGTAGCCTTGAGCACGATGTCGACACCCATCTCGCGGCCGCGCAATGCGGCTGCGGTATCGGTGGTGAAGAAAGGGTTGCCGGTACCGGCAGCGAATATGACGATCTTGTTTTCTTCCAGATAGCGCAGAGCCTTGCCGCGGATGTACGGCTCGGCGACCTGTTCGATCGACAACGCCGACTGCACGCGCGACACCAACCCGGCGCGGCGCATCGCGTCCTGCAGCGCCAGCGCGTTCATCAGCGTGGCCAGCATGCCCATGTAGTCGGCGGTGGCGCGGTCCATGCCCGCCGCTCCCGGAGCCACGCCGCGGAAAATGTTGCCGCCGCCGATCACGACCGCGACCTGCACGCCCAGCCGGACCACCTCGCCTATTTCGGCAACGATCCGGTCGATGACCTCGCGATTGATGCCATAGGGATCGTTCCCCATCAGCGCTTCGCCGGAAAGCTTGAGCAGGATGCGCTTGTACGCCGGCTCAGTGCGCGGCAGCGGCGCCACGTTGGACACAGGCGCGATGTTTTGCGGTGTCATGGCAGGTTCGTCCTCCGCAATGATTGCTCAGGCCTTGGCCATCGCCGCTACTTCCGCGGCGAAATCATCTTTTTTTCTTTCGATGCCCTCGCCGACGACATAGAGCGTGAAACCCCGGACGGTCGCGCCCTTCGACTTCAGATACTTTTCGACCGTCTGCTCGGTGTCAATCGCGAACGGCTGGCCGAGCAAGGTTACCTCGGCCAGGTATTTGTTGATCCGGCCTTCGACCATTTTCGCCACGATCTCGGCCGGCTTGCCGCTATCGGCTGCTTGCGCGCTGTAGATCGCGCGTTCCTTGTCGATCAGCTCGGCCGGAACCTGATCACGCGAAACGCACACCGGCCGCACGTTGGCGACACTCGCGGCGATATGCATCGCTACGTCCTTGCCGGTCTTCTCGTCACCGCCCTCGATCTCGACCATCACGCCGATGCGGCCGCCGTGGAGGTATTGCGCCAGCCGCGCTGGCGTCGCGACGCGGGAGAAGCGCCGCACCGAAATGTTCTCGCCGAGCTTCTGCACCAGCGCCTGCCGCGCCGATTCGACCGTGCCATCGCCTAGCGGAAGTGCGAGCAGCGCGGCGACGCCAGCCGGATTCTTTTCGACGACGAGCGCAGCCAGTTTGCCCGCGAACGCGATGAAATCGGCGTTGCGCGCGACAAAATCGGTCTCGCAGTTGAGCTCGAGCAGCGCGCCGGTCTTGCCGTCGGCCGCGATCATCGCGCCGATGACGCCTTCCGCCGCAACCCGATCGGCAGCCTTCGACGCCTTCGCCCCGCTCTTGATCCTGAGCAGATCCTCGGCCTTCGCCATATCGCCGCCGGTTTCCAGCAGCGCCTTCTTGCATTCCATCATGCCCAGGCCGGTGCGCCCGCGCAGCTCCATCACCTTGCTCGCACTTACTTCCGCCATGCTTGTCCGCTCCACATCCTTCTGGTCGTCGGCCGCAGATTGCTCATGCGCGCCGGCGTGACACCTAAACAAAAGGGGGCGCCGCCCCCTTTCGCTGCGCTTAGCTCCGTGCTTCGTCGCCGGAAATCTCGACGAATTCCTCGGTCTGGACGATCTCCTGGATTACCTGGCTGCGCCCTTCGAGAATCGCGTCGGCGACGCCGCGGGCGTACAGGCGAATCGCACGGCTCGAGTCGTCATTGCCGGGAATGACGTACGCGATGCCTTCGGGCGAATGGTTGGTATCGACGACGCCGATGATCGGAATCGACAGCTTGTTAGCCTCGGTCACCGCGATTTTCTGATAGCCGACGTCGATGATGAACAGCGCATCGGGCAGCGCGGTCATCTCCTTGATGCCGCCGAGGCTGCGGTTCAGCTTGTCCATCTCGCGCTGCAGCGTAAGCGCTTCGCGCTTGCTCATCTTCTCGAAGGTCCCGTCCTGGCCCATCGCTTCGAGGTCCTTCAGGCGCTTGATCGACGCCTTGACGGTCTTGAAGTTGGTGAGCATGCCGCCGAGCCAGCGGTGGTCGACAAAGGGCATGCCGGCACGCTGAGCCTCCTCGGCGACGATTTCTCGCGCCTGGCGCTTGGTGCCGACAAACAGGATGGTGCCGCGGTTGCTGGCCAGTTGGCGGACGTATTTCATCGCCTCCTGGTACATCGCCATCGTCTTTTCGAGATTGACGATGTGAATCTTGTTGCGCTGG
>Ga0207693_10000253_pt1 | contig 49482 bp, 49 predicted proteins | sample LARL81metaG_FD_184347 | JGI IMG/M metagenome (GOLD analysis project Ga0207693, IMG submission 184347) | Corn, switchgrass and miscanthus rhizosphere microbial communities from Kellogg Biological Station, Michigan, USA - LAR L8-1 metaG... | ecosystem: Host-associated > Plants > Roots >... | reverse complement strand
CGCGTGTGGCGGCCGGCCGCGGTCGGCCTGATCGGTATCGGGGCATCGACCATTGCCGGCGCATGGCTGCTCATCGTCCCCGCCTATCCGCCGACCTACGCGGGTTCGCCGCTGCGCTACTCGACCGGTGCGATCGCCGATGGCGCCCGCCTGTTTGCCGCGCATTGCGCCGCTTGCCACGGCAGTGACGGGGAGGGATCGATGGCCGGATCGGCGGTCGCTGTACCGAGCCTCGTCCGGCACGCCGCACGCCACCGTGCGGGCGAACTCTATTGGTGGATTGCGCATGGCCGCGCGGGAACGGCGATGCCTTCGTTCTCGCCACCGCTGGCCAGCGAAGAGGTCTGGACCATCGTGCAGTTCCTGAATGCGCTGTCCGACGCCGCCGATTTTGCCGGCAACCACCCAGCGACCGTCATGACCTCGCCGGTGGCCGCGCCCGACTTCAGCTTCGAGCTGCCGCAACGGGGCCAGCAGACCATCGTGCGACCGGACGCAGACGAGGACGTGCTGGTCGTTCTGTATTCGTTGCCGGATTCGCTCGCGCGCCTGCGCTCGCTCGCATCGCAGCGGCATGCGTTCGACGACCGGCGCATTCGGGTGCTGGCGTTGGCGGCAAGCGCGACCGACGCACAGATAGCGGTGGGGCAAATTCCCGGCGGCGACGCGATAGTGGCAATCGTCGCGCCCGACGTCGCAGTCGTTTACGCGATGTTCGCCGCGCGGAATCGCGCCGCCGCCCGTCACGCCGAATTCCTGATCGACCGGCGCGGGCGCTTGCGCGCGCACTGGCTCGGCGTGCCTGCGCCAGGCGACGATCGAGATCGCGAAATTTTCGCCGCGGCGCAAGAGCTCGGCGGCGGAGGGCTGCCGCCACCGCCGTCCGAACATGCGCACTGACCGCAGATGCGGGCCGCGGCCCCTTCCGGCACTCCCGGTAGAATCGCAACATGAACGCTAGTCGGTCGACAACGCTCGCCGGTCCCGCCGCATCGCGCGCAGCCGATCGTCGCGCGCCGCAAGCGGTGGCGATCTGGCTGCTGGTCTGTTGTGCGCTGGTCTTCGCGATCGTCGTCGTCGGCGGCGTGACCCGGCTCACCCATTCGGGACTGTCGATCACCGAATGGCAGCCGATCGTCGGCACGCTGCCTCCTCTTTCGGCGGCGCAGTGGGACGAGGCCTTCGTCAAATACCAGGCAACGCCGGAATACCGTCAGGTGAACAAGGGCATGAGCCTCGAAGCATTCAAGTCGATATTCTGGTGGGAATACGCGCACCGGTTGCTCGGCCGCGCCATCGGTGCTGCGTTTGCGTTGCCTCTCGCGTGGTTTGTCATGCGGCGCAGATTGCCGTCAGGACTTGCCCTGCCGCTGCTAGCGATCTTCGCGCTCGGCGGCCTGCAGGGCGCGCTCGGCTGGTACATGGTGCAAAGCGGGCTGGTCGACGACCCGCGCGTGTCGCAGCTTCGGCTGGCCGCGCACCTCGGACTTGCGCTGCTGATTTTCGCGGCGATGTTCTGGCTGGCGCTGTCGCTGCTGCGCCCTGAGTCCGAAGCGCCGCCCGTGCCGAGCGCCCCGGTATCGCGCCGTGCTGACGCGCTTCAGCGGTTCGCGTTCCTGGTCGTCGCGCTGGTGTTCGTGCAGGCGCTCTCGGGCAGCCTTGTCGCGGGAATCCGCGCCGGCTTCGCATACAACACATTTCCGATGATGAACGGCCGGCTGGTGCCACCGGAGATCCTGGCGCTGCTGCCCTGGTATCGCAATTTCGTCGACAACATGGCGACCGTGCAGTTCGATCACCGCGCGATCGCCTGGCTCCTGGCGCTGCTGATCCCCGTTTTCTGGCTTTTCGTGCGTTCGCAGACGGCCGCGCCGCGCGTCGCGCTGGCGGCCAACCTGCTGCTGGCGGCGCTGCTGTTGCAGCTGGTCCTGGGCATCGCGACGCTGCTGCTGGTTGTGCCTGTGCCGCTCGCCGCAGCGCATCAGGCCGGCGCCGTGTTGTTGTTCGCCGCGGCGCTCAATGCCGCGTATGCGCTGCGCATTCGCGGGCGTGGCCAGGAAGAACGCGCATGAGCAAGTCCGGAACGCGCGGGCACGCATTTGCATTCTGCCTCCCCAGGGAGGATCATGACGGCCCGATGCGCAAACGAGTCCACCATGACTGAGCCCGCCAAGCTCGACGAACCGCTGGCCGATGCCGATTACGACGAGCTCGAAGCCTTCCTGGCATCGAACGGTGTACCGCAGGACTGCATGGACCTGGAAATGCTCGACGGCTTTTTGACGGCGATCGTCAGCGGGCCGGAGATGATCCAGCCGTCCGAATGGCTGCCTGTAGTCTGGAGCGACAGTCAGCGCAGCGTCTCGCCGGTCTTCGCCGACAACGAGCAGGCGGGCCGGATACTGTCGCTGGTCCTGCGCGTGCAGAACAGCATCGCGCGGACCTTGCGCGAATCGCCGACCCGCTTCAAGCCGCTGCTATATCACAGCGAAGACAACGTGAAGGGCGACAAGGCGCCGCCCGAAGCGAGTGCGTGGTGCGAAGGCTACATGACCGGCGTGCTGCTGCGCGAGGCGGAATGGGAGCCGATGTATTCGCAGGAAGACGCCCGCGACTGGATGCTGCCGATCGAGGCGCTGGCCTACGGCGATCACGATCCCGAATACCTGGATTGGGTCGACAGCGAGGAAAAGCGGCAAGGCATGATTGACGAGCTGCCGATCGCCGCCGTGCTCATCTATCGTTACTGGCAGGAGCGCAACCGGCCCGAATCGGCCAATCGCGCCGAGCGGCGCGCGCAGCGGCGGGAGACCTCACGAAAAGGCCGCCAGCGACTGCACTGACGGCCTCTTCAGGCCGGCCGCGGCACGGCCGGCTTTCCCGCGTGGTGCGAGGATTCCGTACTACTTACTGATCTCGTACTTACTGATGCAGAGGCACGTCGATCATCTCGACGCGATTCGCTTCGCGCAGGTCGGCGCTTTCATCCAGATCGCCGCGTCGGCTCGGCCGCGTACCCAGGGCCTTGAGCATCAAGGCCATGGCCAGCAGGACCACCGATCCGATCAGCAGGAAGGGTTGCCATTCGGCAGGAAGATCGGATGTCGCCGCGAATACTGGCGTCACGATCGATGTGCCGATCAAGGCGCCCGCGGCGAACGACGCCGCCTCTTGCACTCTGGTCGCTCGATGGTTCATCTGTGACTCCGCTTCGATTGATTGAACACGGCTTCACTTTAGGACCACGCCCTCGGCGCCGTAATCGGCGCGCATCCGATTTGCGCGTAAGACGCGCTCCGACGCGGCGGCGAAACGTCGTCGCTGAGCGACAAAAATCAGTGCGGGCCGAAGCGGTAGGAGTCCATCGCGAGTGCGCCGGCCTCGAAGCCTTCGACAAAGCGCTCGACCTCCGCATTGTCGCCCGCGGCGCCCAGCGCAACGAACAGCGGCAGAAAATGCTCGTCGCTCGGATGCGCGCGCGCCGCCTCCGGCGCCTGCTCGCGCCAGGCGACCAGCGCGTCGACGTCATGCGCGATTAGCCGATCATTCAGCCATTCGGCGAACGCCTTTGCATAACGCAGCGGCTCCTGCCGGCGCGGATTGGACATCCAGTCGCGCAGGTTGTGCGTGGTGTGACCCGAACCGATGATCAGCACCGAGTCATCGGCCAGCGGCGCCAGCGCGCGACCGACGCGCAGATGATGCGCGGCGCCGAGTTCGGGCTGAATCGCGAGCTGTACGACCGGCACGTCGGCCTCGGGATACATCCAGCGCAGCGGCACCCATGCACCGTGATCGCGGCCGCGGCAACCGTCGACGCCCGCGGCCACGCCGGCAGTCTTGAGCAGCGCGACGGCTTCCTCCGCCAGCGCAGGGTCGCCGGGCGCCGCGTACTGCAATCGAAAGAGCTCGTCGGGAAAGCCACCGAAATCGTGAATGGTTTGCGGCGCCGGATTGCCGGTGAGCAACGGGATCGACGTCTCCCAATGCGCCGATGCGATCAGCACCGCGCGGGGGCGCGGCAACTCGCGTCCGAGCGCGGCCCACGCGCGACCTGCGGCACCCGGCTCGATCGCGTGCATCGGCGAGCCGTGCGACAGAAACAGCGTCGGAAGCCGGACGCTGACGCCGCGATGGCCGGCCGGATGACCGACAGTCGCCCTGGCCGAAGATTGTTCCATCAAGCGGCGGCCTTTACCGGCTCTTTGATCAGACCTTCGGCGAGCAAAGCCGCGCGCACATGCGGGCGCGCTTCCACTCGGGCCTTGTACGCCGCGACGACCGGCCACTTCGCAAGATCGATATCGACGAACGGTGACCAGCGCAGGATCGTGTACAGGTAGGCATCGGCGACAGTGAACTGGCTGCCCATCAGATAGTCGTTGCCGCCGAGCTGACTGGCCAGCCATTCGAGCCGCAGTCGGAGCTTGTCGCGCAAGATCGGCTTGTACTCGGCCGGCGTGGTGGGCGCGAAGAACGGGCTGTACTGCTTGTGCAGCTCGGACGTGATGAAATTCAGCCATTCCTGCAGGCGATAGCGCTCGAAGCTGCCCGCGGCCGGCACGAGCCGCAATTCCGGCTTGAGATCGGCCAGGTATTGGATGATCGCCGGTCCTTCGGTCAGCCGACGGCCGTCGTCGAGCTCGAGTACCGGGACATAACCCTTGCCGTTGATCGCATAGAAGTCGTCGCCGCTGGCGAGCGTGTGCGTTTTGGTGTCCACCTTGACCAGCGTTGCCGGCAATCCGGCTTCGAGCAAGGTGATGTGCGGAGAAAGCGAGCATGCGCCGGGCGAGTAGTAGAGTTTCATCGCGATTTCCTTTGGTGAGTTATCGGAAGCACTGTACCTAGTTCGACACGCATTCAGTCGGCACGTTGCAGCCGGAACGCGGCGCCGCGCAACGGCACGAGCGAGGCCAGAACAAAGCGGCCGCCGCCCAGCAGGCCGACGACGACGCCGGCGACGGCGAGAAACGCCGGATATTCCCAGCCCCCGTTGGGCGACGTGAAGAGCCAGCCGTTCCCCGAGTGGGCCCAGGCGGCGCCGAGCAGAATCGGGAGCAGGGCAAAGGAGACGGTGCGAGTGTAAACGCCGAGGACGAGCAGGACCCCGCCGACCAGCTCGGCGGCGATCGTCGCGTAGGCGAGCGGTCCCGGCAGCCCGAGCGACTCGAAAAACTGCACGGTGCCGGCGGGCGTGAAGACCAGGTACTTCAACAGCGCGTGCGCCACGAACATTATTCCGAGCGCGCCCCGCAGGAATAACGCCGCCACATCGGTGCGGTTCGAACCATCCATGATCGTATCTCCAGAAGACGCCTGAACCAGGCGCGGTGAACGAATGATCACCGTTGCTAGTAACAAGATAAATACGGTACCTGGCAAATGATTATTGTTAAATATGCAATAATCATGGGATGGATCGCTTGCAGGCCATCACGGCATTCGCCAAGGTCGTCGAGAGCGGCAGCTTCGTCCGCGCCGCCGAGCGGCTCGCGACTTCGGTCTCCGCCGTTTCGCGCCACGTCGCCGAGCTCGAGGCGCACCTCGACGTGCGTTTGCTCAATCGCACGACGCGGCGGCTTTCGCTGACCGAGAGCGGAAGCGTGTTCTATCAGCACTGCGTGCAACTGCTGGCCGATCTCGACGAAGCCGAGCAGTCGGCAAGCGCTTCGGCGATCACGCCGCGCGGGACCTTGCGCCTGTCGGCCTCGGTGACCTTCGGCGAGCGCCATCTGGCGCCGGCAATCGGCGCTTTTATCGAGCGTTATCCTGACATGCGCTTCGACGTCGAGCTTTCCGATCGCGCCGTCGACCTGGTCGACGAGGGATTCGACGCCGCGCTGCGCATCGGCGCCATCGGCAGCCAGAACCTGGTTGGGCGCCCGGTGGGCGAAACCCGTCTGGTGTGCTGCGCGGCGCCGGTCTACCTCGAGCGTCGTGGCGAGCCCAAGGGCCCCGAAGACCTGGCCGGACACGAATGCCTGACCTACGAGTACGCGTCGCAGCGCAATATGTGGCCCTTTCGCGAGCGCGATGGGTCGATCCGCCGGATCAAGGTCTCCGGCTCGGTGCACGCCAACAGCGGGCGGTTTCTCGAGGCGCTGGCGGTCGAGGGCCGCGGCATCGCCTACGAGCCCGACTTCATCGCCGGCCCGGACATTCGCGCCGGACGGCTGGTGCCGATTCTGATTGGGTTTCAGCCGCCGCCATCGACGATCCAGCTCGTCTATCCGAGCCGCCGGCATCTGTCGGCCAAGGTGCGCGCGTTCGCCGACTTCCTGCGCGAGCGCTTCGCCACGGCCGAGTGGATGCTCAAGTCCGCCGCCGCACCGGGCGAGCGTCGACCGCGGCGCTAGCGAAGGGTGCTCTGTGGAGCGATCAGGGCAGCTTGAGCTTGCCGGGCGCCGGAGGCAGACCGCCGCCCAGGCCCGGGCTTGCACCGGGCACCAGGATCGACGAAGACGCCTGGCGGCGCATTTCCTGCAGTTCCCGCATCGCGCGCTCGACGCCCTCCTTGGCCGCGTCGCCGTACTTCTGCACGGCTTCGCCCAGCGTTGCCGCCGGGATGTCGAAACTGATCGGTAACGGACCGACGTTGGTCAGGATCTGGGCTTCGCCGGTGTAGATCGTCGCCCGGGTCTGATCGGGACCGCCATCGCGAGTCACGGGGATGAGGACGCGAATGGTGCCGGCGGCACGATCGGTGTAGATTTCTTCGCGGAAGAGCGAAGTCGCGTCCATTTTCATGTCCGCCGTGCGCATTCCGGGATCGCTGGCCATGGGAACGTCCTTTGTCGTTGATTACAACGGCTAAGGATACTAAAAACCGCGGTGCTTTGCCGGGCGCGCCGGCTGGGGCGCCGGCGTGGTTGGCAGGCTTGGAATGGACAGAGGTTACAGACTGTTACATTGAAGAATACACTCAACACTCTTGCGTATTGGATTTGGAAGACAATGTTGGCTAACGGTCAGCTGAAACTTCGCCTGATCCGTTTTAGTCAAAGGTTCAGATTCGTTACGGAGGTTGCTATGAGAAAATTCATTATCGCGGCCGCATCCGCAATCGCGTTATCTTTCGCGGCGGTTCCTGCATTGGCCCAGCATGGCGGTGGCGGTCACAGCGGCGGCGGCCACAGCGGCGGTGGCTGGAGCGGCGGTGGTGGTAGCTGGCACGGCGGAGGCGGCGGCTGGCACGGCGGCCATTCCCACGTCACCGTCGGATTCGGCTTTGGCTACCCGTACTACTGGGGCTGGGGCTATCCGTACTATGGGTACTACGGGTACTACCCGTATGCCTACGGGTACCCATACCCCGCCGCGTACCCCTACGGCTATTACGATGATGGGTCTTCGTCGACCTATATCCAGCGCGACAGCGGAGAGGGCATAGCGCCTTCATATCCGGCGCCGCGCGGAGAGTTCTCGGCACCGCGCGACCAGTACTCGTACTACTGCACGAATCCGGCAGGCTATTTCCCGCAGGTCAACAACTGCCCGAGCGGATGGCTGACGGTGGTTCCGAACGCCGCGCCGCACGGTGCGCCGGCGCCACGCTGAGGATGAGTCGACGATGAATGCGATCAAGTACGTTCTGCCGTTGACGTCGGCGTTGCTGCTGGGCGCCTGCGTGACGGTGCCTACCGCCCCGACCGTCATGGCGCTGCCTGGCTCGAACAAGACGTTCGACGAGTTCCAGGCCGATGCCTATAGCTGCCAGCAGTTCGCGCAGCAGATGGTCGGCGGAGTTCCTGTCCAGGCGAACAACGCCGCGGCCGCCAACGCCGTCGGCGCCACGGCGCTCGGCGCAGCGGCCGGCGCCATCATCGGATCGGCGTCCGGCAACGCGGGAGCCGGCGCGGCAATCGGCGCCGGGACTGGCCTGCTGTTCGGCAGTGCGGCCGGAAGCAACTACTACTACGGCGGTTACTACCAGGTTCAGCGTCAGTATGACGGTGCGTACATGCAGTGCATGTACGCCAAGGGCAACCAGATCCCCGTCCGTGGCGCACGGCCTTATCAGGCACCGGCGCATACCCACTACGGCCCGCCGGCGTAGCGCCAGCGTTTCAGTCGCCACAGCAAGGGCCCGATGCTTCGGGCCCTTTCTTTTTCGCCGACACGCACGCTAATGCATAATCCTGCGATTGCGATGAGGACGTCGCAGCCGCCGGAGGATTCTTGACAGCTCGCGCGACGAAGCGAATGCGGTGGACGCTTGTGCTGCTCGCGCTCGCTTCGGGTTGCGCCGCAGGCGCCGCCGATCCGAACAAGGTGCTGCGGGTCGCATCACCCGACGTCGATACGCTGGACCCGCAACAGGCGACCACGATTCCGGCGCAGCGGGTCATTCAGGCGATCTTCGAAGGCCTGTACAACTGGGACTATCTGAATACTCCGGCCGGACTGGTGCCGGTAACGGCAACTGCGCCTCCGGAAATCTCCGACGGGGGCAAGACCTGGCGGATCAATCTCAAGCCGGGAATTCATTTCACCGACGACCCGGCGTTCCACCGCAAGGCGCGCGAGCTCATCGCCGACGACTACATCTACGCGATGAAGCGTCGGCTCGATCCCAATCTGAGCCGCGGCGGCGACACCGTGATGACCGACTTGATCATCGGTGCACGGGCGGCGGTCGATGCCGCCAAGCGGCCGGGCTCGAAATTCGACTACGATCGTCCGATCGAGGGACTGCGCGCGCTGGGCCGTTACGCGCTCCAGATCAAGCTCAACGCGATCAACTATCCGTCGGTCCAGATTTTCCTGACGGTGCAGGCGGTCGCGCGCGAGGTGGTCGAGGCCGCGGGCGGCGACATCCGCACGCATGCCGTGGGAACCGGCCCATATCGGCTCCGCGAGTGGAAGCGCGGATCGAAAATCGTGCTCGAAGCCAATCCGGATTATCGTCCGCTGAAATTTCCCGCGAGCAGCAACCCGGCGGATGCCGAGCTGGTGCGCAGCATGCGCGGCAGGACGCTGCCGCAGATCGGCGTCATCGACATCAGCATCATCGAGGAGGACACGACGCTGCTGCTGGAATTCGAGCGCGGTGCGCTCGACTATGTCGAGCTCCGCGCCGAGATAGCCAACCGTCTTCTCGCCAACGACAAGTTGAAGCCCGAATACGCGGCGCGCGGCATCGTCCGTCATGCCCGCCTCGAGCCTTTTCTCTTCTTTGTCGATTTCAACATGATCGATCCGGTCGTCGGCGGCATGAGCAACGACAAGATTGCGTTGCGGCGGGCGATCGCAATGGGGCTGAATACGCAGAACCTGATCGACGTGGTGTACGCCGGCCAGGGGCAGCCGGCCAACCAGATGATTCCTCCGGGGGTCAGCGGCCACGATCCGGGGGCGCCGGCGAAGTCGCTGTACGACCCCGCGGCCGCGCAAGCGCTGCTCGACCGTTTCGGCTACAAGAACCGCGACGCGGATGGATATCGCCAAATGCCGGACGGCAAGCCGCTGACGGTCGTCCTGTCGCTTCGCGCCGCTGCGATTTCGCGTGAAACGCAGACCTTGTGGAAAAGGGATATGGACGCGATCGGCATCCGGATCGATTTCCGCGTCGCTCCGTTCCAGGATTTCGTCAAGGACCTGATCGCCGGGAAATACCAGATGTCGGCCGCCGGCTTCGGCGGCGTCCCGACCGGCGATGGCATCCTCGAGCTGCTCGACAGCAGGCAGCCGCCATTCGCCAACCAGTCGCGGTTCAAGTCGGCGGAATACGATCAATGGGTCGATCGATTCCTCAGCACTCCGACGCCGTCCGAGCAGGTCGACGCCGCGCGCCACATGAACGAGATGGCGCGCGCCTACATGCCGCTGCTTCCGACGATATTTCGCCGCGAGAACGATTTCGTTCATCCGTGGCTGCAGGGCTTCCGGCCGCAGGTATTCAGCACCTACTGGCAATTCATGGACATCGACCTGGATCGCCGGAAGCGGGCCGGTTAACGCGTACCAGGCGCCCGAAGAACCCACCTTGTTGCGCCTTGCGCGCCGAAGGGAATTCAATGGACGACAAACCACGGCTAATGGCGCCTGCTGGCGCCTGCGATTGCCACATGCACGTCTACGATGGTCGATACAAGCCGGCGCCGACCTCGCTGTTCCCGCCGCCGGACGCGCCGCTCGACGTCTATCGCGCCGTGCAGCGCCAGCTGGGGCTCAGCCGAGCCGTCATCGTGCAGCCGAACGCGTACGCGTTCGACAATGCGTGCACCGAGGAGGCGGTCGCCGCGCTCGGCGCGAATGGACGCGGCGTCGCGACGGTGTCGCCCGAGATCGCCGATGCCGAAATCGAGCGGCTGACGCGCGCCGGATTTCGCGGCGCGCGTTGTTACATGCTCAAGGGCGGCCTGTTGTCGTGGGACGACGTTGCTGCCATCGCGACCAAAGTCGCGCCGTTCGGCTGGCATGTGCAGCTGCAGCTCGACGGACGCGACTTGCCGCTCCACGCCGACCGCATCGCCCGACTTGCCGCGGAGGCGGTCATCGACCACAACGGCAAGTTCCTCGAGCCGGTGCCGCCGACGCATCCGTCATTTCGCACGCTGCTGACCTTGCTCGACGGCGGCCGTTGCTGGGTCAAGCTGTCGGCGCCGTACGAAACCTCGAAATCGGGCCCGCCGGGCTACGTCGACGTCAGCGCGCTCGCGCGCGCGCTGACTGCCGCGAATCCCGAGCGCTGCGTCTGGGCAAGCAACTGGCCCCATCCGAATGCCCATCCGACGCCGTCGAACGCGCTGATGCTCGACCTGTTGCTCGATTGGGCGCCCGACGACGCGACGCGGCGCCGGATCCTGGTCGACAACCCGGCGCGGCTATACGGCTTCTGACTGCGCCTTTTCGCGGCGAACTGGCGGCGGCTGTCGAGTTCCGGTAGATTGCCCGATCGTCGCACCCGACAAGGAAGTCAACCATGCGCACGCTTGCGAGGCTGCTCGCGATCCTGTCGCTCTGCGCCGCCGCGACGGCGTCGGCGCAGGAATACCCGACCCGACCGGTAAAGATCATCGTCCCGTTCGCCGCCGGCGGGCCGGCCGATCTCTATGCCCGTTTTCTCGGGCAGCGGCTGGAAACCGCCCTCGGTCAGCCGTTCATCGTCGACGATCGTCCCGGGGCCGGCTCGGTGATCGGCACCGACGCCGTAGCGAAGAGCGCGCCGGACGGCTACACCTTGCTGGTGATGTCGAATACGCAGACCGTCAACGAATCGCTGTTGCCGAACAAGCCGTATGCGCTGATGCGCGATTTTGTTCCTGTCGCGCCGATCAACTATTCCGATCTCGTGCTGGTCGTGCATCCGGCGGTGCCGGCGAAGACTCTCGGCGAGCTGATCGCTCTCGCCAAATCGAAGCCGGGCAAGCTTAACTACGCATCGTCCGGCCCGGGCACGCCTTACCACATGGCGGGCGAGCTCTTCAAGGCGATGGCCGGCGTCGACATCGTGCATATTCCGTACAAAGGCAGCTCGCAGGCGCGCACCGATACGCTCGGCGGCCAGGTCGACATGATGTTCGACGCAGTGACCACGATGAGCGAGTTCGCGCGCGCCGGCAAAGTGCGGGCGCTGGCGACCAGCGGCAAGGTCCGCTCCTCGGTGCTGCCCGACGTGCCGACGCTTTCCGAAGCAGGCGTTCCCGGTTATGAGGCGGTGCTCTGGCTCGGAATCATCGCGCCGAAAAATACGCCGCCGGAAATCGTCCGGCGGCTCAATGCGGAGATCGTCAAGATCACCGCCAACCCCGGTGTGCGCGAAGAATGGGCGAAGCAGGGCGCAGTCGCGATGACGATGACACCGGACGAATTCGCTCGCTATCTCGGCGAGGACATCGCCAAATGGGAGCGCATCGTCAGGATTTCGGGCGCGAAGCCGGACAAGTAAGGCTTCGCGCGCGGGACGATTCGCGCGCGCATTCCGGCGAGGAACCAAATTCGATGACGAATCTGCACGTCCTCAGCGCCGGCGCCGCGCAAAGCCTGATCGAAACGCTTAAGCAGGAATTCGCCGCTGGCGACGGCATCGAGATTCGCGCCAGCTTTCACCCCGTCGGTGCCACGATGGAAAGACTTCTTGCCGGCGAGCCTTGCGACGTCGTCGTGCTTACGGCGGCGCTGCTGGACGAATTGGCGCGGGGCGGCGATGTCCGCCCGGAATCGATCGCCCCACTGGGACGTGTGCGTACGGCGATCGCCGTGCGTGAAGGCGACGCGGCGCCCGATGTGTCGACGGCGGCCGCGCTGCGCCGGCTTTTCCTCGCCGCAGACGCGATCTATCTGCCCGATGTCGAGCGGTCGACCGCCGGCGCGCATTGCGCGGCCATGCTGCGCACTATGGGTATCGGGGCCGAGACGGCGCCGAACTTGAGACAGGGGTCGAACGGCGTAGCTGCGATGCGCGAGCTCGCGCAAAGCCGCGCCGTCCATCCGGTCGGCTGCACGCAGGTCACCGAGATCGCATCCACGCCGGGCGTCACGCTGGTCGGCCCGCTGCCCGGGGAGTTCGAGCTCGCGACGCTGTACTGCGTCGCTGTCGCTGCGCGTGCGCAGCAGCCGGAATCGGCTAGGCGCTTTGCGGCGCTGCTCGCGGGGCCGGCTGCGTCCGAGCTCCGCCGGCGCTGCGGCTTCGACACCTGACCGCACGCCGGGCGCAACGGCGCGGGCGGCAAAAGCATCGCTTACACTGTCGTCGCTTAGCGTTAACGCGCCGCCTCGATGTCCGTCGCACCGCCCCGGCTGATTGCCCATCTCGATATGGATGCGTTCTACGCATCGGTCGAGTTGCTGCGCTATCCGGAGCTTCGCGGACGGCCGGTCGTCATCGGAGGAGGGCGGCGCCATCAGCCGGAAGAGATCGTCGATCCGGACACCGGGGGGATCGAGCGGCGTTTCGCGACCTTGCGCGGCTATGCCGGCCGCGGTGTCATCACGACGGCAACCTACGAGGCACGCGTTTTCGGACTGCACTCGGCGCTCGGGCTGATGAAAGCGGCGCAGCTCGCTCCCGACACGGTTCTGCTGCCCGTCGACTTCGACGCCTACCGTCGCTACTCGCGGTTGTTCAAGGCCGCAGTCGGCGCGATCGCACCCGAAATCGAGGATCGCGGCATCGACGAGATCTTCGTCGATTTGACTGACATCGTCCTTTCCGGGGCGAGCGGCGCGGACGATGGCTGGCTGCGCGCACGCGAGACCGGGCTCGCGCTCAAGCAGGCGGTGCGCCGCGCCACCGGACTGTCGTGCTCGATCGGGATCGCGCCGAACAAGCTGCTGGCCAAGATCGCCTCCGAGCTCGACAAGCCCGACGGCCTGACCTTGCTGCCGATGGACGACATCGCCGCGCGCGTCTGGCCGTTGCCGGCGCGCAGGATCAACGGCATCGGCCCGAAGTCCAGTGCCCGACTGCAAGTATTGGGCATACGTACGATAGGCGAGCTCGCGGCCGCCGATCCCGCGCTGCTGCTCGAGCATTTCGGCGCGCATTACGGCGCGTGGATGCACGAGGCCGCGCACGGCCGCGACGAACGCCCGGTGGTCACCTACAGCGAGCCGCAATCGATCAGCCGCGAGACGACGTTCGATCGCGACCTGCATCCGTCGCGCGACCGCGACGAGCTCTCCGCCATTTTCGACGAGCTCTGCGCCGGCGTCAGCGACGATCTCACGCGCAAAGGTTACGTCGGCCGGACGATCGGACTCAAGCTCCGCTACGACAATTTCAAGACGCTGACGCGCGACCGGACGATTCCCCAGCCGACGCAGGACGCGCGCACGATCCGGCGCGCCGCAAGCGAATGCCTGAAGCGCGTGCCGCTGGACCGCCGAATTCGTCTGCTCGGCGTCAGGGTCGGCGCGCTCTGCCGCGCCGACGAGGCGGCGCGTCCGGTAACGGTCGCGGCGGAAGAGCCGACGCGAAACCTGTTCGAGTAGCGCCAGCGACTAGGCGCGCGGCGCCGCGTTGGCCTCGATCCACTTTTCGAACAGCTGCAGGAACTTCTTCAGGAACTCGCGCGTGTCGTCGCTGGTCAGCGCGCCCTTGTCGTCGAACAGCTTCCCGGCGCCGCCGATGTAGGCCTCGTGCGGCAGCGCCGGCACGTTGAGAAACACCAGCGATTGACGTAGCTGGTGGTTGGCGCCGAACGCGCCGATCGCTCCGGGCGAGACGCTGACCACTGCGCCGGGCTTGCCGTTCCACGCGCTCTTGCCGTACGGACGTGAGGCGACGTCGATCGCATTCTTCAGGACGCCAGGCACGCCGCGGTTGTATTCGGGGGTCACGAACAGCACTGCGTCGGCGCGCGCAACGCGCTCCTTGAATGCGGTGACTTCGGCGGTCGGACTGGCCTCGAGATCCTGGTTGTACAGCGGCAGCTGGCCGATCTCCACGATTTCGAGCTTCAGCGTCGGCGGCGCCAGCGCTGCGATCCCCTTGGCCATTTTGCGGTTGAACGATTCCTTGCGCAGGCTGCCGACGATGACGACGACGTCGCGGGGGGAGTTCATTGGCGTTCCTTTCGTGGAATGAGCGGCGGGGACCGGCTGCCGGCCCGGAGACTATTTCGTGCGGTGCGGCGGAACGACCACGTCGGTGGCGCTGTCGATATCGCTCAGCGCCGTGTTCAGCATCGAAAGCGCCTGCTCGATCCGCCCCGCCGCAAGCGCGTCCCTGACTTCGACGATCAGCTGGCGCAGCTTCTGCTCGTAGGCTTCGGCCTGCTCGAGCTCGGCGACAAGGCGTTCGATCTCGGCTGACGCAGGGTGCTCGTTTTCGGGAGTCATGGCCTGGTGACGGCGTTTCGCACCGGCCCTGGTCGGCCGGAATCACAAGTAAAGTAGACGCGGCTATGGCCGCGCCGTCAACGCGCTTTGGCTGCGGCGCGTTTTTTCTTGACACCTAACCGGATCGATCGAAGCAGCCCGATACCTCCATGGACTTCATCTTGCGCAAACCGTTCCTCCGCCGCATGGCGATCGCCCTGGCGATGGTTGTCGTGCTGACCGCCTGCGGCACCGCCGCCTTCCAGCATGAGGAATCCCGGCTCACCTTTCGCGTGGTCCGCGACACGCCCGGTTGGTACACCGGCATGCCGGATGGCGTCGAGGAATTCGATCTGCCCGTGGCAAGCGGTCAAGCTGTCGAGCATATCCATGCCTGGTGGTGGCCCGCCGCCGGCGGCCGGGCCGATGCGCCGGCGATCCTTTATCTGCACGGCGCGCGCTGGAGCCTGACCGGCCAGCTGTTCCGCATCGAGGAGCTGCGCGACTTCGGCTTTTCGGTGCTGGCGATCGACTATCGCGGCTTCGGCAAGAGCGATGGCGACACGCCGACCGAGAAGACGGTGTACGAGGATGCCCACGTCGCCTGGGACTGGCTGGCGGCGCGGCAGCCCGATCCCAAGCGGCGGTTCATCTATGGCCATTCGCTCGGCAGCGCGGTAGCGGTCGACCTAGCCGCCTCGTTGAGTCGCGCTGACGCCCCGGCGGCCGAAGCGCCGGCTGCCGCCGGGCTGATCATCGAATCCTCGTTCACCACCCTCGAGGATATGGCGAAGTCGCTGACCTATCCCTGGTTGCCCGTCGGGCTATTGCTGACGCAGAAGTTCGACTCGATGAGCAAGATGGCGAAGGTCAAGCTGCCGGTGCTGGTCGTCCATGGCGCGGCCGATCGCTTCGTCCCGGCGCGCTTCAGCGAAGCGCTCTACCAGGCCGCGGCCGGACCGAAGAAGCTGCTGCTGATCGATGGCGCGACGCATAACAACAGCATGCGGACGGGCGCCCTGCAATACCGGCACGCGCTGGCGGAGCTGTTCGGGCTGGGCGCTGCGCCGAGGAAGACGCTGACGCAATAGGGCCAGCTTAGTGCGGCTTGGTAAAGACTTTCAGCAGCGCTGCATCGAACTCGATTTGCGCTTGGGGGCCGCCAGCCGGGCGCGCGTCGAGGCGCCAAGACCCGGCAACGCGCTGATCGGTGTTGGAGCTGAGCCGCAGCGATGAGGGCTCGGCCGTCCCCGAATACTGGACGCGCTGCCCTTCGGCGACGAACCAGTAGTTGATCCGCGCGCCGGCGTCGAGGTCGATGGTCAGGCCCTCGGACATATCGCCGTCGCCGCACATCATCGTCGCGCAGGTGCGCAGCTTGGGTGCGAGATCGGACGCCGACAGCACGATCCGCCGGACGGTATTGCCGGTCACCGTGTCGGGGCCCTTGACCAGGTACGCATATTTCGGCCACACGGTGATCAGGCCGCCTCTGCTCTGGTAGCTGATCGAGCCAACGGCTGCACCCGGCTCGGCGCCGGCCGCCGGCGCCAGCGAGACAGCCAGCGCCAGCACTGCCGCGAGACGGATCCCGACGACGGGCCTAGATCCCACTAGGCGCTCGCGCCTTTCGCGGATCGCATCACGCCGTCGCAGGTAGCCCGGGCCGGATCGGCCGCCGGCAACTTGGCGCAGACGGCGGCCATTTGTGCGCGTATCCGGGCCATCGCCGGTTCGTGCCGGTGCTGCGCGTTCCACGCGGCGAGCTTGCCGCCCATGCGCTCGAGGCCGCGTCGGTTGCGCTCGTAGAAGGTATCCGGCGTCGGATCGAGCTCGCCGATCACGCTCTTCGCCGCATGCTCGATCCGCGCTTCGTCGTGCGGTGCGAGCTCGATCAGCGCATTGACGTAGTGCACGCCCCACTGCAGGCGCGTCGCCGGACCGTCGGCGGCGGCATACGCTTTTTGCTCCCAGTCGAGCGCCGCCGCCTTGTCGCCACGCTTTTTCGCGTTGGCGGCGATATCAAGCATGAAATAGTAGGGCGAGTGCGAGCGCTTGAGCTCGGCCTCGAGCAGGGCGTCGGATGCCGCCATCAGGTCGGCGTCGGAGAGTGCGTCGGCGGCCGCGCTGATGACCGCCTGGCGTGCATACGGGTCAGTGGTTTCGCGATCGGCGCGTGCCACCTCGTCGCGGACGGTTTGCAGCAGCGGGTCCGGCAGCGCCGAACCTTTGGGCGCATCCAGCCTGGCCAGCGCGATGCGCCCGCTGATCGCGGAGAGCCGGTCTGCCGTCGATATGGCGGGATCGGCAACGAATCGCTCCAGCACCGCGTTCCAGTCCGCTGCGAGCTTGGCGCGCGCGGCGCTTTTGGGCGGCGTAATGTAAGCGACGACCTTGTCGGCGTAATAGGTCAACAGGTCGAAGTTTTCGCGCGCAAGTCGCGGATCGGCAAGCAAGTGGGTGAGATCGGCGGCCGCGGCCTTATCCTCGCGCGGCTTGACGTCCTTCGCGGTGGCCGCGGCGACCAGCGCCCGCAGCCGCAGCCGGGCCGCGGTATCCGGCTGGGTGGCCGGGCAGGCTTTCGCGAGCCGTTCCAGAGTCGGCGACAGCGTTTTGGCCGCGACCAGCGTGTGTTCGTCGGTGTCCCACGAATAGTAGGCGAGCATGCGCCAGTCGTCGGCCGACAGCGCTGCGCCGCTGCCGGACGACAAGGCGGCGGCGAGCGTCTCCTTGACCGGCCGCGCGCCGTTCATGCCCATCGCCAGCACGCGCATGTATTGATCGACCTCGACCTCGCCCGGCAGGCGCGTGATCTCGCCGCCATCGGGCGTAAACAGGATCATCGTCGGATAGCCGCTGACCTTGAAACGGTCGCCGAGTCTCTGCGCGCTGGCGCTGTCGCCGTCGACGTAGACCGGCACGAAAAAGCGGGAGCGCTCGATGAAATCCTGACGGTTGAAGATCGTCGCCTTGACTTGATTGCAGGGCGGGCACCACACGGCTCCCCAGTAGAGGAACACCGGCTTGTGCTGCGCCTTCGCTGCGGCGAAAGCCGCGTCGACATCGCCTTTTTGCCAGGCGATTCCGCCGACCTGATGCAGGCCCTCGGTCGTAGTTGCCGCGGGTGCCGCCGCATTGGCCGCGGCGATGGCGTCCGTCTTGGGCTTGGGCGCGGCGGTCGGGGGATCGGGCGGCTTCGAGCACGCGCTCAGCGCCGCGACTGCGGCAGCGATTACGGCAATTTGTCTGGGGTTGATCATCATCGTCTTCGACATTCCAGGCGGACCGATATTATGCCAGCCGCCCAAGTTCGGCGCGAAGGCCGCCTCCTATGTCCTACAGGCGTTTCAGACTCCGGCTGATTCACTTTGCGGCTCCGCAGGCCAAGAATCGGTCGGGTGGCGCTGGGACGGGCGATGCCCATCGCAGCCAACGCCCAGCCGAAGGGAGCGACCGATGACCAGCACAGGCAGGCTTTCGCGTGTTTGCGAATCGACGGCCCAATCATGAACACCTGGGCGCGGGTGCGGCATGAGCTGATAGCGACGATCTTGCTGACCTTGCTGCTGCTGGCGATGGCGATGCTGTCGCCGCCGGTTGCCAGCGCGGCCGACGAGGCGAGGCTGCAGAGCAACGGTGCGGTCGAGTATCGGTCGGGCGGCATCGGCAAGGAGGAGGCGGATGCGCTGAAGCAGCAGTCGGCCGACTATGCTCTGACCTTGGAATTTGCTACGTCGCGCAGCGCGGAGGGCGACACCAGCCCCGGTGCTTACATTGCCGACGTCCGAGTCGACATCCGCGACGCGCAGGGCCGCCCGATAGTCGATACGACCTCGACGGGGCCGCTTCTCCTCGTGCGACTGCCTCCGGGAGACTACACGGTTGTCGCGGACTGGAACGGCGTGCGCAAGCAGCACAGCGTAGATCTTCCCGAGGGCGCCCGCCGGCATGTCGTCTTCATGTGGTAACCGGGCTTGATGGGCCAGCCGCAGCGCACCCCTGATCTGGCGGCTGCATCGGGAGGCCTTCGCGGCACGGGGGCTCTTTCGCCGACCCAGGGAAGCCAGACCGAGCTTTTCGAGCTGCCGCCGCGGCTTCCGCATGGTCTCGTCTACCGACCGCAGTTCCTGACGCGCGCCGAAGAGGCGTCGCTGCTGACCGCGATCGCTCCGCTTCCGTTTCGCCAGGCGCGCTTCCAGCAATACGTCGCGCGTCGGCGGGTCGTTCATTTTCATGCCGACGGCGACGTCGATACCGAGGATGCATACGACGACGGCGAATCCTTTTCCTCCGGGCCTGTGCCGCCGTTCCTGGCCGCGCTGCAGCAGCGCATCGCCGATGCATTCGGCATCGTTCGCTCGGCATTCGTGCATACGCTGGTCAGCGAGTATCGCCCAGGCGCGCCGATCGGCTGGCACCGCGACAAGCCGAGCTACGGCGTCGTGTTCGGCCTGTCGCTCAAGGGCCGCGGCACAATGCGCTTTCGCCCGCTCGAATCGCACATCGAGCCAAGGCAAACGCTGGTCCTCGAGCTCGAGCCGCGTTCTCTGTATGTCATGCAGGGGCCGATACGCTGGCTATGGCAGCACAGCATGCTGCCGGCCAGGGAATTGCGCTACTCGATCACGTTTCGGACGCGCGCCAACGACGAGGCGGTCCTCGCCGGATAACGGCCGAACCGGCCGCAGCGGACCGCCTGCCCCGGCCGGATTGCATCGCTGCTCTCCAAGTCGCAGAATATCGGGACGATAGCGGAGCTGCTTAGCGCAGCCCCGCGCCGCGCGGGGTGGAGTCATGCGAGCATTCGTCGTCCTGTTCGTACTGCCGGTGCTGATCGGCATCGTATCGGAGCGCCTGTTTCGCGATACGACCCGCGCGACACTCGCTGCGACCCTCGCCGCGCCGACGATCATGTATCTGTGCCTGCACACGTTCGATCCGACCGGAACGTGGAATTGGCTGGCGACGCTGCTGGTGTCACCGCTGGTCATCGCGCTTGCGTTGGCAAGCGTTCTGTTCTGCTTCGGACGTCCGCCCAAGCGAGGCAGGCACTCGAGCTGATCCCTTGTCCGCAGCAGCGGACGTGTCCTACACGAAAATCAGACGCGGACTGATTTTCCGTCTGGCGTTTTTCCGAGATACTGCAGCCATGCAGGGAAGACGAGCAGCAACGTCGGGTAGCGACGAGCGTTGCCTGTGGTCTTGTCCCCGCATCTGATCGACTGGCAGCGACCCCTCCAACAAGAAAGACGTGATCCCGAGCGCCGCCAACCAGGCGAGCGGGAGTGGGCTGGGCAACCGGCCCGATGTGCTTTCCGCTCGCTGCGGCGAAGAAGACGCGAGAGGCAGCAAAGCGAGATCGATCACGAAGGACGTTACTTTATCGACCAACGATTTCGCAGGAGACATGAGATGGCTACCAACGACAAGCAAGGAAGCGGACGCGAGCAAGGGCGCCAGCAATCGGCCGACATGGGACCGGCGGGTGCGGTGCGCAGCCAACACGGAGCGGCGCAAGGGCAGCGCGGGACCGAACAGGATCTCGGCGCGCAGCGCGCCGGCAGCCAGTACGGCGGATCGCTGCAAACGCGCGGCGGTGCACAGGCGACCCCTTGGTCCAATTACGGAGCCTACGGTGGCGGCCCGTTCTCGGTCATGCGCCGCATCAGCGATGAAATGGACCGTTTGTTCGAGGGATTCGGTTTTGGGCGCGGTGCCTTGGGTGGCGGCGACTCCGGATGGCCGGGCGCTCTGACGTCGGGCTCCGAACAGGGTGCGTCGCTTTGGTCGCCGCATCTGGAAATGTTCGAGCGCGATGGCAAGCTGATCGTGACCGCCGACCTGCCGGGAGTCAAGAAGGAAGACGTCAAGGTGGAAGTCGACCAGGACGCGATAACCCTGCAAGGCCAGCGCCGGCATGAGCAAACCAGCCGCCAGCAAGGCTATTATCGAAGCGAGCGCAGCTATGGCAGCTTCTATCGGACGATACCGCTGCCGGAGGGCGCGGACCCGTCGACGGCGAGCGCGACCTTCCGCGATGGCGTCCTGGAGATTGCGCTTCAAGCGCCGCCGAAGCGAGCGGGCAGCCGCTCGCTGGAGATCAGGGACGACCAGGGCCTCGGAGCGGCGGGCTCGAGCGTTGGCGAATCGTCGCAGAAGCCGGGGGGGCAGCAGCAGCAGCGCTAAGGCCTGCGCAACCCGGTGTGTTTGTCTTACAAGAAATTCAGACAAACGCCGATTCTCCGCCGAGCCCGTGCTGGGCAGAATGAGAGCCATGTAGGGACAACAAGCCGAAACGTCGAGGCCGGATTCGGATTAGATGCGACGGCAGCACTTGTCCCTACTCTCGAACACTCAAGAGGGCAAGCGACAGAAAAAATAACAACGACGATAATTCCTCGAGCCCGCCTTAGCGGGCGCAGGAAGTGGACGGGCCGGGAGACTGGCCCGTCTTGTTTTCAGCGGCCGGAAACGGCAGGAGGTACTGATGAAACCGATCGTGACTTCGAGTCTCGCAGCGTTGGCCGCAGGATTGATCCTCGGCGGTTGCGCAGTGGCGCCGGTCGACGGTCCGTATGCGTACGGGTACGCCCGGCCCTACTACTACGACAACGGCCCGGTGTACTACGGTACCTACCCGGGTTATTACTATGGTTACTACCCGGGCTACCACCCGGACTATTATTACTATGGTCCGCCGGCGGTCGTCGGATCGTTCAGCTTCGGCGGCGGCGATCACCACTGGAGCGGCGGCTCGTGGCACAACGACTCGCTGAACAGCGGCGACCAGACCAGGGCGCGCACGTTCCGCGCTCAGACAACGGCTCGCACTTTCCACGCTCCGCGGGCCTCGACGCCGAGGAGCAGCACCGCAAGCCGCGCGCGCGCGAACCGCATGGCGGCGCATCGCGACTCCTCCGACAAGTCCTAGGCGGCGCGCGCCTCACGGCGCGCGGCCGCAGACCCGGGTCTATCGCCCCGGGTTTTTTTTGCGCGGAAAGCGGCTCGCCCTCTGGCGCCGACCTCGGAAGCGCCAGTCGTGGCAGAATTGCGGCAATGAATGCCACGGCAATAACACTGCGGTTCGCTCGACGCAGCGAAGCGCCCGCGCTTGCGTTGATGTCGCGCGATCTGGTGGAGGCGGGACTCGGCTGGCATTACCGCTCGGACAGGATCCGTCAGTTGATCGACGACGTGGACAGCGTGGCGCTTGCGGCATGCGACGGTCCGCGCATAGCAGGATTCGCGATCATGAGCTTCGGCGACGAGCATGCGCATCTGGTCCTGCTCGCCGTGCGGGCGACGCACCAGCGGCGTGGCATCGCGCGACGGATGACCGAATGGCTGCTCGAATCGGCGGCGACCGCCGGCATCGCGTCGATCAAGGTCGAATTGCGGACCGACAACGTCGCCGCCTACGAGCTGTATCGCGGCCTGGGCTTCGCCGAAATGATGCGCGCTCCCGGCTATTACCGCGGTCGCGAAACTGCGATTTTCATGATGCGCATGTTGCGGCCGCCCGGTCTCAAGCCGCACACATGGCGTCCGCCTACGCTCGACCGGCGTTGATCACGGCGCTCTCGTAAGTAAGCGAAACCGCCGGTCGGACCGGAGCGCAGCCCGGCTTGCATTGCCGGTACGCGCCCCCATGTCGGCGTCAGGGGAGCGCCGCACGAGGCGCTTCGCACGAAGGGCGAAGTTCGCATGTCTGAAATCGTCGTACTGATCATCGTTGCGCTGGGCGGCTGGGTCGCGTTCGATGCGTTGCGGGCGCGCGAGACGGCGACACGGGCAGCGCGCGAAGCGTGCCGGGCGCAGGGCCTGCAATTTCTCGACGATACCGTACAGGGCGCGCGTACTCGCTTCGGCCGAGACGCGGAGGGACTGCTGCGCCTTCGCCGAACGTTTTCATTCGAGTTTTCCGACGACGGGGTGCATCGCCGCGCCGGCCACGTCGTTCTGCTCGGCGTCCGGCTAGAGTCGCTGCAGCTCGATCCCTACCGCATCGCGTGATCGACGACTAGGCTTTCAGTCCGATGTCGAACACGGCGGCGTAGCCTTCGCTTTCCGGCGTGACGTCCAGCAGCAGCTCCTTGCCACCGTCGCGAAACAGAAAGTCGTCGCCGTTGGCGAGCCTTTGCCGCCGTCGGCTCGCATAGGGTGCCGCCGCGTACACGCCCTCGCTGAGCGCATCGTCGAAATAAAGCTGCGAAGTGAACTCGACGCCACGCGGCGCGTAGGCGGTGCGGATCTTGAAATGCACATGCACCGCGCGTCCCGGATAACAGCCCGGATAGATGGTCAGAAACCGCACCGTCCCCGCCGCGTCCGTAGTCTGGAAGCCGCGCAGGAAGGCCTCGCCTGCGTTGGATGCGCGCCGATCGCGTACCGACGAATAATCGCCGACCGCGTCGCAATGCCAGACGTGGACCTGCATGCCGGCGAGTGGCGCGCATTCCGATGCGCCGACCCGGGAGATGCGGAAGGCAAGCCGTAGCGGCATTCCCGGCTTGGCTGCTCCGGTGCGCGGGTCGATGCGCAGATCGGATCGCTCCAGGTCGCCATCGACAAAGAACGGGCCTTCGGTCTGTCGCGGTCGGACGACGCACGCGGGAAGCGAAGGGACGGCCGCCGCTGTCGCGCCGTGTCGGGCCGCCAGCAGGCTGGCGCCGGACGCACCGAGCAGCGCGAGTGCCCCGCGGCGAGTAAGCAGTCGTCCTGTCGCCATAGTTTCGTCTGATCGGTGCGCGAAGCGGCGCGTGCTACTTTTTCCTGAGATCCGTGTTGCCGGACGCGGTGATCTCCGCGCGTATTTCGCGCAGCTTGGCCCTGACCCGCGCGGCATTCGCGCTGCCCATGCGCATCATGATCTTCTGGCCGGCCGAGCGCGATTCGAGCTCGGGGTCGGTATACACGTACAAGACCTTTGGCTGCGCCAGCGCCGGCGGCGCCGTCAGGTCGGGCGCGGCGAGCAGATCGTCGATTGCCTGCACCAGACGGTCGTTGAAATACCCGTTCGGGTAGCCGAGCGCGCGATAGTCCTGCTGCATCAGCGGGTAGAAGTGGACGTAGATTCCGGCCAGCGTCTTCGCATCGACCGCATCGATCAGCCGCACATACGGTGTGTAGCGCGCGGCATTGTCGGCGCCGATGGCCAGCGCGTCGTCGCTGCCGGTAGTGACGAACGCTCCGCCCGGCGGCTTGACAGGCAGGTAGCGGAGGGGCAGCGTCTTGCGCGGCAGATTGTCGACCGTCGTGACAAAACGGTGGACGATCGCATCCTCGTAAAATATCCGGCCGAGCGTCGCCGAGCCGAACAGATCGGCCAGCGTGTTCTGCATTGTGGTGTCGCTGACCATCAGCGCGGGAAGTGGCTTCTGCTCGACCGACGGCGGTACATTCCCTCGCGCCTGTTCGATCGGATGATTGATCGCCGGCGCGGCGTCCGCCGCTGGCGGCGCCACCTCTGCCGGCGCACTGGCGACAGGCGGGATCGCTTCTCTCGACTGGTTCTTCTGCCAGAGGAAATAGGCGAGCGCCGCCAGCACAACGAGCGCAAGCACGACCCAGACCAGGCGCGCCACTCCGTCCCGGCGACGGGCGCGAATCGGTCGCGCATCGGAGTCGGCGGCGAGCGCGGGCGCATCGGCGGTCGAATGGAAGGCCGGATCAAGCCGATGAGCTTCGTCCGTCGCCGATCGAGACGCCATGATCATTCTCCCATTGTAGACGCATGCTCGGTGCCGCATCGACCGGCGCCAGTGCGTTGGGCCGCGCGCCGCGGGGGAAGTTCGCCGCCGCACCGCCGTGTCGTTGCTGCCCGACAATACGGGGCGGCCCGTTATTTCGCCGGAACCAGCTTTTGGGAAAACAGCACCGCCGCGAGAAGCACTACCCCGATCGCATCGCTGATATAGCCCGGCTTGATCAGCAATAGAGCGGCGACGACCAGAACCGCGCGCTCCCACCACCGCGCTTCCCGCAACAGATAGCCCTGCAGGCCGGCCGCCAGGCACATGACGCCGATCACCGCGGACACCGTCGAAGTGACGCTTTCGAACCAGTCGCCGATCAGCATCAACGATGGCTCGTAGATGAACATGAAAGGCACGATGTAGGTCGCCGCCGCGATGCGGACAGCCTGCCAGCCGGTCGCCCACAAATCGCTCTTCGCGAGGCCCGCTGCGGCAAACACCGCCAGCGCCACCGGCGGCGTGATCGCCGACAGGATCGCGAAATAGAACGCGAACATGTGCGCTGCGGGCGCGATCGCGCCCAGCTTGATGATCGCCGGCACCAGCAGCGACACCATGACGATGTACGACGGCGTCGTCGGCATGCCCATGCCGAGGACGATGCCCGCGATCGCCGTCAGCACCAGCGCCGCGATCAGCGAGCTCTGCGCGAGTACGATGACGAATTCGGTGAAAGTGATGCCGAGTCCGGTGATCGTCACGCAGCCGATGACGATGCCCGCACAGGCGCAAGCCATCGCGACCGAAAGCGTGTTGCGCGCGCCGTCGACCAGTGCGTCGAATACGTTGCGCCAGCCGATTCCGCCACGGGTGCTGGCGCGGAGCAAAGCCATCGGGATGCAGGCCAGCGCTCCGGCGAGAGCGCACAGAGGCGCCGAATAGCCGAGGATCAATCCGATCAGGACGACAAAGATCGGCACGAACAGGTGTCCGCGCACCGACATAACCTTCAGGAATCGGGGCAGCTCGGACTTCGGCACGCCGGCCAGCTTGTAGCGCTTGGCATCGAAGTGAACGGCGAAGAACAGAGAGACGTAATACAGCAGCGCCGGAATCGCCGCCCACAGCGCGACCTGCGCATACGGCACGGCGAGGAACTCGGCCATCACGAACGCGGCAGCACCCATCACCGGAGGCATGATCTGGCCGCCGGTCGATGCGACGGCCTCGACCGCAGCGGCGAACGGCGGACGGAAGCCGGTGCGCTTCATCAGCGGTATGGTGATCGGCCCGTCGACCATGACGTTGGCCACCGCGCTGCCGGACACGGTGCCGAACAGCGCCGACGAAACAATCGCAACCTTGCCGGGTCCGCCGGCCGTGTGACCGGTAAGCGACATCGAGAAATCCATGAACAGCTGGCCGGTGCCGCTGCGCTCCATGAACGAGCCGAACAGCACGAACAGCATCACATAGCTTGCCGAGACGCCCAACGTCGACCCGAAGATGCCTTCGGTCGAGAAATAGAGCTGCTCCATCAGCACTTGCGGCGTGATCCGGGTGAAGCCGATCGCATAGATCAGGAAGGCCACGGCGGTCAGCGGCAGCGCCAGGCCTATGACGCGCCGCGTAGCCTCGAGGACGATCACCACCGCGATTACCGCGTAGAACTTGTCGGCGATCGTCAGATCGTCGATGTAGATGATGCGATTGATGAAATATTCGTAATTGGTGAAGATGTGCAGCACGAAGCCGTAGCCGAGCGCAAGCAGCACGAGATCGATGCTGCGCCAGGCCGCGGCGCCGCGCGGCTTGACCGGATAGAGCAGGAATACCAGCGTCAGCGCGAAAAGAAGGTGCGTGCCGCGGAAGATGATCGCCTCGGGCGGGCCGAACGCCGCGACGTACATGTGGTACAGCGACATCGCGATCGCGATCGCGTTGATCAGCCAGCGCAGCGCGACGCTGCCAGGCGTAGTGGCCGGTTTCTCGTCGGAGACGATTACGGGAGAAGCCGCTTCGGACACGTGTCTAGCCCCCCTCCCGGATGTCGCGCGGCGCGGAGAGCGATGTCGCGCCGCCCCGCCGATGTCGTTGCGCGAGCCCTGCAACCTGCTACATCGCGCCAACTTCCTTGTAGTACCTGGCCGCACCCTTGTGGAATGGAACGCCGATATCGATGGCCATGTCCTTGGCGGTCAAGCCGGTGATGGGCTTGACGACCGCCGCCATGTCGCCGACGTTCGTGGCCATCGCCTTGGTCATCTTATAGACGACGTCCTCAGGCAGGTCGCACGCGGCGACGATGTGCGTCGTGTAGCCGATCGCAGGCACGTCCTTGTCCTGCTTCGGATAGGTTCCGGCCTTTATCGTCAGCTTGTTATAGCCGGGGTTTTCCTTCTTCAGCGCGGCCATCGTCTTGTCATCGACGGGAACCATCACGATGTCGCGCGCACTGGCCAGATCCATGATCGCTGACGCCGGCGCCGTCGTGCCCAATGTGAACACCTGCACATGGCCATCCTTCATCATGTCGACCGCGTCGGTATACGACGCCTGGAAATTGACCTTGTTCAGCGAGTCGTAACTCATGCCGTTTATCTTGAGCACCTCGCCGGTGAGGATTTCCGATGTGTTGCCTTTTGGCTGTGTGACCAGCGTCTTGCCCTTCAAGTCGGCAAACGAGAGCACGTTGGCGTTCGACAATGCGACGACTTGGAAATATTGCGGGTAGAGGTTCGCTACCTGGCAGACCTTGGTGACTTTTTTCGGGTATGGCGGCCGTCCTTCGATACCGTCGACGGTCGTCGACGAATTGGCGAAGCCGATCTGCGCCTTGCCTTCGTCGACGCCGCGCACGTTGGCGATGCCCGCGCCGGGCTGCTGCTGGATCTGCAAACCGGGGATGGCGCCTTCCCACATATGCTTCAGCGCGCCGCCCAGCGGGATCCAGGATCCTCCCTGGGGGCCGGTCATCATCGTGACCTGCTGCGCCGCGACGGGAAATGCAATCGCGGCTGCGATTGCGGCCATACCGGTGCCGACGACACGGGCGATCTTCATGCTTCCTCCGAAGGGAACGCACGGCGACCTGGAGGTCGCGTGCGCTGATGATTTCCGCGGATTGTGTGGCCACCCGCTCGGGTGGTCAAGCTTCGCTCTCATTGGGCGCCGAGCGGCGCGGCGCGTTACCATCTCGGCTTGGACGGATTCCGCTTTCCCCCGCTCTCGAGGTTTTCGCCGTGACCAGACAATCCCAGTATGCGCGCTTCGGCAGTGGCAAGTCGGTGCCGCGCGTCGAGGACCAGGCGCTGTTGACCGGTGCCGGTCGTTTCGCCGACGACTTCTCCGTTCCAGGCCAGGCGTGCGTCTGCTTCCTGCGTTCACCGCACGCGCATGCGCGCATCGCGACGATCGACACCAGTGCTGCTGCCGGCATGCCGGGCGTGATCGCGATCGTGACCGGCGAGGACCTGGTGCGCGATAAGGTCGCGCCGTTGCCGCTGTCGGCCGACTTCAAGCGCGCCGACGGATCGCCGACCGCGTCGCCGCCGCGACACGCGCTGGCCGTCGGAACGGTGCGTTTTGTCGGCGAAGCGGTAGCCGCGGCGATCGCGCAAAGCGCGCAGCAGGCACGCGATGCGGCCGAGGCGATCGACATCCACTACGACCCGCTGCCTGCGGTGACCGACGCCGCCGCTGCGGTGTCCGCCGGCGCGCCGCAGGTCTGGCCCGCCGCCTCCGGCAACGTCGCGTGCGAAGCGCGGCATGGCGATGCGGCCGCCGCTGCCGCGGCGTTCGCCCGGGCGGTGCACCGCGTATCGCTCGATCTGGTCAATCAGCGCGTGGCCCCGTGTCCGATCGAGCCGCGCGCGGTGCTCGCAAGCTACGACGCGACGACCGAGCGGATCACGCTGCGCGTCGGTTGCCAGACGCCGACGGGGTTGCGCGACGACCTCTGCCAGGTCGTGCTCGGCATTCCTACGGACAAGGTGAGGGTGCTGGTCGGCGACGTCGGCGGCGGCTTCGGCATGAAGACCGGCCTCTATCCGGAAGATGTCGTGCTTGCCTGGGGCGCCCGCAAATACGGGGTACCGCTCAAATGGCGCGCGGAACGTATCGAGGAATTCCTGGCCGCGACGCACGGCCGCGATATAAGCAGCAAGGCGGAGCTCGCGCTGGACGGCGACGGCAAGGTGCTCGCGCTCCGCATCGATTCGCTCGCCAACGTCGGCGCCTGCGGGACGCCGGCCGGCGTCGTCATCCAGCTGATGATCGGCCCCTGGGTATCGACCAGCGTTTACGACATCGGGACGATCGACATCCGCATTCGGGCGGTGCTCACGAACACCGCACCGACCGGCGCCTATCGCGGCGCCGGACGCCCTGAGGCGATCTACATCATCGAGCGCCTGATGGACGCCGCCGCGCGCCAGGCCGGCATCGATCCGGTCGAGCTGCGTCGGCGCAACATGATTCGCCCCGAGCAGATGCCGTATCGCAACGCGATGAACAAGACCTACGACAGCGGGCAGTTCGAGCTGGTGCTCGACAAGGCGACGACGCTCGCCGGCTGGAAGGATTTCGACGCGCGGGCCGCCGATTCGCATCGGCGCGGCCGCTTGCGCGGGCGCGGCATGGCGGCCTTTCTCGAATGGACCGGCGTCGACATATTCGAGGAACGCGTGACGGTCACCGTCGAAGGGTCGACGAACGGCCAGGGCACGATAGAGATCTTCTCGGCAACGCAGGCGATGGGACAGGGACTCGCGACGACTTTCGCGCAGCTCGCCGTCGACGTGTTCGGCGTGCCGATCGATTCGATTCGCATCGTGCAGGGCGACACCGACCGCGGCACCGGTTTCGGCAGCGCGGGATCGCGCTCGCTGTTCGTCGGGGGCTCGGCGGTGAAGGTGGGCGCCGAGCGCACGGTCGTCGCCGCGCAGACTCTGGCGGCGAAGGAGCTCGAAGCCGCGGCCGGCGATATCGAGTATCGCGACGGCGTATTCAGCATCGCCGGCACCGACCGGCGGATTGGCCTCTTCGACCTCGCGCGCCGGCAACCGCAGCACAAGATCGTTCTCGACTCGGTGAGCTCGGTAGCCGACGCCACCTGGCCCAACGGCTGTCACATCTGCGAAGTCGAGGTCGACCCGGAAACCGGCGCTGTCGCCGTGGTCGCCTACTGGTCAGTCAACGACGTAGGCCGCGTCGTCAATCCGATGATCGTCGTCGGGCAGCTCGAGGGCGGCGCCGCGCAGGGGATCGGCCAGGCGCTGTGCGAGGAATTCGTGTACGACCGCGACTCGGGGCAGGCGCTTTCGGCGACCTTGCTCGACTACGCGCTTCCGCGCGCGGCGATGATCGAGCATTTCGAGATGACGATGGACGAATCGACGCCTTGTCGCAACAACGCGATGGGCGTCAAGGGCGTCGGTGAGCTGGGCACGATAGGGGCGACGCCGGCGGTCGTCAATGCGGTGATCGATGCGCTCGCGCGGGCCGGTGTCGGCGCGCCGGCCGAAGCCTTGCAGATGCCGCTGACGTCCGAGCGGGTCTGGCGCGCGCTCGGCGGCCGACGCGTCTAGGCCGGCTGGAGGACGACGCGCGCGCGTTGCTCGCGCATCGTCCGCACCAGCAGCTTCAGCATCGCGTGCACGGCGCGCGTTGCCGGTATCGGCGTCGCGGTCAGCGTCCCGAGCTCGATCACCGATCCGATCAAGGCGTCGACTTCGACGTCGCGCCCGGCCTCGATGTCCTGCAGGGTCGACGTCTTGTGCTTGCCGACTTTCGCCGCACCTTCGATCCGCTTCTCCAGCGGTACGCGAAAGGTGACGCCCAGCTTGGCCGCGATCGCCTGCGCTTCTCGCATCATCTCGGCGGCGAGCTCGCGCGTCGCGGGCTCCTCGCAGATATCGACCAGCGTCGCGTGGGTGAGCGCGCTGATCGGGTTGAAGCTCATGTTGCCCCACAGCTTCAGCCAGATTTCGGAACGAATGTCGGCCAGAACCGGCGCCTTGAGTCCGGCCGCGGTCAGCGTGTCGGACAGGCTCTTGACGCGGGCGCTTTCGCTCCCGTCCAACTCGCCGACGGGAAAGCGGTCGCCCTCGAGATGCCGGATCACGCCGGGCGCGGCGATTTCGCCGGCGGGATAGACGACACAACCGATCAGGCGGGAAGGCTCGATGTTGCGCTCGATCGTGCCGTTCGGGTCCGCCGTCCGCAAGCGATAGCCGGCATGTGGCCCGCGGAAATTCTGGAAGTACCACCAGGGCAGGCCGTTCTGCAGCGGCACCACGATCGTATCGTCGGCGAAAAGCGCGGGCATCTGCGGTGCGACGGCTTCGAGCACATAGGCTTTGAGCGCCAGGAATACCAGGTCCTGCGTGCCGGCTTCGTCACAGCTCGCCACCGCGCTCACGTTTTGGACGTGCTCTTCCCGGCCGTCGTGATGGAGCAGCCGCAACCCGTTCGCGCGAATCGCATCCAGATGCGCACCCTGGTCGATGACCGTTACCGTCTGTCCGGATAGCGCGAGCCGCACGGCCACCATGCCGCCGATGGCCCCTGCGCCGATTACCGCAATTCGCATGATTCCTCCCGTTGGGCGCCGCTCGTGCCCGAGTGCTCGCGCCGATGCGGAGCGTATCCGCCGCGCGCGCGTCGCTTGTCGGCGGCGCCGCTCTATTCGAAACGATTGGTCAGCGCGCCGATGCCGCCGATGACGATGCTCACCGTACTTCCGGGCTTCATCGAGCCGACGCCGACCGACGTGCCGCAGGCGATGATGTCGCCCGCCTCCAGCGTCATGTCGTGCGAAATGAGGCTCGCCAGCTTCGCTGGTGGAAAGATGATATCGGCGACCGGATAGTTCTGCCTCTCCTGGTCGTTGAGGATGGTCTTGACGATCAGCGTCGACGGATCGAGGCCGGTCGCGATCACCGGGCCGAATACGCCGAAGGTGTCAAAGCTCTTGGCGCGCGTCCACTGCGCAAAGCCCGGGTCCCTGGCGATGATCTCGATCGCGGTGACGTCGTTGATGCAGGTGTAGCCGAAGATGCCGGCCTCCGCGTCGGCTTCGCTCGCCTGGGAAAGCCGCCGGCCGATGACGATCCCCAGCTCCCCTTCGTAGATGACCTTGCCGCTGTACGACTTCGGCATGCGTATTGTCTCGCCGCCGGCGAGAAACGAGCTGCCGGCCTTCAGGAAATAGAGCGGCTCGTTCGGAACCGCATGTCCGAGCTTGGCGACCAGCGCGCGGTAGTTGTCGACCAGTGCGACCATCTTGCCCGGCACGACCGGAGTCAGCAGTTTCGCGTCGGCGAGCGAAATCGACTCACCGGTCGGCGTGACATGCGCAAACATGTCCCCGGAATGAACACGGACCGCGTCGCCTTCGATAGTGCCGAAGCATTCGCGGCCGTTGTGGTTGATGCGCGCCCACCGTGGCATCGTTTCCCTTTCGAGTAGACTCGTCGCGTTATGCGGTCGCCGCGGCCCTGAGCGCTTCGACGTCGCTCGCGTCGCCCAAGGTCCGGCACACATCGACCAGTCGCGCGGCGCGATCGGCGCCGAGTATCGGATCGACCAGACCATGGAACTTGCGCTCGAGGTCGGAATCGCTCATTGGCCGTTGCAAGCTGCCGATCGCATGCTCGACCTTAAGGTGCAAGCGGCGGCCGTCGTTGCAGCGGATCGTCACGTCGGCCGCGGTTTCGTCGATCGCCGCGTCGACTTTCGCATGGACTCGATCGCGCAGCGCGATTACCTCGGGGCGGCGGGCGATGGCATCCGAGAATTCGGCTTCGCCCGCCTGGCCGAACAGCATCGCCGCGGCGCAGGCGTGGTAGACGCTGAACTTCGCTTCGAGACCGCTCTTCGGCGCGCGCTTGCCGGTCAGCTCGAGCACCAGCGGATGGACCAGCAAATCGATGCGCTCTACGTCGTCGGCGCGCAGGCGATGTGCATCGCGGAGCTGGCGGCAGCCGTCGATCGAGGGATGGATCACGATGCCGCAGGCAAACGGCTTGTAGGTGTTGAAGGAAATCTCGAACCGCTTGCCGAGCTCGTCCGAGATTTCCTTCCAGTCGCATTTGCTCGAGTAGGTCCGCAGCAGGCCGCGCGGCGCTTCGAGCGCGCGCATCGAGGCGGTGTAGCCGTGCCGTGCCATCAGTGCCGAGGTGAGGCCCGCGCGCGCGGCGCCGCCGATGTGAAACGCCTTGCTCATTGAGCCGAACTGCTCTCGCACGCCGATCGGCTGTGACGCGGCGATGCCCAGTGCCATCGCCGTCTTGCCGGTGTCGAGCTTGAGCATGCGGGCGCAGGCGGCGGCAGCGCCCAGCATGCCGGTCGATCCGGTGATGTGCCAGCCGCGATCGTAATGGTCCGGGTAGATCGCATTGCCGATGCGGCACTCGACATCGATGCCGAGGACAACGGCGTCGACCAGCTCGCGGCCGGTCGTGCGTTGGCGTTCAGCCAGCGCCAGTACGGCGGAGGCCACGGGGCCGGCCGGATGAATGATCGTCTTCAGATGCGTATCGTCGAAATCGAACGTGTGCGAGGTGATGCCATTGAGCAGCGCGGCGCTGGCTACGTCGACACGCTCGCTTCGTCCGAGGATCATCGCTTGCGCGCCGGGCTCGAGCTCGGCCACGGCGGCCAGCGCCGCTTCGACGGTCGGATGGCGCGATGCGCCGATCGCGCAGCCCACCCAGTTCAGCAAGCTCCGGTGCGCCTCGCGGTCGACGCTGTCTTCCCAGCCGCGCGACGGATGCGCGGCGACGAAATCGGCAAGGATGCGGGTAATCGGAGGAGCGTCGAGATCCGCCGCAATGTGTGCGTCGTTGGCCATCATTCGCCGATCTGGATGCCGCGGTCCTTTGCGAGCTTCGACCATTTGTCGATGTCGTCACGCATGTACTGGCCGAATTGCTCCGACGTCATCGGCATTGGCTGCAGCGCTTCGCCGGACAGCCGCTCGGCCAGATCGGGGCTCTGCAGCAGCTTGCCGATCTCTTCGTTCAGCCGTTTGACGATCGGCCCCGGCAAGTTCGCCGGGCCGACGATCCCGTACCACTGCACGCCGTCGAATCCCTTGTAGCCCGACTCGTCGAACGTCGGCACCTCGGGCAGCAGCGGATGGCGCCTGGTTCCGGTGACGGCGAGCGGCTTCATCTTGCCGGCCTTGATATGCGGCAGCGCGGCGGCAAGGCCGGGAAACAGCGCCTGCGTCTGGCCGCCGAGTATGTCGGTGATCGCCGGGCCGATGCCGCGATACGGCACGTGCACGATGTCGAGGTTGGCCGCGACCTTCAGCTGCTCCATCGCGAGATGCGTCAACGTTCCGGGACCCGCCGAGCCGTAGGACAGCTTGCCGGGATTTGCCCTGACGTAAGCGACGAATTCCTGCACCGTGCTCACCGGTATCGATGGAGGAACGATCAGCACATTCGGCGTGCCAGCGATCATCGCGATTGGCGTGAAATCCTTGATTGCATCGTACGGCAGCTTGCGCACGGCCGGATTGGTGCCGTGGGTGCCGACGTACCCGATCATCAAGGTGTAGCCATCGGGGGCGGCGCGCGCGGTGGCCAGCGATCCGACGACGCCTCCACCGCCGCTCTGATTGTCGACGACGATAGGCACGCCAAGCGCGACGCCGAGCCGATCGGCGACGGTGCGCGCGACCAGGTCGACACCGCCGCCCGGCTGGACCGGCGCGATGATCTTGATCGTCCGGTTCGGATAGTCGAGCGGCCTGGTCTGGCCGAGCGCGGTCACGCCAGGCAAGGCGACCGCGATCAAGGCGAACAGCCGGATCAGGCCCGGTATTCCTGAGGAAAGCATCGGGGCTCCTGCCGTGAAAGACGCCCGGCGATTGTACTGCGACCGTGCCGCTGGCGCGCTGCGCCCGGCGGCGGGACCCGTGTTACCGGCTCGGACGGCGCTTTAGTCGGAGGCGAGAAAAAAATCGACGATGCGCGCGATCTGACCTCGCATCATTTCGCGGCCCCGGACCGTCGTGCAGCCACAGCGTTCGGCGAGCGCGAGCAGCGGCGTCGTCTCCGGCTTGACGATTGCATCGAACACTGTCATCGCACGAGGCAGCGACGTGATGGCGATCGGCAGGCGTGCGTCGTCGAGCATCCCCGATGGTGTTGCGTTCAGCAGGATGTCGATCCCGTCGAGCTGCGGCGCTCCGGCGCTTACGGTGAGGCCGGGAAATGCACCCCCTATCCTCGCGGCCAGCGCCTCGGCGCGCGTTGCGTCGACGTCGTATACCCGAAGCGACGCCGGTCGTTCGGAAGCAAGCGCGACCCCGATCGCCGATCCCGCTCCGCCGGCGCCGAGCAGCAGCGCATGTCTGCCGATCAGAGGGATGCCGCGTCGGCGAAACGCATCGACACATCCGATGCCGTCGAACATGTCGCCGCGCCAGCCCCCAGGACGGCGGCCGAGCGCGTTGATCGCACCGACGATGCGCGCCTGCTCTCCCAGGCGATCGGCGAGCGCGCAAGCGCGCAGCTTGTACGGAATAGTGAATATGACCCCGTCCAGATTGGAGAGGCGAAGCAGCTGCGGCAGCAGCGCCTCGAAGTCGTCGGGCAGCACATGCAGCGGAACGAGGATGGCGTCGAGCGCCCGGCGGCGGAATTCCGCGGTGAACATCTCCGGCGAGCGCACCTGCTCGATCGGATGCCCGACGATGCCGAACAGCCGCGTCCGGCCCGAGATGTAGTCGACCTGATCGGTAAAAGTTTGCCCGGACTCACTCACGCATATTCTCCGCTGCCGTATCGAGATACTAGCGCGGAAAGCCGTTACAATTGCGCGATTCGAAAACCCATGGACTGTCCTTGTCTCCGACGCTTGCCGCCATTCGTCTGAGCTATACGGCGCCGTTTGCCCACGCCGGCTCCGCTCGCGCGCCGGCGCCGGCATCCGCCCGAAGGGGATCGAATGTCGGCTGAAGTCACGGTGCGCGCTCCCGCTGACCGGCAGCTGCCGCCGCGCGATGTGCTCTCGGCCTTGCGCCGCGGCATCGAAAAAGAGAGCCTGCGCGTGCGGCCGGACGGCATGCTCGCGACGACGCCGCACCCGCCGCGGCTCGGCTCGGCGCTGACGCACCCGTTCGTGACCACCGATTTCAGCGAATCGCAGGTCGAGCTGATCACCGGCGTGCACACCAGCGCACAATCGTGCCTCGACGAGCTGACCGAAATACACCAGATCGTCTATCGTGCGATCGGCGAAGAGTTGCTGTGGGTCGCGAGCATGCCTTGCCGCCTGCCCGCGGACGAGCAAATTCCGCTTGGCCGCTACGGCACTTCGAATGTCGGGCGCGCCAAGACCGTCTATCGCATGGGTCTGTCGCACCGTTACGGCCGGCGCATGCAGACGATCTCCGGCATCCACTACAATTTTTCGCTGCCCGACGCGCGCAGCAACGACGACTATTTCGCGCTGATCCGCAACTTTCGCCGCCACGCCTGGTTGCTGCTCTATCTGTTCGGCGCCTCGCCTGCCGTCTGTTCCAGCTTCGTTGCCGGCCGGACGCACGAGCTGCAGCGTCTGTCCGGCGACACGCTCTACCTGCCGCACGCGACGTCGCTGCGCATGGGACGATTGGGTTATCAGAGCGACGCGCAGGGTTCGCTGGCCGTCAGCTACAACAATCTGAAGAGCTACGCGGCCTCGCTGCAGGAAGCGCTGACCAAGCCCTATCCGGCATACGAGGCGATAGGCATACGCGACGGCGACGAGTATCGCCAACTCGGTACGACGCTGCTGCAGATCGAAAATGAATTTTACGGGACCATCCGGCCGAAGCGTGTGATCAACCCCGGCGAGCGCCCGCTGCATGCGCTGCGCGACCGCGGCGTCGAATACGTCGAAGTGCGCCTGATGGATCTCGACCCTTTCCATGCGATCGGCATCACCGCGAGCACCGTGCGCATGCTCGATGTATTCCTGCTGCATTGCGCGCTCACCGCCAGCCCCCCCGATACGCCGCAGGAGCTCGTGGCCGTCGTCGGCAACAAGCAGCGCGTCGCTTCACGCGGGCGCGAGCCCGGGTTGCGGCTGAACCGCGGTTCGGAAGAGGTGGCGCTGTCCGACTGGGGCGGCGAGATCCTGGCCGAGTGCGCGCCGATCGCCGCAGCGCTCGACGAGGCCAACGGCGGCAGCGCGCACCGCGAAGCGCTGGGATTGGCCGCTGCGGCCCTCAACGATCCTGCGGCTACGCCGTCGGCGCGCGTACTGCAGGCGATGGCGCGCGACCACGGCAATTCGTACGTTCATTTCGTGCTCGCGCAGTCGCGCGCGCATCGCGAAGCGATCCTGAAGTTGCCGCTGGCCGACGAGGTCGCTGCGCGCTACGCACGGCTTGCCGAGGAATCGGTCGCCGAGCAGCGGGAGATCGAAGCGTCGGAAACGATCCCGTTCGAAGCCTACCGCCAGCTCTATCTGGCGCCGCTGCGCCTGAGCGAATGACGCCGCTCGCTCCGGCTGCCGTCGTCACCGATCTCGCGCCCGGCGGCTCGCTGCGCGCCGCGTTCAATTATGGCAATCCGGTACTTGCGACATGGAACCCCGCCACCGGCGCGGCAGCCGGAATTTCGGCCGATCTCGCGCGCGAGCTGGCGCGATGCCTGGGCGTATCGGTCGACTTCGTTCCCTACGACGCGGCCGGCAAGGTCGTTGCCGCGCTCGCATCGAAGGCGTGGGATATCTGTTTCCTGGCGATCGACCCGTTGCGCGCCGCAGAAATCAGCTTCACCGCGCCGTACGTCGTCATAGAGGGCGTCTATGTGGTGGCCGACGGTTCACCGATCGGCGACAACGCCGAAGTCGACCGGTCCGGAACGCGCGTCGGTGTCATCGTCGGCAGCGCGTACGACCTCTTCCTGTCGCGTGAACTCAAGCAGGCGTCGGTCGTTCGCGCCAGCTCGTTCGAAGCGGTGCTGACGCTGTGGACCAAGGGCGAGCTCGACTGCATTGCCGGGGTCAAGCCGCAGCTCGAAGGCGCCGTGCGCCGCATGCCCGGCCTTCGCGTGCTGCCCGGCAGGTTCATGGCGATCAATCAGGCGATGGGGACGCTGCGCGGCCGCGACGCCGGGGCAAAATATCTGCGCGACTTTGTCGAGGAGATGAAGCGCTCGGGTTTCATCGCCCGGGCGTTCGCGCGGCATCGAATCGAAGGCGCGTCGATGGCGCCGGCAGCCACAGCGGCGTAACGGAGCGCCGCCGCGCCGATCGTCCCGCTAGACGCGAAAATGCAGGCGGCGATCGACGGCCAGCAATACCCCGTTCACGGCCGCCGCGAATACGACCAGCAGAAACGTCACCGACATGATCACGTCGACGTTAAAGAGGCCGATCGCGTTCATCAGCAAATAGCCCAATCCGTGTTGCGCCGCGAACATCTCGCCCAGCACGGTCCCGATCAGCGTCAGCGAAAAACCGACGCGCAATCCGGTGAAAATCTCGGGCACCGCCGCGGGAAACAGGATCGAGCGCACCATCGCCGGCGGGCTCAGCTTGAGCACGCGCCCGGTCTTGACCAGGATAGGCTTGGTGCTGCGCACCGCGTTGAGGGTGAACAGCGCGACCGGAACGATGCCGTGGATTGCGCCGAACGCGATCTTGGCCGACATGCCAAGCCCGAAAACGAGCAGGATGATCGGATAGAGCGTGATCTTGGGTATCGAATAGAGCGCGACCAGCATCGGCTCCATCGCCTCGGCCGACAGCCGATGCAGGCCGAGCGTAAATCCGATAAAAAGGCCCAGCACCACGGCGATCGCCAGCGCGACGGCAAACGCCTGCAGCGTGTTTGGAAGATGCGTCCAGAACAACTCGGTCTGCACGAACGTTACCGTGTATCGCATCGTCTGCCATGGCGATCGCATCGCGACGTCGCCGATGACCCAATACATCAGCTGCCAGAAGATCAGCAGCCCGGCGACAAGGACGATCGTGTTGCGCAGTGTCTTCCGGGCGCCGCTCATCAGCGCTGGCCTCTCCTGGCGAGCAGCACCTTTTCCCAGTGGGTAAGGACGCCGTTCATGACGATCGACAAGAGGAGAATCAGCAGGATCAGCGGGTACATCGTCGCGTTGTCGAAATTGGTGTAGGCGTAGCCGATCTCGTATCCCATGCCGCTGCGCGCCATGATGAATTCGGACCCGATCACGCCGATGAACGCGTACGCGAGAGCGAGCTTCGCGGCGGTCAGCAGGTAGGGCGCGCAGAACGGCAGGGTCACGTGCATCGCCGTCTCGAATGCCCCCATGCGGCAGATCGACGCGGTCTTCCTGAGAACGCCCGGTACCCGGTCGAGGCCGTTGAGCGTCGTGACAATGACGGCGACGACGCCGAGCAGGAATCCGATCAGCACCTGGGGTCCGTCACCGAGGCCGAAGATGACGATGAACAGCGGATAAAAGGCGAAAACCGGAATCGCGTAGTAGGTGGCGAACAGCGGATCCAGAGTTTCGCGGGCGGTCTTGTAGCCGTGCAATACGGTGCCGGTGACGATTCCGATCGAGTACGCCAGTGCGAACGCCAGCAAGACGTTGGCCAGGCTCTTGCCGATTTCACGGTACAGCTTGCCGGCGAGAAGGAGCTTGACGAAATCGATCGCGATCCGATGCGGCGGAGGCATGGTGATCTTGTCGATGACGCCCGCGAGACAGAGCGCCTCCAGCAGCAGCACGAGGCCGGCGATAACGCTGATCTGGTAGATCCTGACGCGCCTCATGCCGCGGCGCCCATTCGCCCCATCGTCTTCATCGATTCCTCGCGCAGCGTCTTCCACAGGCGGCTCGTTATCGCCCCGAACTCCTCCCGCTCGACGATCCGGCTGTCGCGGTCGCGCGGCCAGTTCGTCTCGACCATGTCGATCACGGTGCCGGGCCGGGCCGACATGACTGCGATCCGATCGGCGAGCATCGCGGCCTCGTCGAGCGCATGCGTAATCAGGAAGACGGTCGCGCCGATCTCCCGCCACAATCGCAACACTTCGTCGCCCATCAGCAGACGCGTCTGCTGATCGAGCGCACCGAATGGCTCGTCCAGAAGAAGCAGGCGCGGCTTCGCCACCAGCGTGCGTGCAATGCAGACGCGCTGGCGCATTCCGCCCGAGAGCTGCACCGGATAGCTGCGGGAGAACTCGCCCAGCCCCATCATCGCGATGGCGTCGTGCACGCGGCGGGACTTTTCGTCGGGCGCCAGCGCGGCCTTGCGCAGCCCGAACTCGACATTCTCGCGCACCGACAGCCAGGGGAAAGAGGCGTCCTCCTGGAAAACCACGCCGATGCCGTCGGGGATCTCGTTACCTATCGCGCGCCCTTCGAATTCGATCCGGCCTTCGCTTGCCGGCGTCAGCCCGGCGATCAGCTCGAGCAGCGTCGACTTGCCACAGCCGGACGGCCCGACGACGGCGAAGAACTCACCCTCGCGGATGGAGAGATCGATCGGCCCGAGCGCATGGACCGCCTGCCCTCCCGCGCTGGCGGGAAAGCGCTTGCTCACGCTTTTCAGCGCAACATGGGCCGAGGTCATCCCGCGCGCGCCGCCCGCTATTCGACGGACTTCTTCAGGTCGTCAGGCAGGAACTCCGTGGTGATCATCTTCGTCACGTCCATGTCGCCCTCGAGCGCACCGACGCTCTTCTGCACCTCGATGATCCGCCTCATACCGGACAGGTGAAAGCGGCCGTCACCCCAGTAAGGCACGCCCTGGGTCAGGCTCGTCGTCAGATTGCGTACGGCGCTGCGCGCCACTTCCGGCGTGATGTTGAATGGCTTGGCAACGATGTCGCCGGCCTCGTCGGGGTGCGCGATCATGAACTCGACGGCGCGCCGACGGGCGCGGATGATCGCGCGAATGAAATCGCCGCGGTTCTTCATCGCGTCGGCGGTCGCCATGCCGACGACGTTGTCGAGCGGCGGCAGCGCCTCGGCACCGGTGATCAGTACGCGGAACTTGTCCTTCGACTTGGACCACAGCGGCTCGGTCACCGGTGCGCAATCGATCTGGCCGAGCTCGAGGGCCGCGACCATCGGCCCGAAGCCGCCGGTCTTGACGAGCTCGGCATCCTCGGGCTTCAGCCCCGCCTTCTGCAGCATCAGGATGTCGAGCGCCTGGCTCGTCGACCGGGGATTGGTGTAGCCGATCTTCTTGCCCTTCAGATCCTGGATCGTCTTGATCGGCGAGTCCTTCTTCACCAGCCACGCGAACTCGGCGATCGTGAGCACGTTGTCGCTGACGATCTTGATGTCGGCGCCCTGCTGGATCGCCACCGCGATCGCGCCCGGATTGGCTTCGCCGTAGGCGACGCCTGCCATCGCGTTCCGTACCGACGTCCCGCCGCCTTCCGAGGCGATGATCCCGGTGACGTTGGCGCCCTCCTGCTGGAAGTAGCCTTTCTCGAGAGCAACGGCGAACGGCATGCCGTTAGCCGAGCTGCCGTAATTTCCGACGGCGATGTTCTCGGCCATTGCCGCGGCGGCAAACAGCATCCCGAGCACGGGCATGATCGCTGAAGCGGACAGCTTGACTCGACGAGCGGGCATTTCATCCTCCTATGGATTTGAATTCCGATCCGCAACGTTCATTGCCAGGCAGACGCGGCCGGCGAAAGCCGCAGCCCGTCCGACCAGTCACGGTAGCGGCGGCGTACGAAGCGTCAGGTTCACATTTTTAAGCTGGGTGCAGGCGAGCAGCTCCTCGATCGATTCCTCGCGCCCGAGACCCGATTGCTTGAATCCGCCGAATGGGACGCCGACATGGTGCGTGCTGGCGCCGTTGATCCAGACGTAGCCGGCTTCGACCTTCGAGGCGAGCCGATGCGCGCGGTCGAGGTCGTGTGTCCAGATCGACGCGGTCAGGCCGACGTCGAGTGCGTTGACGCGTGAGATGAGGTCGCTCTCGTCGGACCAGCGCAGGATACTGACCACCGGTCCGAAGATCTCCTCGCGAGCGATGCGCATGTCGTCGGTCACATCGGCGAACACCGTCGGCTCGACGAAGAATCCGTGAGCGAGCTTCGGGTCGGCCGGCCGCTTGCCGCCGTAGGCAAGCCGCGCACCGCCTTCGAGCCCCAGCTTGATATAGGTGATCGTCTTGTCGAACTGCGCCTGGCTAGCCAGGCACGACATCTCGGTGTCGCGCTCGGTAGGCAGTCCGATCCTGATCGCAGCGACCCGCTTGACGATCTCGGGCAAGGTCGCGTCGTGAATGTCATCGTGCAGGTAGACACGGCTGGTCGAATTGCACGACTGGCCGGTGACGTAGCGGAAGTTCATGCCGCGGACCACGCCTTCCGCGACGTCGGCAGGCGCGGCGTCGGCGCAGGCGATCAGTGCGTTCTTGCCGCCGAGCTCCAGGGTCAGCGCCTTGAGTGTCGCGCTCGCGCCCTGCATCACCGCACGTCCGCCGCCGACGCTGCCGATAAAGCCGATCTTGGCCACCTTCGGATGCGCGACCAGCGCGGCGCCGGCGTCGCGTCCGCCGGTGACGACGCTGAACACGCCGGGCGGAAACACGTCCGACCAGAGCTCGGCGAGCCGCAGCGCCGACAACGGCGTCTGCTCGGCCGGCTTGACGATCAGCACGTTGCCCGCAGCGAGCGGCGCGCCGCATTTGCCGGCGACGAAGAGCAGCGGATGGTTGAACGCACCGATGCGCGCGACCACGCCGAGCGGTTCGCGCACCGTGTAGTTCAGCGTTCCCGGGCCGATCGGTATCGTGCTGCCCTTGATCTCGGTGACCAGGCCGGCGAAGTAGTCCATGTAATCGGCGCTGATGCCTACGTCGAACAGCATTGCCGTCAGCGGGTTGCCGCCGTCGATGGCGTCGATCCAGGCGAGCTCCTCGGCGTGCTCGCGCAGAATTGCGGCCGCCTTGCGTATCGCCGCCGCCCGCTGCTGCGCCGGCACGTCGCGCCAGGACGCGAACGCCTGCCGCGCCGCGACGACGGCGCGATCGACGTCCTGCGCCGATGCGTCGACGGCGGTGCCGAGCGATTCGCCGGTTCCCGGACTCGAGAGCGCGGTTTCCCGCCCACCCGAAGTCGCGTGCCATGCGCCGCCGTAATAGATACCCCGATGCCGCGGCAACCGCGGATCGAGAGGACTGTCGGCGCGTTGGAGCATCGGGTTCGGCGTCACTTCTGGGCCGGCAGATGCTTGAGCAGCGACGATGACACCGCACGCGAATACTCGGGTGCGACGCGCGCATCGATCACCACCAGGGCGCCCGCGCGCACGGCGTCGGCGCCCTCGGCAATCGCCGCGGCAAGCGCGTCGGCGCTGCGTATCGGACCATGGGCGGTCGCACCCTGACCGCGGGCAAGTGTCGCCAGGTCGATCGTCGGGTCGCTCATGCGCATGCCGATCCAGCGATTCTCGACCGGCCGTCCGCGCAGGCGCGCCATGCGCTCCTGGTGCAGCTCGTCGTTGAAGAACGATTCGTTGTTGGCGACGATGATCAGTGCCGGCACGCGATAATGCACGCCGGTCCAAAGCGCGGTCAGACCCATCAGATAGTCGCCATCGCCGAGCACCGCGACCGGCAACCGGTCGCCGCCGCGCAACGCCAGCGCGGCGCCGATCGTCATCCCCGGCCCCGAGCCGATACCGCCGCCGCCGTCGAAGCCGATGTAGTCCTGCGGATGCGCGAAGCGGCAGTAGTCGCCGGGCCAGCCCAACGGCAATCGGATATACGACGGGTGGTACGGCGCGAGCGTTTCGGTCGTCACCCGCGCCAATGCTTCGAGCGGCATGCAATCGGCGGCAGCTTTGCGCACTTCGCCGTCCGCGGTCACTACGCTGGCGGCTTTGACAAACCACGGCTTGGGCTGCGCCGCCGTGCGCGGGCCGAGCGCCGTTACCAGAGCCGTGACTAGTGCGTCAGGCGGGGCCAGGATCGACAGATCGGTCGGCGGCAGCGCCTGATAATCCATGTTCGACCCGTTGTGCACGTATTGATCGAGCGAGCAGTGAATCACCTGGCCGAACGGCAGCTCGCCGCCGCAAGCCTGCGACAGGGTGCCGCCGAGATCGATCCAGTCGAGCGAAAGGATCACATCGGCGTCGCGGATCGCGCGTGCTGCCTCGTCGCCGACGTAGAGGCTCGGCGGAAACGGATGCAGCGGATGCTGCGTTGGAAACGAAGCGCCGGTCTTGATGTCGGTCAGCACCACAGCGGAAAGGCGCTCGGCAAGCGCGACGCGCAGCGCGAACGCCTTCGGATCGTTCGACATGCGGCCGAGCATCATCAGTGGGCGCTTGCCGCTTTCGAGCAGGCTCGCCGCCTCGCGCACCGCATCGTGCGGCGGCGCGCCGGCCAGCGGTTCCGGGTAACGGTCGAGCGCGGGCAGCGGGACGCGCGCGGCCAGCGCCTGTTCCTGCAACGCGGCATCGAGCGAGACGTAAGCGGGCCCCTGCGGCAAGGTCAGCGCAATGCGATGCGCGCGCAGGATCGATTCCAGCGCGGCCGCGACCGATCCCGGCTGGTCGTCCCACTTGACATAGCCTCGCACCAGCGCGCCCAGGTCGCGCATCGTATGGATCCAGTCGACCCATGGCCGGCGCTTGACCGCGTCGATCGGCCCGACGCCCCCTAGAAGCAGGATCGGAATGCGATCGCACCAGGCGTTGAAGATCGCCATCGTCGCGTGCATCAGCCCGACGTTCGCATGCAGCGCGACCGCGAGCGGCCGTCCGGTAACGCGCGCATAGCCGTGGGCGAGCGCGACCGCGTGCTCCTCGTGCAGGCACAGCAGCATTTCCGGGCGCGTGTTGCCAAGGTGGTTGACCAGGCTGTCGTGCAAGCCGCGGAAGCTGGCACCCGGGGTCAGCGCGATGTACGGGATGTCGAGCGCGCGCAGCAGGTCCGCGATGGCGTCGCTGCCCCAGCCGGCGCCGGTCTGCGTTTTCGGCGCAACGCGTGCCGCGTCGTTCATGCGCGATTCACGGGGTGTCCGCGCCTTTCGACGCGCTTTCGCCTGGCTGCGTTCATAGCCGGCAGACTGTAGCGCATGACGGAGGACGCGGCAACGCCGGACCTACGTGTGCGGGGTTTCCTTCTGCCGCTTCATCGCGCCGTTTTCTATGCGATCACGGCGTTTGCGCGGGCGGAGTCTTGTTGTGGCCCGCCAGCCAGTTGCCGAAGGCGATCAGGCAGTAGATCGCAAACCCGAAGGCGACCCAGAGCAGCACCCAGATCGAGTAGCTGTTGACCATCGACCCCGAGGCTCTCCACGCGGCGACCATTACCCCGACTTCGCCGGCCAGAGGGAAGACGAACGCGACGATGGCGGCGACGTATTGCCTGAGGCCGCTGCCGGCAAGCTCGAACGCGACGATCGCGGTGAAAAAATGAAGAATGGTCCCGCTGACCCATACCAATGTCACGGCGGACCAGCCGGCCGACGCCATCACGGCACCGATTCGTCGTCGCGCACCCATGAATCTCGGTGGATGGTTGCCTGCGTGAATGTTCGCCGGCGGCAATCCCGCCAGCGATCGCCAAGAGTAGAACACAAGCCTCGGGAAGACCAGCAGATCGATCGCAAAAGGGCGGTGGGGACACGCGGGACCCGAAGCCTGGGCGTACCGAAAATTCACATTCTCTTTACATCGTCGACAGGGCGGGCGGATAGTAGCCGGAAGTCGCGGTCTGTCGAGACGTAGCAGCGATGCCCAAACGAAAAGCCACAGCGCAACGCAAGCCCGAGCGGCTGCGCCATTTGCAATTCGAGGGTATCAGCATCCGGCCCGGCGAGCCGGTCGCCGACGCACGACAAGCGGTCGCGGCCGTTCGCAAGATCCTCAAAGCGGAGCATCTCGCCTGGCGGATCCAGCGCTATGGCAAGCGGGCGCGCAGCGTGCTCGTGTTGCCGCCGCCCGGATCGCCGAGCCCCTCGCCGGCTCAGGCCTGGGAGCTCACCTACCGGCTGCGCGCACGGCGCGATGTCATGCACGTCGAGCCCGCATTCGTTCTGCCTGCCGTCGGACCGTATCGCGCGCCGGCGCGGCGCAGTGCAGCCGGCGGCACATCCGCTCACCTGCCGGGCAGCGACGACAACGATTGGGCGTTGAAGCTTTGTCGCGTATCCGAGGCCTGGAATATTCCGACGCCCAACGGGCCGCAGGGCAAAGGCTCGATCGTCGCGCATCCGGACACCGGCTACACGCGGCATCCCGAGCTCATTCGCTCGGACATCCTCTTCGCCAAGGGGTATGACTTTGTCGCGGACACGCCTGACGCGCTCGACCCGCTCGATCCGCCGAACGCAGGTCACGGGACCAGCACCGGCAGCGTGATCCTGAGCGACATCGGTCCCGCCGGCGCGATCCATGTCACCGGCGTCGCGCCGCAGGCGTCGCTGATTCCGTTGCGGGTGAGCAGCAGCGTGGTCCATTTCTCCTGGACGCGCCTTTGCGCCGCGCTCTATCGCGCCATCGACGACGACGCGCATGTCGTCTCGATGAGCCTCGGCGGCCCGTGGGGCGGATTCGCGCTGCACGACGCCGTCCGCGACGCCGTCGATGCCGGGCTGATGCTGGTGGCCGCCGCCGGCAACGGGTGGCCGTTCGTCGTCTATCCTGCGCGCTACGACGAAGTCATCGCGGTGGCGGCATGCAACGTCGACAAGCAGCGGTGGGCCGACTCGGCAAGCGGCGAGGCGGTCGACATCACGGCGCCTGGCGAGTCGGTCTGGCGGGCCAGGACCCAAAGCGACGGCACATTCGACGTCGATCGCAGCTCGGGGACTTCGTACGCCGCCGCGCATGTCGCCGGGATCGGGGCGTTGTGGCTCGCGCACCACGGGCGCGCAAACCTGGTGACGAAATATGGCAGCGCCCGGATCGCTTCGGTGTTCAAGGAAATGCTGACCACCGCCGGTCACGCGGGCACGCCGCTGCCGTGGCCGACGACTGCGCTGGGCGCAGGCATCGCCAACGCGCAATCGCTGCTCGAGGCGGCGCTCCCTGCCACCGTCCACGCCGCCGGCATGGCGGTGCGCGCCGGAGGCAGGACGCCGGTCGAAAACGATTTCGATCGGATCGCGTCGTATTTCCCGCGCGCCGACCCGTCGCGCGTCCGCGCCTGGCTGCTCGGAATGTTCGGCGTGAAGGAACGCGAGCTCGCCACCAGGCTCGCCTCGTTCGCCGACGAGATCGCATTCCATCTCGCCGCCGATCCCAACGCCTACGCCGCGACGCATGCCGCGCTGGCGGGGCGTCGCGGCGCGGTTGCGCCTCGGCCGGCCCGGCTTCTGCGGCGAGCCTCCCCCAGCCTGAAGCGACAGCTGGCGTAATCGAATACCTTCGATCAGGAGTTTAGCCGTGACTATTCTGTTCATCCCGAATGATCCGGAAGCGAAAAAATCGCCGCCCGCACGCAAGATCGCGCCGGCGCCCGCACGCAGGACGGGCAAGACCACCTTCGACTTCGGCAAACTGCCGCAGCTCAAAGTGTGGCCGGCGGACAGCCCGGAGTTCCTCGTGTGGCAGTGCCGCGAGGCGGTAATGCGTGCACTTGCCATGTGGGAAAAGATCGCCGGGCCGCTCAAGCACTGGCAGGGGAGTGCGCAACGGAAGAAGCTGAAGGTCAACATCGACGAGGGCTCGGATCTCAATGCTTATTACGACAGGCAGTCGCTCGGGTACTATCATTTCAGGAGCAAGAAGACCAAGTTGCTGCGACGGTTCGCCGCGAGCACCGATGTCGTCTCGCACGAGTGCGGACACGCGCTGCTCGATGCGGTCCGGCCCGAGTTATGGGACAGCAACTTTCCCGAACCCAATGCATTCCACGAGGCGTTCGGCGACTGCGTCGCGCTGCTGACGGCGCTTGCCGACCTCGAAACGCGCAAGGCCTTGCTCAAGCAGGCGCCGAAGCTCGCCAGCGCCAATTTCGTCGAGACGCTGATCGAATCGCTGGCGAACGGTCTGCGCGATTTCGACGCGACGCATAACGGCGCGAAGCCCCGGCACGCCCGAAACACTTACCGGTGGGTCATCCCCAGCACGCTGCCCGACGACGGTGGCCCGGGCGTGCTGATCAACGAGATCCATAGCTTCGGCCAGGTCTTCGTCGGATGTTTTTACGACGTCATTCGCAATATCTTTGGACAGTCGCCGAAGAAGGACGCGAAAGCGCTATCGGACGCTGCGAGCAAAGCCGGCAAGCTGCTGGTGCGCGCGGCGGTCAAGGCGCAGCACACGCCGCGTTTCTATCAGGCGGTGGGCCGGGCGATGTCGCTCGAAGACGAGCACCTTCATGCCGGCAAGCACCGCGACGCCATCCGCGACGCCTTCAAGAAGCATGGGATTCTGCTCGGAAGCGACGCCGTCCTCGCGCCGCGATCGGCGCTCCGCGGGAAGCCGGCCGCGAAGAAGGGCAAGGCGGCAGCGCCGCTGGCCAAGGCCACGCTGGACGATCTCAAGACACGGCTCGGAGTATCGCCGCGGACCGCGCTGCGCATGCGGACGTTCGACCTCGGCGGTCAGCGCGTGGCCGAAGCGAGCCATCAGCGCGAAGTCTCGCTCAAAGGTCTCAGTCCGAAGCTAGCCAAGGTCGTTGCGCTCGGGACTGAGCCGGCGCTGATCGGACATACCAATCGCCATGCGGCCGTGTTTGGCGCCCTGCCGGACAAGCAGGCAACCGAGGACGAGGTACGAGCCTTCGTCGGGAGCCTGGTGCGGCGCGGCGCAATCGCGTACGACGCCAAATCGGCGGCGAAACCCGGCCGACACGGGGCGATCGCCGGCCCGCACGGCGTGGCGACGCACGCGATCGTGCGCATCGATGGGCAGCTGGTGTTGCGGCGACTGCGCTTTGCCTGCGGCTGCAGGCGCGGCCGTTAAGCCGTCAGACGGCGGAGAACCGTTTGCGCTTGACGCGCTTCGCTCCCGACGGGGTGATCGTCAGTCGGTGCGTCGCTCCCGCCGGCAGCGGTCCCTTCCCGGCGACCGCCTGGCCGTGCTTTTCCAGACTGCGGATGAACGACGCTTCTTCCTGTTGCGGCGTCGGATGGACGAGCTTGACCGCCTTGCGCTGGCGCGATGTCATGCGACTAGGATACGCCCGCCGAGCCTGAATTTCCAACGCGCCGGACGTTGCGGTTCGTTTTTAGAATCCTACGCGAGCCTTCCGGCCGCAGAGCTTTTTCGCGTCGATGTCTTCGGGTACCAGGTAATCGCGGTTGGCGAGCCGGGCCGTGCCGAATGCGTCGAGCAGCAGCTTTCGCATGTCGCGCGCCGGCACCGCGGCCAGCCGCTCGAGCACCGACTCTGTCGGCTCGGGCGGGAAAGGCCAACGATGCGCGTCCAGAATCTCGTGATAAACGGCCAGCGCGATTGTGCGGGCGCCTGCTGCATCGGGCCGGTCGATCGCGTATACGTTCATTCGATTGAGGATCGGCTCGGGAATCATCGACTCGTCGTTCGCGGTCGCGATCCACAGGATGTGCGAGGCATCCATGTCGACGTCTATGAACTCGTCCTTGAAATGCGCCGCGGTGTCGCGCTCGAGCAGCGTATACAGCGCGCCCATCGGGTCGTAACGCGAATCGCCGCCGGCCTTGTCGATCTCGTCGAGCACGACGACCGGATTGGCAAATTCACCATCGATCAAGGTGTGCGCGACCTTGCCCGGCCGCGCGTTGTTCCACTGCGCCGATGCGCCGGTCAGGATCCAGCCGGCAGTCAGCGAGCTCATCGAGACGAACTCGAACCCGGTGCCCAGTGCCTGGGCCAGCTTTTTCGCGAAATAGGTCTTGCCGAGGCCGGGCTCGCCCAGCAACAGCAGCGGCGTGAACTGCACCGCTTCGTTGCCGGCGATGGCCAGCGCCAGATATTTGCGCAGATCGTCGACGACGTTGGTGAAATTCGGCGATGACTCATGCAACTCGTCGACCGCGGCCGCAGTCGACGGCTTGATGATGTACCGCGAGCCGCCGAGCTCGCGCATGCGGTCGTACCAGCTTTTCAGTCCTTCATTG
>Ga0207693_10000251_pt1 | contig 49737 bp, 42 predicted proteins | sample LARL81metaG_FD_184347 | JGI IMG/M metagenome (GOLD analysis project Ga0207693, IMG submission 184347) | Corn, switchgrass and miscanthus rhizosphere microbial communities from Kellogg Biological Station, Michigan, USA - LAR L8-1 metaG... | ecosystem: Host-associated > Plants > Roots >... | reverse complement strand
TAAAGGATCATATTCCAGGCATGAGCGATTTGATTAATTTCCATGGGGGAAAAGAAGGCTATATTAACCATCTTATGGCCAAACCGGAAGTACGGCTGGAGCCATACCTATCCGATGTTGAAAAAAAAGCGGTGAGTGATGTAAAAAATGGAGAGAGATTGGTGTTTGGTCACACCCATAAGCCATTTGTAAGCCGTGATATGAGGCTTGTCAACAGTGGTTCTTGGGTCAAAGATCAAGAGACAATTTATTCTAATTTCAACACATTTGTTGATATAGATGGCAATCAACTAAAACTCATGCAATTCAACAATACCGATAAAATAGTTGATATTACAAATGAGAACACCAAAGATGTCTGACACTAATTTTTTTGATAGATCAAGTTGAGCTGGTTCACGTACAGTTTTCCAATTTATCCTTATGTCGTTCATTTCATAGAAGTAAATAAGAACCCATCCCAAAAATAGATAGAAATATAGCTTGAGAATTCATTGTTCATATTTGTGGCTTACGATAGAGTCAAATATCTTCCAACTATCAAAAGAATCCCAGATCAGTTATGGAATGAAATCAGATTAGTACTTCCATCAGAAAAGCCAAATAATACGATCGGACGTCCAGCAGTATCATTTAGGAAAGTATTGGATGGTATTCTATTTGTGTTAAGAACTGGATGTCAATGGAAGATGTTGCCAAAGGAATATGGCTCTGGATCAACCTGTCATAGACGATTTCAGCAGTGGTCTACATCTAAAGTATTTCAAAAATTATGGACTAGACTGCTAAAAGAGTATGACGATGTAGTAGGAATTCAATGGAACTGGCAATCTCTCGATAGTGTATCTGTAAAAGCACCTTTAGGGGGGAAATGACAGGTCCTAACCCTACGGACAGAGGCAAGTTAGGAACAAAACGTCATGTACTAACTGACGGACAAGGCATTCCATTATCAGTTGTTATAACGTCTGCGAATACGCATGATATGAAGGCTGCTATGAGTGTGCTGGATAATATTGTAGTCAAAAGACCGTCCTCCAAGATTAATAAAGAGAAACAGAACCTCTGTCTTGACAAAGGATATGATTTTCGAGAGACTGAGAATAGTGTTATTAAGAAAGGATACCTGCCACATATTCCACATAGAGGAGAACAATCTATAACAAAAGGTGGTAATCATCACAGTAAGAGAAGAAGATGGGTTGTAGAAAGAACAAATTCTTGGCATAACAGGTTCAGAAAACTTTTGGTTAGGTATGAAAAGAAGATAGAAAACTATTTTGCATTAGTATGTTTAGGTTGTTGCATTATTACTTACAGGAGGATAATTTTGGGATAGGTTCTTAGTTGGTGTATGTGTGACACATTCTTTGGAACACTATTGCTATGCATGAAGCCAATTAGCCAGTCTAATACGTGTTCAATTTCAAGATTTTGACAAAAATCGAGCCAGCAGATTTAGTATTTATTTATTGAAACACGATCAAAGTCCAGAAAAGTGATAAAGGTTTATGTCCATCTGCCGGACATTTGATTTCATTGACATCGATTACGGGAACTTTTAAATTTCTGAGAAAAGCTAAAGCATTAGTTACATCACTATCAGGTAGCTATGTCTAGCTATGATCTCTAGCATTACAAAAGCAAAATTATACAATGCGTTCAGTAGACTCTAAAGACAACAAAATAGATGTATTCAGATCAGGATCCAGCAGAGATTGGATATCTTTGAAACCGCCTCTCAAAGGTGTCGAATAGTCAAACATAATAAGTTCTCTATTGACATATTTAGATAATACATGAAGGATGTACCAGATTTCCAAAGAGTTTTAGTCCTACAAGGAGGGGGTTCACTTGGAGCGTATGAAGCAGGAGCATATCAGGCATTGTATGAAATAGTCACCAAAAAGGATAAGGAAAGGGGGTTTAAAGGTAAACCGTTCTTAGATATTGTCGCTGGGACTTCGATCGGGGCTATAAATTCAGCTGTAATCGTGAGCTATGTGATGGAAAATAATACATGGGAGGGCTCTTCTGAAAGACTAGTAGAATTCTGGGAATATTTATCAAAGGAATCATTATTGGATTGTATTCCTGGTTTTACAAACTGGTGGGATTACTTACACAACAATATTGATAACGGTATAGCCACTGGAGAAGCTGCGAGGCGATATTATTCTACAAAAGAGTTTTCGGTTACAGGAGTACCTACTGTTTTTTCTCCTTTGATACCACAACTCGATACTAAATTTTTTGATCCCCAAAATATATGGTATCGCTTTGACAGTGGTCCTCTAAAGAGAAGCTTAGAGAGGTTCGCCAAGTTTCCAATAGCGACAACTTTTGACGAAAGAGATTCGTTGACTAAACCAAGACTCATCCTAGTTAGTGTTGATGTAGCGGAAGGTGCGACTGTAGTATTTGATAGTTACGAAAAGGAAGACGGTACCAGAAAATCAGAATATGGAAAATATAATGTACAAGATGGAAAAGAAGTAGGATTCACGCATGTTATAAGGTACAACGACGGGATCACAGCTGATCATGTTATTGCAAGCGCATCTGTACCACTTAACTATGGCTACAGCGCTTTAGAAGTCGAAAGCTATAATAGCGCTAAATCTAACTACGAGAAAAGCATCCGGTACTTTTGGGACGGCGGAATAATGAGTAATACTCCTCTTTCGCAGGTCGTTCTGCTACACCGGCAATATTGGCTGAAGAGAAAGGGTTTCAAACACACTGTTCCAAGATTGAATATAGCATTGGTAAATGTCCATCCAGTTAAGCAAGACAGGATACCCTGGGACCGTGATGGTATCGTAAATAGAAATGGCGACATAACCTTTTCTGACAGAACAGGACGTGACGAACAGGTCCTATTACTAGTATCTGACTACGTAGATCTAGCAAGAGAGCTAATCAGGATTGCAAAAGATAATGGTGTAAAAGACGACGTCATAAATGCCTTATTAGACAGAAAGACTATGAATCATGGTCTGGCCTTTAGAAGTAGAAAATATTCAGATATACTCGTCGGACAATATGAAATAGGCAAAATAGTACGAATAAACCGCAAAAATGATGAACACATTATATCAAATAAGATATTTGACTTTTCGTCGAAGACTATTAATATGTTAAGAGAAACGGCATATAACAATACCTTAGATTTTAGCGATCTCGAATATCAGGGTGAACTGTTCTAACTGATACTAACTATCATCGATCAAATAAAAGAGAATGGGTTGTATTGTCTTATTAGGCAAGGAAAATCGGCTAATAGTTGCTGAAGTTAGCCTTAATTTAGCTAGAGCAAATGTAATTGGCCCAAGGCCAATTATAGCTGAAAATGTTTAACTATCTAAATATTGACAAATACATAATTAGATAAGAAGTGAAGTCTAATTAGTGAATAAGATCTGATTACCATACGTGGGGATTTGGATGCAATAACTTCAATATTGTTTCAGATTTTTGAAATGCCATCATTTAAAAGAGATTATGATAGTGCATTCGGAATGATTAGTAATATTTTATATCATTATGGAATAACTGAAAATCCAAGAAATCTACGCTTCAGATTTACGTTGTGTCTGCAAGAGTTTTTTGATTCTATTCCCCAAGCTGAATGGAGAATAAAAGATCCTGCTTTTATCAGGCAATCTGAAGCATTTGCAATTATAAAGTTCAAAGAGTGGATAGTAGAACAAATTACATAATTTATGTTTTGGAATGTAGATCCAATGGCATAAATTACAACAACAAGATATAAAGATTACCTAGGTCATTTTTTCTTTTTGATAGCTGTGTGGTCTTCCTACTAAGAACAAGGCCAGTTGCTGTTGTAGATTTTCTACATCTACTTGTCTCCTTCCAGACATATTCTATAGTAGTACCAACCATTGAAGCTATCTGATCTGAGGAATATTTGCCATCTGATACTAGCGCTCATATGCGTTCCTTTTTGTTTGTTCCTGTGTATGGTAAGTAAGCTGATTCCAATCTAGTGTTATAGGTAAGTACAGAATGGTGAGTAATAAGCTTTTAATGCGCACTATATTCTCTATCTACGTACTATCCTTACCTCTACTTACTGTCCTTACCAATCACAATAAACATTGATGTTCGGCTCCCTATATAGCTATTCTGCAAAGGTTCACTAGTTATAACTAATTGCTGGTTTTACTATCTAACACGGCTCTTATGAACACTAGTAATTAAGCATCTTACAAATCTAGCCATCGTACTGTCTTATTATGAATCATAACAAATGCTGCTACATTATGATGACGTATCTGCTCTTTAGATGCGGAAAAAAAACATCGTAAAATTTCTTATTATACATTCCTTGAATGCAGAACGAATTTGACGGCAGTCTCAAGAACCAGCAAGCCTGCAAATAGGATGTACACCCACTTGTTGAAAGAGTAAGCTCATGATATAGTTTTAAAGTATTGATTTAAAATATGGGACAGCAAACATGCTTTCTGAACTATTGCAGCTAGTTCTACCTTAATGGTAGTAATTCCCTCTTTAACATCTCTCATGACGACCGTTTAGATACCATTGTTGCTTTGCTATGAAAGAATATCTTCTTGCCGTAGTGTTTAAACATGTGCTATATTCATCACTCGAGAATTCACGATATTATAATAGTCTTTCCGAATTTAGTGTATAATTTATAAAAAATAGATACTTTATCTCTTATTGCCTCTTTTTATACACAAAGCTAAGTTTAGTTGTTAATGTTTGGCTGTTGATTTATATAAATGCACTTTCTGAAAACTGGGATTAAATTATGTCAACAATCTAATTTTATCTATCTTAAAACATCAATATTTAGATAATGCATATTATTTAGTTCCTCCCAATGAACATAAATCAAATGAACAGCACATTCCATTGGTTTTCATGGTTAAAATCTAACGATAAAGCAATTATTGATATACTTGAAAAGCAGTCTTCCAATTTAATAAAAGCAACGGGGGCTTTGGTTGAACTCATTGCTGCCTATGATAACATTAACGAACGCATGTCTGCCATAAAGGATCTAGAACACAGTGGAGACAAGATTGCTCACAACATATTTGATATTCTCGACAAAACGTTTGTTACGCCTTTCGATCGAGAAGATATCTCAAAACTAACAGGCGCTATCGATGAGGTATTAGATTATGCTGATGGGACTGCAGACAGATTTGTGCTATACAAAATTCATAAGCCAACACCAAAAATGCTAGAAATGGCCAATGTACTTCATTCCGCCTCTAAAGAGATCCATTTTGTGGTTGTAATGCTGAAAAAATTTAAGAACGCTCAGGATCTGATTGAACATTCTGCTCGGATAACTGGCTTCGAGCATGAAGGAGACAAGCTCTATAGAACTGCAATCGCAGACCTTTTTGAAAATGAGCAAGATGCCATAAATATTATAAAACAAAAGGAAATTTACGAGACTTTAGAAGGGGCTATAGATAGGACCGCTGATGTCTCAGATACAATAGAGGATATTGCCCTAAAATATGGCTGAGAAGTAAATACACATAACGAACTTGACAACCGAGGACATAAACATTACTAAAAAATTAAAACGGAAATGACCGAGAATTTATTCCTAGTCTATGGAACGATAGTCGTCGCTCTATTTTTTGATTTTATAAATGGATTCCATGATTCTGCTAACTCTATAGCCACCGTTGTAGGAACTCGTGTATTAAGGCCGTTATATGCCGTAAGCATGGCCGCCATAGCAAATTTTATTGGACCATTCATTTTTGGAACAGCAGTAGCAGCTACTGTTGGTAAAGGGATTATACAGCCAGAATTTTCAACAGTATACGTAATCATAGCGGCGCTAGTAGGAGCAATTAGCTGGAATTTAATTACGTGGTACTTTGGCCTTCCATCATCGAGTAGCCATGCTTTGATCGGTGGCCTAATTGGCGCTGGATTAGTGGCAGGTGGTACAAAAGCGATCGTTTTTCCAGGAGTTGAAAAAACATTGACATTTATGGTAGTTTCACCAGTGCTGGGTTTTGTAATTGCTTTTGTACTGACAATAAGTATTATGTTGGTTTTTCGAAGGAACAGGCCATCAGTTATAAATAAACTGTTCGGAAAATTGCAGATAGGATCGTCTGCATTCTTTTCTCTAACTCACGGTGCGAATGATGGCCAAAAAACTATGGGTGTGATCACTGCTCTATTAATCTCGTCAGGGCTATTAGATTCAAAAGAATTTGTTGTTCCTGTTTCTGTAGTTCTAGTTTCAGCTGCAGCTATTGCATTAGGAACTTTCTTTGGAGGATGGCGAATTATAAAGACAATGGCCTTTTCGCTTACCACTCTAAAATCATTTCAAGGATTTTGTGCTGAAACAGGCGGAGGAGTAATACTTACTTCAATGGCTTGGCTAGGAATACCAGTAAGCACCACCCATGCGATCTCTGGAGCTATTATGGGAGCAGGAGCATCTAAGCGATTGTCTGCAGTCAGATGGGGGATTGGTAAACGGATTGTTTATGCATGGATCATAACCATCCCGGCTAGCGCCGCGATTGCAGGATTGGCATTGCTAGTAACTAGAGCTCTACTGAAAGGATGATCATTTCTAAATTGGCGAGATATTCTCGTATTCTTTTCTTGGATATTCCACCTTTGACCATCGTGTATCGAGTTAAGGCTCTTTGTGTACAACATGATGCGGACGTTTGTTGAAAATCAGTTCACATTGACGACTGTCTTTCGCTTCGCTATTTGGTATTATATGTTAATTAAGTAAATGTATGCGACCCCACGGTTAGACTGTTAGATTAATCTTCTGCGTAGATGTTCTTTGGCAATGTGTTCTTATAGGATATTGAGAGTTAAGAATATTGGACTGTAAAGAACCATTGGGAATATCCGATAAGGAGTCATGGAAGATGTTCAGAGGAAACTCCATGCGGACAGGAGCATCCTCTTCGAGGATAAATCGCAAACCTTCGCTTTCATGGGTAACAGAAGTCGGACCGATTGTCTCATCTCCTATATTTGCACAAGGGACATTATATGTTTTAACTATAACAGGGCAAATTCTTGCATTAAATCCTGTCAAAAAGCAAAGAAAATGGCATTTAGACATTAAAAGTCCTTTAGTTTCGTCGCCCTTAATTTACGATAATATTTTGGTGACTGCTACCAATGATTCTTGGATTGACGGTACATCTCGAATAGGAAAAGATTTTGTGTTTGGAATCGATACGAATTATAGGAAAGAGATTTGGAGATATGAAATTCCTGGTCCAGTTTTTTCTTCTCCATGTTTGGTCGATGACGTGATGTTAGTTGTGGGTTCCATAGATAATGCTGTCTATGCTCTCGAAGGACGCAGTGGGGATGTAAGATGGAAGTTTGAAACCGGTGGAGAGGTATGGTCCTCTCCATCATTTAACGGAAATGAAATATTTATAGGGTCTGATGATGGATTCCTCTATTGTTTAGATATAGATGGAAAACTGCTATGGAAAACAAGGTTGAATGGCAAGGTTAGATCTTCGTCACCGTGTTTATCCTTCGATGAGGAATACCAATTACTATTCATTGGAACTTATAATGGAGGACTGTTTTGTTTGAATCAATCTACAGGAAAGATAAGATGGAGTAAACAGATAACAAAACCTGTAATGGCTTCCCCTGCTACGATAAAGGATAAGGCATTCTTTGCAACATCTAATAATAACGTATATTGTTTTCAGGTCAAAGATGGCTCAGTGGTATGGAATTTTGAAACAGGGGATAAAATATGGTCATCTCCAGCCATATCTGAATTTGATGCTGTAATGTTTTTCGGTTCGCTCGACTCTTATATTTACGGGTTAGATATCAATAGTGGAAAACAAACCTGGAAATTTCCAACAATGAATATGGTGGACTCTTCAGCAGCCATTGCAAATAATATGATGTTTATAGGATCCCGCGATGGTTTATTCTATATTTTTGGTTCAGATATCACCCTCCATATGTAGGATATTCCAAAATTCTCGAAGAATGTTAATGTAAGGGTACAATTTATGGTACATAATTGGAACTTGTAAGTAACAAGTACTCGCCCCCAACTATATCCGCATGCCGTAATTTGCAAAAACGTAATGTATTCAAGAATTTGAACACACTTTATAGCAGCGTTCTAATCAAGAGGCCTTCAATTACTGTACCAGCGCTTTTATGTTGATTCTAATATAATAGGTGACCATATAACGGAACTGCACAACCTTGGATAAAGATTGTCAAGCCTAACTACTGGCTAATCATTAACCTACAGATTTTTTTGTTTATGATAAACAGAAAAGGAGTAAACGCTAGCCTATCGATAGGAACATCTAGTATAGGAACAAGAGTATCTCTACATCAGATTCTGTCTCAGTGAAGTAGACTCTTCTAAAATTAACTATCTATTTGTCCATCCTTAATAATATACTAGTTCCTGAAAAATGATGTGTGTAGGCTACTGCGATGCAGACTAAATCACTATGTGTCAGAAAGTTCTTTTTTTAAATCGGCGAGAATTTGTTTCATCTGTTCCTTGGTCTCTTCATATCCATCTTGGATTAGCTGTTGGATCGTAGTCTTTGAAAAGTCAAATGTTTTATTTGAAATAGTATGACTATCGTTCTTTCGCTCCAAACGAGCAACAAAATCAACATCAACTCTACCCTTTAGCAAATCGCCGTATAATCCATGCTTACCAGTAGCAAGAAAAACAGCATTAGTTTTCTCCTTCAAAATCTTTTCCAATGCTTCTTTGCTTGCACCATTGTCCTCGGCCAGCTTAATTAGAGACTTAGCGAGCATTGCGTAATCTGATACGAGAACAGCAACAAATTCATCAAATTCTGTTCTATCATGATATATTATATCGTTCTTCCTATCAACAACACTATCGTAATCAGAAGGAACATATTCTTGTTTAGCCGGATGAAGATTTATTATACCAAATTTTAGTCTGGGTATGTTGTCTTCCAATTTCTTTACTTTAAACCAATAATGTCTATGAGCAAGGATGGTCTGCCTTAAAGGTGTATTAGCTAGTAGACCACCATCCCAGAAGAAGCGCAAGCTGTTACTGACGTTTGAAGAGGGCCCATTATTACTCTCGGCCTGTGTGTTGTGGCCTGGCTTTCGTAAGTCCAATGTGTGGTTTTCTACATTTAGTCTCGTATAATCATAATTTACTGGAACCGAACAACTTGCTAATACGAAGTCTGCTGTTATTCCATTATTATATCTTATAACGTGTTCAAATCCTTCATTATTCTCTGAAGCGATTGCAGAACCGTCTGATTTCATTCTACCATATTTGCCATATTCTGACTTCCTTGTTCCATCTTCTTTTTCGTAACTATCAAAAACCACTGCAGTAGCTTCCTGTACATCTACGGCAACCAACAAGAGTCGTGGTTCATCATTTTCGAAGCTCGTTGAAATAGGAAACTTTGCGAACCTTTCCAAGCTTGCCTTTAATGGTTTATTATCATAGACATACCACGTATTTGAAGGGTCAAAAAATCTAGTGTCTGGTAAAGGCGTCTTTGGTATAAATACATTAGGAACTCCTTTAAAAATAAATTCCTTAGTACTGAAATATCTTCTAGCAGCTTCCCCTGATGCAATATGTTTATTTACTTTACGCCAAGAATCCCAATAATGTGTGAAATATGGCATGCTATCAACCGATGATTGTTTAGATACATATTCCCAAAAATCTACTAATCTTTCGCCTGACCCTTCCCACGTTTTATTTTCCTTTACAAAGCTTACCAATATAGCAGAATTTATAGCCCCAATCGAGGTCCCAGCGACTATGTGAAATGTTGGTTCGTTTTCCCTCCCTTCTTTTCTGAAGAATCCTGAAAGTTCCTCATTGATACTTTTGTAGGCCCCAGCTTCGTACGCTCCAAGTGAACCCCCTCCTTGAAATACTAGAGCTCTATGTATTCCCAAATACATGACACATATTCAAACTATATGATATAATTACTATTGTTTTCAGTTGCATTCTATTCAACAACCCCTATCCTCACATCATGAGTTATAAATTTTGGAAAATCATCGGGAGGCGTATGTACCAGTTCTTATTATAATGCATTGAGAATGATGTAGCATAAAGAACTGATTTCTACAATATAGAATAACTTAAACAATTGGCACGATCTAGGTTGAGATGAATAAACTGCACCTGCCAATACAGGTAATGCAACTAAAAAGGGCATATCAAGGTCGGAAAAGAGATGTGCGAACTAAAGCACGAATCTTAATACTATGCTTAGTGGAAAGATCCTCAAAGCAAGGAGTTAAAGAAAAAATTCATTGGCGACCAGATGCTAAACAATAAAAAATTGAATGACGATACTAACCACAGATATTCACAAGGTTTTGCATGCATGTTCAGCTACATAAGATTCAGTGTCATTTCACAAAAATATGTAACTATGATACCTGCATCTATAATAAGCAAATATGGGTCATTGTCTTTAAGGTCGGGCGAAAGTGGAGCGAGGAGAGAAGGATTAATCTTTTACCGTCTTCGCTACCTACAATTTCTAGCAAATAGTCACAAAGGTTACCTTCTTCTATATCAAACCTCATTGCTTCAATTAATCCTTCCTGCATGCTGGCTTTTTGCTTATTGTACTATTACTACAAAGAGATGTCATTGTTGCCTATATCCCTCTATCTTTATCGCCTCTATCATCATTGTAGTCCAATTTCTGGTCAATTTTTCTCTGTAACTCCCTATACCGCTCATACCGTCTAGTCCAACTTGAAAGCACAAACCACTGTCTCATTTCTACACCTAGCCATACAAGAGATATTATGAACGGAACGTGAAAATGTAATAGCGCTGGCAGCCTGTGGTGGATAAATGCCAAAACAATTTAAGTTTATTAGGGCTGATTGCTATGTATAGTCAATGTTAACAGTATCATGCCGTGAAGTGGGATGTGACTGCGATTTTGTTGCAAAGGGTGAAACTGAGGAAGACCTAATGAAAGATGCAGGTCAGCATGCAGTTAAAGATCATGGTTACAAGGAAGAAGATATAATGAAGCCAGATTTAGTGGAAAAGATAAAAACGCATATTCGCAAATCCTAATCATCTTTTACCGCAATATTATCTCTATTCTAGGTAGAGGTTGGTTCTGCTAGGTTAGCTTACTCCTTGGACCAATAAGCTAATTTATTTATGCTGAGAGGAGTTAATCTCCAGATTATTGAGTTGGAATGCACTCGTACAATTGGAGACAAACTTGGCTAGAACAATCAAATGAATCTTAGCCTATTCTACCAGTGCTAATTGCTGTCTTGTCCTGTACTGATCTATACGTCAAATTTATTTTTATAACGATATCATGTAAACCCTAATTTCATATGAAAACTTGCTGCTGCAAACGGACGACGGCGTCATATGATAATGTTATATACGACATGGCATGGCAGAGGTTGTTTGGAATTAACCTCGGGCTGATGACGGGCCACCAATTTCAGTTTCCGAATACCCTTTCAAAATACTATGGTAAGTAACGTAAAAAATCTAGATGATGCAACCTGAAGTATGATAGCTTACTCAAACAGTCCAAATACAAATTTGGTTTATTCCGTATTCTTTAAATAGATGGATCGATCTCCTGTTATCTCAGTAGTTCTTTTCTAACCTATAAAATGTCACTAGAACGTACATAATCCTCTTACTTTTAGCATTTATTAAATAATTTTTATTATTAAATGTGAAAGTTATTTATCTGTCTTAGATATGACGTAATAAGACTTCAATTGCAGGGAATATTTACATCAGGAGAGCTGCAAAGATACTCCAAAAAGTTTCTTTGCGGAATGTACTTAATGGCCCATGGTAATCTGGACAATAGTGTAAAAGCTATTGAGGTTTTTTTTAAAAATGTCAGTCCCGAAGCATATGAACGACCATCATATGGATATCAAGCAACAAATGAAATTGTACAACATCTAATACAAAAAGGGTTCATTGAAAGAGATACACTAGAAGACATTAAATTAACTCGGGAAGGTTTGGATAATTGTAAAGAAGATTGTTATTAGTCGTACGGCGGTGGGTATTTATTTATGGTCTAGAATTGATATTTCCTATGGTATCATGTTCTGGTATTGATATTATTGGGTCTGAAACTGAAATCTTATCTTCTTGTATCTTGCCACAATCATTTTCTTGTATAGTTCTGCCTCAAAGGTACCTAATATGCTGATATACCAATATACAGAAGGCCTTTTGTAGCTGTCTGAGGGCTCATTATTTCGGCAAGTTGACTCTGATATACACCTCTGTTATTAGCATAAAAACTATGAGCCAAGTCTTAAAATCATGAACTGTTCATAACTTTCTACTGCATGTCTAAATCTTTTTCTAGTTAAGGATCGTGCGTAACAAACCGACAAAATGTTCTCAGTGTATTGCATTGTTATATACCATTTAATTAAATGGAATATGCACCAACTAAATCCCCCATTATTCAAAACACTAATCTATTTCAGATAATAGTTATGGGTTGTATAATCATAATCTATCTTACTAGTAGAACTATGTAAAGTAACGCAACCACTAATCTTAAATGACATGTTGTCTCTACATAATGACAAGAGAGGCGATATATTCAGATATGCAATGTCCAAAATGTTCAACTCTAATGCAGCTAATGCGAAAGTACGAGGCACTTATTGATTACTGTCCTTCTTGCAAGGGAGTATGGTTAGATAGAGGAGAGATAGACAAGATAGCCCAAATCCAAAGTAGTTATGAAGACGAACATTATAACAAATACCATTACAACGATGAAGGGTATGATGACAAATATAATGATAATAGATGGAGAAGGAGGGGATTCTTTGGTGACCTGTTCAATTTTTAAAATACTAGTAAGAACACTGTAAGTGCAGCTGATATAGTAACTAGCTGGATAGGAGAAGATTTGCTGGTTTAATTCCTCGACAGCATCTAAATTTTTAGATAGTTGTGGTAAGTGTGATAATACCTCACGCCCTCAATATCAGGAAAAAGCGCATGTCGTTATGGTATAAGAATAGATGAAAAACAATTAGACACGGATGTAGTAATTGCAAAGGTCGATTATGACGGGGGAGTAGAGACAACAGCACTAAAGCCAATTGCCATAAGTAAGTGCGAATCCGAATTAGCTATAATATTGACAGATCGTGACAGGAATATAGAGGAGAGTGCATTTTTACATATAGTAATTTCATTAGGTACATTATTATTTGCTACTAGTGTATTTGCTGAGATTTTTCATAGATTAAAACTACCAGTCGTGTTAGATAATACTTGCTGGTATAATCTAGGTCCATTTGCATTAGATCCTCTTTATATTATCTGGGGGAAAGATCATAGTTAATCTTGATGAAACTATCAAGCATATTGGCGAATTATATGCTATAGTAATCTGGTTAAAGCAGGGCTAGAAATTACTCCAGAGGATTTTAAGAGGCGTCTGTCTCATTTACAGCAGGCTCTAAAGGTGTTATCGTCCATTCTTCATGGCGTATTTCTTTTCTCCCCATTTGGACTACAATCACTAGAATCTAGAATCAATGCTTGTTGCTACCACACCAACTGCTACGAGTATAGTCATATCGATTCAACTGCCAACAGAATTAGGGAAATGCAATTGAAAGGTGCTAGATTAATACTAGGAGCTACAATAGTAGACGATATACTATCAATTGCAGTACTGTCACTAGTAACGACTATTGTTCGGAACAGGAACAATGATAACAGAGATTACAAATATCGTATTTCTAGTCTTAAAGATATTAGGATTATTTTGTGCATTGCTTGTAGGCGCTGTTGTACTAGTTGCATCAATTCTATTTTAAGAGACAAAATAGGTCTACGAAAGTAGGTACAGGAAATATATCGAGTGGAGAGGTTGGACTTATTGTGGCAACGGTGGGTATAACATCAAGAGCTTTAACATATGATCTCGATAAGGCAATAATCATAATGGTAGCACTTACTACAATCGTAACCCCCCTACCTGGCCCACGCGAGCCTATTCCAAAGAATTCCCAAAAAATAAGAAAGCTATCTGATGAGACTGTTATAGGGATAAATCGTCACTTAGTTAACCTCATTTTAATTCATATTCTTCTAAAAAGCAATCAGGACATACCAAAGAGTCCTTTTGCATTTGCAGGTCTTTTCTTAGGTAGAACGATGCATGACACCGGTTACAGGTTAGCCAATCAATCCTGTACATTCTGGTGATAATTATGCTAATGAGTTTATATAGGATTCTCAGATTTGATAAAATTATATTAAGTATTCTTTGTTCCGTTAAATTGTTACTGACTTAATTCTGAGCTTAAATAAGTTTCTGAAGTTGAAAATAAAGCGAACTGATCTTGATTATTTTTGCCGGACAGTAGCCTATTGCAAGTTATTATAATACTAAACGGTACTAGTGCGTATGCTCTTGTTAGATGACATCGACAAGGTGGTGCTTTCTTGTCTTGGAAAGAATGCCCGCATCTCATCGAGCGAAATCCGAAAAGCAGTCCAAAGTATCGGACATGAAATAACGGAGAGAGCCATAAGATACAGACTCCAGCGAATGGAGCGTGACCATATAGTTCTAGGATACTCCGCTATACTTAATCCAAGTCTTGTATCTGAAAAACTAAACCGAACGATAATCCTCAAGTTCAAGTATCCAAGTAATTCATCCGTTCTAATAGAGAGACTATCGAATTACGTAGAGGAGGTCCCATTCTGTATTTACTCAGCTAAATTAAGTGGAGGAGAATTTGATTGGGTGTCGCATTTTGTTTTTGAATCCACCGATCAATATGAGCTAGAAAGTAACAATTTTTTACATAGATTCGCAGACCTGATACTAGACTATCGGTCATTTGAGTCAAAGACTTTGAAGGCATCGCCGTACGCAATATTTGATGAACACGACATGATTGAGAGGAAGTCTCGGGTGTACAGAATTTTGAACTCGGTTCAGAAATACGACAACCTGAACGATAAACTTCAACTGACCGTAGAAAGTGTTGTAAAACATTTCGATGCAAAATTTGCAAGAATCTGGCTTCTTGATAGTAAAAGGAAGTTACTAATACTCAAATATAGTGCCGGGAAATATAAGAATATTAGCGGAGAATTTTCCAAAGTATCCGTAGATTCTGTCAAGATTGGACCTATAATTAAGAACAAGAAGCCTGTAATTACAAATGATGTCGTAAACGATCCTAGAATAAAATATCAGGACTGGGCAAAAAGGGAGAATTTGAAATCATTCGCAGGGTACCCACTAATCTACAACCACGATGCAATAGGAGTTCTTGCTATGTTTAGTGAAAAGAAACTTAACCTTCTTGACTTTGAGATTTTAGGAATATTCTGCGATCAGATTTCAAAGGAACTCAAAAGCTTTTTCGATGCACAAAAATTCTTGTCAATCTAAGGACATTATATTTGATTTCTTAATTATGCATAGCTATATTGATGCTATAGGCATAAAGCGTACAAACTATCATAGAGGTCTTTAGACCAAGGTGTATCGTATTAAGATATACACTCATCAATATTTTTGCTTTAATTCTGTTGATGTACCTAGTGAAATCATTCTGGTGCTTAGTTATTTCTCCTTTGATAGATGGGTGATCTCTGTGTTTAGACGTAAACACGAGTGTATTGATACTGAGTGACAAAGTAAAGAGGCAACTTGTAAATTCATTCATAATTAGCCTTTTCCTCCAAAAATATCTACGGTTTGTTTATATCACTCACATGATTTGTGATGTTGTAATACAACGCGCTACGTAGATAACCACGTATCAACTCTTGGACGCAAGCGAGTTCAAAATGTCTATAACAAATCTATATCGAACATCACTGCTTACAACCCGCTCGTATGCTTCGTTTACTTGTTGAATTGGAATCAGTTCGACATCGCAAGTAATGTTGCGCTCGCTACAGAAATTAAGCATATCCTGAGTTTCTTTGATCCCGCCTATGACTGAACCTGCTATACTACGACGTGCATTAGTAAGTGAAAAAGCATTAAACTGCATTTCCTTTTCTGGGAGTCCAACTATGACCATCGTGCCGTCTAATTTTAATAGTTTCAGATACTTATTGAGGTCTATCTGTACTGAGACCGTATTAATTATTAAATCAAAATATCCCCTAAGCTTTTTGAATGTGCTTGGATCCGATGTTGCATAAAAACTATCGGCTTTCATTCTTATGGCCTCATCTTGTTTATTCATTGAATGGCTTAATACAGTGACTTCAGCCCCAAGTGCGTGTGCTATTTTAACTCCGATATGACCTATGCCTCCTAGTCCAAGTATAGCTACCTTCTTGCCAGGACCCGCCTTCCAGTGTACAAGAGGCGAATAAAGAGTTATGCCTGCGCAGAGGAGCGGCGCTGACGGAGCCGGAGGAAGGTTGTTAGGGATGTGAAGGACATAGTTTTCTTTCACAACTATTTTATCAGAGTATCCACCCTGTGTCGGCACACTTTCTCCTTCATACTTTTCGAGTGCATTATAGGTCCAAGTTGCTCCTTTCACGCAATATTGCTCAAGTCCGTTGACACACGGTTTGCACTCGCCGCAAGAGTCCACAAAATTTCCCACAGCGACACTGTCACCGACTTTAAATCGAGTTACGTTGGAACCAACTTGTGAGACAACTCCCACTATCTCATGTCCCGGAACCATAGGGAAATTGGAAGATCCCCACTCGTTACGAACCTGATGTATATCAGAGTGACAAATACCGCAGTATTGTATGTCGATTAAGACATCATTATCGAGTGGATTACGTCTTTTAAACGAATATGGAGTAAGAGGTTGTTTGATCTGTTTGGCAGCGTATCCATTAGTGTCAATCATTTTCTATGTTTCCTGTCCTCTACGGAAGATATAATCTGCCCAGTTATGAACTTTAGAAGGATATCAGGGGATTAGTAAATTTTTTGTGCTCTCGTCGTATTGAAGAACATAACAAGTGTCAGTTTAATTTTTGAAAAGTCTTCGTCAAGAATAACTTAATAGTACAGACGACCGGTTTATGCACTCATTAAATAAAATACTGTGTAACAAAGAATAACACGAGTGTGTCACTGTTGAGACTCGCGCTCTTTACAACATGCTTGGATCACGTAGTTTTCACGAGTCTCAATGGCGATTTTTCATTGTGCATTATACTTACCCATTACGGGTCAGGTATCATCATGGACTTCTGTACCATCCCCCTGTGGGTCCAGCGGTGAAACTTTTTGTATGCAAACAAAATACATGATTATTCTACCATCATTATTACCCAAAAGCCGTCGCCAAGGTTCGGGTCTAGCAGGTATGAGAAGGCATTGGAAATACCTATCTTTATCCAAGCTTCGCCCCACGAATTTCTTACTATGAATCTATGAATAGAGTCGCTATATCCTACTACGAGCAACGTGTGTCCTCCTAAAGCTTGCTCCCATGACCCAGTCATTGGCATAACTCTGGTTCTTGCTAATTGTAGTGACATGAAAGATTCGTAAACTGTGACCCGAATACAAATGGAAAATTTAGTGCTGGAATTGACTTGAAGTTGTTTAGTTTTCTGTTTATATGCTGGTATGCCAAGATCGGGTGAGGTACTGCATCTCTAGGGATTTTAGTGATGGCTCTTTTGTAAACTCGCCAATAATATCCGGCCAGATTTGTATCTTTTCATGCTCCTTCCTTATTTACCGATTTTATCCCGTCTCTAATCATTTCCGGCGTCTTCGTGTATAGTCCCTTCCATTCTACGTTCGGTATAATAAATGAACAGACGAGAAGGTGCAAAAACTTCTTTTTTGCCTTTGATTAAAATATACTCGATTGATTCGCCAATAGCGTTTGCAGTGCATGAACATAATTCACCTTGATTATATACAACCTCTGGACAGTTTAGCTACTCCCATTAGAACTGATCTTAATATTAGACTATATTGACAGGCTTATTAGATTAGAGAAGTAGCTAATGACAAAAGGATTCATACAAACCAGCTTATTTATTTATTAGAGAATGTACCTATTATTGAGATATTCTGATCAGAATTGATCTGGAATTCGTAGGACAATGTTTGGTATTTGAGTATACATTGCAAAAATAACTATTAAAGATTGGTATTGTACTATGGTAAGGGCAAGGAAATTGATAAAGTGGTCCAGAGGAGCTTATGTTCAGGCCAAAAGACTTGAATGCCACACAGGTTAGAATATTCTGACATAAAATATGAAATAGCGACAAGCCTTGCCATACATTAACCAACATCAACAATAGATAATACTATGGAGCCAAGACATTTTGTGGCGGATTCCTAATTAATACGAAAGGAAAGTACAGTACTACATGTTCAGAAAGATACTGCCACGGGATGATAAGCAAAGCCTAATTCAGCACGGTCTTAACCGCACTAAGAAACATACTCAGGTCTACTGGTTTTCTGATAAAGGTATTCTTATTCTTTACACCTGGCAATATGCTCAACAATTCTTCCGCAGCGTCTAGCGCGGAAAGAAATATAATCTTTATTTCAGCATCAATAGCTTTCATTCTACTGTATAATTGTAGACCATTTACAACCGGCATCCTTATATCAAGGATTACCAGGTCATAGTAAGAAGAAGAATGTTCCGCGAATCTCTTTAATGATTCCTGTGGATCGGTATATGCTTCAACGTTATAACCAGCATCCTCCAAGAAAGACCTGTATGTTAACAGTACATCAGGTTCATCATCGACTATCAAGACATTACGTGCGGACTCATTACTTTGTATTTGTTGATCTAAATATCCGTGTGAATTCAGTCGGTATTGACCTGATTTATCACCAACCGCAGCCTGTACCTTGTGATTTTTCACGATCATAGCATCGAAGAATTTATCATATCGACGCATTAGGTCATTAGAGTCCACGCTTTCCCTTCTTACTACATTATACACAGGATACGGATGTCTCACGTCCAGACAATATTCGGTTGTTCCTTTGAATTTATACTTGCTGTTCAGAGATGAAAACGATGGATTCTTCAGGACTTGATAAAGATCTCCACCTATGACCATTTCATTTGGAGATGCTTTTGAGTTTATCTTCGTACACAGATTTACCGTAGAACCGAATAGATCATCTCGTTCAGGATTTCCCGCTGATCTGGCGATCTCTACTCTGCCATAATCTGCACTAACTCTGTAACTGATTTGTGGTACTATTCCTGCTAGTTTTGCGCCGATAACTGATCTTAAAGTGATCATAGTAAGTCCACATTCGAGCACGTCGCTGAAGGCAGAACCACTTTCCACATTACTAGTACTTGGAAAGTAGTAAAGGATACCATCACCAGTACTCTTGATTATCTTGCCGTGAAATTCTGATATTACAGTCGCCATAGAATTGAGAAAAGTAGAGTAGTAATCTCTAATCTTTTGAGAATCTTTGATCGCGGCGGTAGTTTTTGTAGATTCTGATATATCTATATAGCAGATGCAGTAATGTTGAGAATATTCGAAAAACGAAATTTCATCTGAAACATCCATATCTGATGGTAATTCCTTTTTGTAGGATTTTGTCACTCTATCGTGGAATGCATCAAAATTTGAATTATTACCATCCATGAGGCATTATAATTAGACGTGTTGGTTGTATATAAAGGGTCACTCAAATTTTCAAATCACAAAATACTGACGACTCATACCTTGAAATTTGTCTATAGTCTTCCAGATTCAGCATTGGAAATATATTAGTAGGGCTAGGTGCAGTGATTAAGAACCACTTTTAAGTTCAACTGTGACATACCAGTTACACAGGAAACTTGAAAATGACACTAGTTAGAAAATGGTCTTAGTTGTATATTTTTGATGTCTGTGGTAATATCTTTGATTTACACCATTTGCACTTACTATCAAATTTGATATTGTCTGTTGGATAAGAAGGTATTCCACTGTACTTTCTATATAGCGGTCAATTAATTCTAAAACAATATCTCCTAGCCGGTGTGACTCGATTAGGCAGCTACGCCTTACTCTGGTAAGTTGCAAATTTTAAGAAAAGCCACTCATAATATTAGCTTATCTCTATTTTACTAACAAATAAAATAGGAGAAAGTTGTTGCCGGATCTAAACTGACTTGAACTGCAAAGGTTGTGACGGTTGTGCTATCTGGGTACTAGGACTAGTTGATACATTCGGATTGCCTTTCATACCTGCGGTACCGCTTGGATTATTTGGGCATGCGTTGGCAGGATGAATCAGTCCGACTCCTGTAGCTAACAGCAATGCTATGAGTACCATAGCTGAAGCAAATGAAAAAGCCTTGTTCATTGAATAGATAACTCATGCTATTATATTTAAATCATTTGCGATTCAATATGTTTAACTCCTCAACATGCGCTTCCATTCAATCTATCTTTAATGTGAAGCGATACCCCATATCCTATAAATATTGACTTGGCCTTACTACCAATATACTGATTCCTAGGATCCCCGCACTTTAGTCAAACCCTTAGTATATTTTAAGTTCTACATGTGTCATTTAATCAATTACATCAGTTTCGTGTGTCTTGTAAAAAAATGAAATGGCTGGACAGAAGTTCTGCAAATGAATAACAAAGTCGTGGAATTGTATATTCTGTTACATTAGAGGAACAGCAAATTACCATTGAATTAAGAATAATAGCCTTATACTATATGAGTATATCTTATTCTAGTCGGTACTCTTGTGCCAGATCATTGGTTTAAGTGGCTAGATCAACTAAAAAGATGAGTCTGGATAGTGCTATTCTGCTAAGTGTGTGAGGACTTCTACGAGTTCAGAAGAAGGGTTGTGATTAAAATGATAGAAGATTTGATTTGGACGTACCTAGTATTGACCTATTGTTTGATTGACTTAGGATAGAATTTGGTAGCAGCATATCGTGCTCATTTATTCCTGCGAGGAAATTCATTCAAATCAGTACTTGCACATCTCAGACATTCTCTAGGCTCAAGATGGTTTAGATACGAGATGTAGTAGCATTTTGCACATTGCAGTCTAAAAAGGTTATCATGCAGTTCGATCGAACCATCAATCACAATTTCGTTAATGACGTGGCGAGCCAACAAATTCTTCAGGACTTCTTCCAGATATTGTTTAAGATCTGTTTGATCAGAATGTCTATAACGTAAGTAGGTGTTGATCATTTCCATTGGCAATTGTTTTAACACAATTCGTCGGTTATTCAGATTATACTGTCGAAAAAGATAATCACGCAAATACCATTCAAATTCCTTAACTGCCCTTTCCTCCATAATAATAGGAGCTAGTTACGATTTCATCTATATTTGTTCTCTTATTATGGCACATCACTCGATGTTCATCTCGCAATTTGTTGCGAAAAGCTATCTAACTCTGACTTATAGAAAACATTCAAGGTATAAAGATATAACTGTATTTGGCTATCATAACATACTGATCGAATATAATTAATAGTTAAAATCCTTTAATTCTTACAAAACTGTATATTCAACGATTCTAAAGCGGGTAAAGCAGGAGAATATATCTAGCAATGCTTATCCCCAAACAATTAAACAAAAGCATAGCTGGGGCTAATTCATATAGGGTAAATTAATTATTTAGGCTGGAAATGATTGATTTATTCAGATCGATAGAATGGGTCTTTGTTGATTCAAGTTCAATATCCGATCAACTACAAAGTCAGGATTAAATATATTGGATCTCGAAAATCTTGATCATAGAATGTCACTAGCATGCTAGTGACAATGAAATCAAGAACTGGATCTTACTCTTTAATATGCATTAACTTTTCGACCTATCCCCTACTCAATTATTAATGTAATTAGGCCAATTACCGGCCTACACCTCACGTTTACTAATCTACATGGCTGGATCACGAAGTGTACATATATTTAGGTTCGTTATCATGTTATTGATAAAAAAAAGAAATCATATTCCTTCAGATACATGAAATCCCATCTTTGCGTCAACCATAATAACGAAAAGATATTTTGAGGACACCGGATGCTAAGTAATAGCTTAATCTATTAAGTTAATAGTAAATTCAGAGTATATCAATTAGCTAATATCCTGATAGAATAGAAAAAAAATATTATAGTTAGTAGAGAACATCATCGTATCATGTGGCCTCAAATTCTCGGTATATGGGGATGCATTCCAGAACTCAGTAACCAATGTGTCGACATGACAAATACCTCCAGTACGTATTTGGGAATAATAGCTGGTGCGTTGGTAGGAGGTTTCATTAGCTGGTGGATTTATAACCGGCAGAATAAAACTTCGAAGCAGCAAGATAGCATACTCCATAGAATAACTAAGCTAGAAGAGGGTAATAGAAAAATCTTGATACGTTTAGAATTATCAGCCAAAAAGAGGGGAGAGCTCCTCGAAAGGATAGTTAGCCTTGATCAGAACATACTAGATCTCGACAGTAAAATACGCAGTTTTATGACGAAAAATGAGACATGAAAAGAAATATCTCACATGATGGCATTTGGTCCTCGTAGATTACGACGCATTCAACCTTACAAACTAGAATCACAATCGCTATAGTATTGCAGAGTCATTCGGACACGAATTTTACAGAACATTTTTTTGTATTTTTCATAATGATTCCCCAGTATTGTGCGACGACATCATACTTGCTTTAGTACTAGAAATTTGAATTCATTATTGAGATTATTGCCGGTAGATCATAAGAGTTAGTCAAATCCAAACTCTCTAGAACTGCAAGATCCATATCTATCAGAAAAAGCAGCAGAAGCTTATATTATAGATTACGAGACAATGTGTTCGATATATAAAACGATTGCGGAGATGATCCATGCAAGCAGAGATCGTTGATCAGTATCCACCCAATAGTAGGGTCTAGATCTTTAACTGTATGTTCTATCTGCAATCTCTCTGGAAATATATGTTAAAGGACAGCCATTTGAAATTGCTTCACGGATAATAATTCTAGTATCGGTAGTTAAGCTTATGCGGTGCACCCTGCGAATTATGTTATAATGCCGATCCTTGTTAGACATAGTCACGATTGCCCTCAGCAGTGAGTCCACTCGATCTGGAGAAAAGTGCTACTTCGCTCAACGACGTTATTAGTAAGAGTAAGATCGATTCCCTAATGTAATGGGATCTGCCATATAGTTACCATTGAGAACCGGTTTCTGGTGGTCTCGGATGGAGTGCTAAATTCTTCAATACCTACATACTATGGAATAATCGGACTGCTTAACATACACATGAATTTCCCGATTTTGGGGCAAAAGGATCATCATATTGAGCTTGGTCCGGATATGAGCGTAGCTATCAAAGGATGATGGTGTTGGCACATATTGCATTATGACGTGGCCGAGTTCCCATAGAAATTGTTATTGCGATAGGAGAAATCATCACAGTACCATTAGATGATGGAAAAACCAATCATTATTTTGATGATTAAACAATAAATGGAGAGTCGATTCGCTTAGGCAATATATTACTACGCCAGGACTAAATATGCAAGGCTTATCTAGATGTGCTTTAGATGGCTGTTTGCCACCCATCTTGATTGACTGATATTGTAAGATGAATGAATCTTGTAATTTTGTATGTTCTCAAGGTAAATTACTGATGCTTAGGTTATTCTTTTTCTATATGAATGAATAAGGATAAATTCCCAAAGCCCCAACTTACCAAAAGTGGGCACAAATCAGTTGGCAGAGATGTATCATCTCATTAATTTACTAGTACAGTACTATCAATCGATCAAACACACTAAGAGTTATTTGTTTATTTATTTATTTATTTATTCAGAACTAGGTCTCATCTCCACTACCAAAAGAATGGACCGCCGTTATTTGAAAGTCAAATCTAGCAGTATTTGTGATATAGCATAATCAAATTGTGTTTATCTCCAAACAGCAAGGAAAGATTATGACAGCTTGAGTGAATTAACCATTAGTTTGATTATTGGTAGATAGAGAGGATACTTATTTGAATCAGATTGAAATGAAATGAGATAAACTTTAGATTCCTTGGCGCAGTAAATATCAAGTACATTAATTTTTCCGGCAGTGGTATCAATGAAATTATATAACACTTTATAGCAAGCTGGATTTCCAATATTTGATACACTGTTATTGAATTGATCAGATCTTGCCAAGACATGAAATCCTTGCAGTGACTTTCTATAGATACTGACCTGGTTTTCGCCATATTGTATGAGCTTTGACTTTTCAACTGCTGTTCCAGGAGAAAAGTTAGCGACTTCGATTGTCAAATACTCTCTGAACAAATCAGATGGATTTTCGAGCGGTGATAGAAATGTTACAAGAATCTGACGGCCGCTCTCAGTTATACCTTGCACAAAGACGATCTTATCCCATGTAGTAGGATAAGATATTGCAAATTTGTACTGTTCGTTCGTGTAGGTTTTCATATTTTTGCCCAAGTCCTGGAATGTGGATAACGCAGTCTGAGCAAGTGTTGTAAGCGGATAATTTAAAAACCAGCAAACGATTACTAGCCAGGCCATAATCGCAACAATCATCAAAATAAGTGTCATCTTTACAATTCCCGGGATGCCTCTCCCCTTATAGATACGGGGACTGAATCTGATTTGGTTCTTAATTCTATTTTCAATGGCATAATCATTTCAATTAGCTTAAACTCAGAATTTGAACTGAACCTAGTCTTATTTAGTATGCATTCGGACCTCAGACTCAATGCAGTCCTGACTAGCTTCTGGAATAGCATAGTATTTGATCCAAATTCTCTATCCTAAATAAATTGCTTTCAAATACATTTGCTTAATTTTTCTGGACCCGTCTCCGCCTTCGTATAATATTCAATGCTAATAGTATCTTTTAATGTTAATGGCGTTGAAGAAGGATTATCGTTACATAGTTCGCGGTGTCTCCTAGTAATTGATAGGAATCAGGCGCTTATCCTCGTCATGTTTGGAAAAATGAACTAGCCATCATCCTAGATTTTATCATATTTGTTTGATTCGGTCTCAAATCCCCTACCAACATGGAATGTATACTGACCAGCAAATTCAATAGAAGAGAATATCATATGCATATGATCGAAGAGAGAAATTCTATCTCTAAACGTGGCCTTTAGGATATCGATGTCTATCTAAATTTGTTCGATGAGGCTTTCCAAGGATCCGCAAATTCGACAGTCGAGTTGCAGCTATTTTTTGTCATAAACTCAGCAGAAAGTTTCTGATGAGAACACATTGTGGTTACCTTGGATAGAGGCAGAAGTTTATTGTACCTACGTGCCTTTGAATAGAATTGATAATAGATATGCATAGAAAGTCTAGCGATTAGTACAGGTGAATTTACATCTATAATCTCCTTCAAAATTGTACGTTAATTGTACAATTAATTACCTTCATGATTAATGTTAAGGAGATTAGCTACAAAGCGAAGATATACTTTTGTTTGTTTCTTTCATGATGTGAGCCATTGTTTTGAGGTTGATCTTGCATAATTCCGTGCACCACTTGGAGTCTTTACTGTCTAGAGCTGACTTTGATAATGGAAATTGTCCCACGTCATCACTCAAGCTCTTTGGAGAACCATTGATAGTTAGAAATGTAGACGTAACAAGAAAATTCATGACTGTTGATACTGTTTTGATACCTTCTAACCTTCCCAATACAATTGATCTAATAGCAACAAACTTTCCCTCTATAAAGGTAAAGGAATACGATGACACTTCTTTTATTGCAAATGAACTTGTTTCTAGTCGAAAATCTGCTTTACCATTTATTGATCAGAATCCAGTTATAGCTGGACTTCAAAATTTTGAAGCCCCGATTAACTCATTTATATATCATACAATAGAACAAGGCCTACTGGTAGATAATGTGGTCTACCCCTGGGACTTTCTGAACATTGTCCAAAAAACGCTAAGGGCTGAAGTTACTCGTACTATCATTTCACCGAACGCATCGATAGCAAGAACCACCGTCATAGAAGGTCCATGCATAATTGAGGATGACGTCACTATTGATGACTTTTGCAAGATAAAGGGTCCTACTTATATTAGCAAAGGCAGTCACGTAGGCATGAGCTCACTTATAAGGAATTGTATGTTTGGGAAAGAAACAAAAATAGGGTTTAACTGTGAAATCGCGAAATCCTATTTTGCTGGTAATGCCAAGATATCTCATCAAAATGTTATACTGGATAGTATAATAGGAGAGAACGCTTGGTTTGGCGGCTATTCTGGGACTGCAAATGTTCTCCTTAGCAGAAAGAATATCAAATATGAAATTATTAATGATGTTGGAGAGAAGTTATTATTGGATACCGGACTAGACCATTTCGGTGCGGTCGTTGGAGAAAATTGCGCGATCGGTGCTTCGGTCATAATCTTGCCTGGTAGACAGATCCCGCCAGGTACAGTTATTCAGGCAGGAACAATATACGGAATAAACCACGGTAGCTAATGATCGACGAGTTCATGCGGATATATTCCTTAGTACACGTTGTATTACTATTATATGGTATAATCGACATTCCAAACCATGTCCTCATATACATCATGGATGGACGATTTTACAAATCCTACCCAGAGTGATACAACTGACGGAGGTGAAAACTCTCGAGTAGTGAATGATATTTCTCTGCTTCCAAGCATTGCAAGTCATGGACTCGGTACCGCGACTGGATATTTGGACTACATTCCCGTATCCTTAACTATTACTTTAACAGTATCAACGTTGAGATCGAGCTGTTCAGCAATTAGCTCCTCGGACATACCTGAATCATGGAGATTTTTCACTGTTTCCCTTTTCTCCCGATTAACTACATTGGAAGGCGGGTACAACGATAACTGAGTCTCTACAGATCTTATGTAATCCAGTACACTTTTTGCTATTTCCTCTACGTCGACTGCCTCACTATTCGTAGAAAATACCACTATATGATCTTTTACGGGTATGCTAAAGATTTTCACTTTGTTATGGACATACACAATATATTCTAGATTACCCAGATGTGGTGTAAACATCTTTCTCAGATCAACTATGTAGGCAGTCTGAGAAAAACTAATTTCAGAATCTCTATTCTTGAGATATTCTGTTACTCCACCTCTAGTACCCCCGGCGTAAAGATGCCCTGATTTTTCTAATACGCCTGCAAACCGTATATTAGAATCTAGTGAAAGTATGTTGTTAGAAAGCTGCTCTGCATCCATTAAATTACCAATTATATACACAAAATATATACGCTTTTTGGCCTTTTTCAATCAGTTGTCACCTCTCCGAAACCAGTGATTAAATATTTTTATTAATTCCTTGCTAATTATGCACGTTTTAATAGCAAGACTGTCAGATAGTACTTGATTCTATTTATTTACAGCCCAAGTCTCAGGAATTAAGTTTCAACCAGGTGAATAGTAAATAGTAAATAGTAAATAGTAACAGGATCAGTCTTTTAGTTGCAAACAAATTGGACTGTGACTTACATGAATTGAGTGTTAACCATTTAATATAACTATATCAAATACAGTAATGATAGATATTGACCGCGAGAAAAGATGGAAAAAGTAGGACAAAGAGAACAAAAACTAACTCCTCGAGTGGAAAGGAGGATTTGGGTGCAGGTGGCAAGAGGGCAGCCGATTTAATAAAAGATGTAGCCAAAAATATTCGACATACGTCTGCAGTAGCAAGGGAGACAGCTGAAGCGTTTCATGAGAGTGGAGCAGTTATGGATCTTGTAGGTGCAGTACACGATGCTTCGTTAGCTGCAAGAGACACGACAAATGTGATCAATCAAACGACTAGAGACGTAAAAGATAGTCATGTCTTAGAGGATACTGCTGGTGCCATTGAAGAGACGGCTGAGGTAGCAAATGAAACAGCAAGGTTAACGAAAGCTACTGCTAAGCGAATTCCAAAAAGGGCTCCTAAAACTACCAAGCAAGCGAAAAAAGGGATGGCAAATGCACGGAAAGCGTCGCAAAGAGCTGCTAACCAAGCCAGAAGAGTTGCTAAAAAGGGCGCTTCTGCTATTAAAAATAAGGCTGCAAAAGGCACTAAAATTGGAAAAGCAAAAATGAAAAGGTTAAGAAAAAAAACGCGTAAGGTGACAAGATAAGGGACAAGGAAGAAGACGTCGAATCGAAGTATACATACCCTGGCCCCAACTATGTGGCTGCTCAAAGTTAATTGCTTAAAATCGTGATTGTTAGTTACAACCGTGACTATTGTGGTATTTGAGATGATTTTCACGCCTACACACTGGGCTAATGACAGCGAAAGTTTATCCGCCGAATCAATAGTTCAAATCCTGAAATACTCTGATCTTGCTTAGAAAATCAAAGATATGACCGGTAAACAATACAAGCTTTGAATATCGTGGTCTGGAGCTACTGGCAGTCGACATTGGATTAAAGTTCTAATTTTTTGAAGCTATGATTAAGCAGAATACTGTCTCAAGCAAATATCTGGCATGGGGTTTGATCAGTCCGACAGACTGGCCGATATAGTCTTTGCAAAGTTATTTTGCAAATCTTGTTGGATTCAAACAAGCAATTGTACAACATAAACTTCAGCACCGCCGAAAACTATCAATGATGATTCCTCCTCTAGACAGAAGACCATTGGTTGCTAGTAGATCTTTTCTAATAATTCGTCCATTTCCTTCTCAGGTATACCAAAATAGTCAAACATCAATTCGGTTGGCTCATTACTCAGTTTAAAGTCTGTATTGAGTCTAGCCTTAGCTAGGGTATCTGAGAGGACTTCCAATAATAACCTGGCAAAATGAATCCATTCCTGTAGTACGGTCATTATTTTTGAATGAATAATCATAATAAACCTTGCAAATGCAGCCACTATAGTGACCCTGTATTTTTGCAGAATCTTTTTGTATGGATTGAAATCAGGAATCCCTCGAACTTCGGAACATACAATATATTGGTACTCATCCAAATTTTTTAGAATCCCACAAGCCCTTACAAGCAAGGGAAGTGTACTCTCTGGTCTTACATCCATCCGAATACTATCAAAAATCCCGTCAACTTTCTCTATGGCAAGTTCTTGAGTAGTGATGCCGTCCTTAGACATGAATTTGCAACATTTTGCGTCATTAATTATATATTTTTGGATAATTTTTCTGGAGATGTTCATCATGTATTTTTATATGTATGCATCTATCTAAATATCTAGCCTTGTTGAAACAGGTAGCTTGGTTCAGAAGATCCAGTTTGAATAGCAAACCTAGATTTGGTTTGATTGGCAATTAATCTGAATTAAATGGTACTTAAATTATACAGCTACGCGTCACCATCTCATGATCCTATTTCTAAAGCATTATTACATAATTCTAGAATAGTCATTTGAGGAATTAAGACTTCTTTAGGGTCATGCATTAGGCATTGTCTGTTAGATACAATCAATATAATTTCAATAAGGGTTAGCAATTGGTGTCTGTTTGGTTACTCGTTTGACCTGGTTTTCCCCGACTGTTTGGTTTAAACCGCAATCCGTACCTCAATTTTTTACTATTTTGGCATCACGAAATATGTCAAGCTTCTAGACTATAGCCGGGTGGGAACTAATAACCTTAGGTACTTGATAAATCCTCGATCACGTATGACCTAGCTGTAATTTATTTTGTATGAATTAACAATATTTTCTCCTGATTTGACATGCAAGGTATTACCTGATGCACTGCGTGTTATATACAGCTAGACATGACGAGAGTCTAGTCTTTATCTCGAATCCAATCACAGATGCCACATAAAAATAAGTTTCTCTGTATCGTTCTAACTGCTAAAAGCTCCGTATTTCCCCCCAGGGACAAGACGTCGAATACGTAATAAAAATTTAATATTAAAAGTGTAACCATTGGGCAGATCAGCATTCTTATCTAATCATTCAGATAAGTCTGCAAGCAAGCTATCTGATATATCGCTAGTATATTAAATTATCATGGTTCCCAATATCATTACTACTCAGTTCCTATGCAATACATCAACTATCTTATCCAGCAATATTGCCAAAAGTATATACTGATATGCCATAGAATTCCGCGCTGGAACATGAGGAATACGTAATAGCTATTCCATTTCTCAATTCTTCACACGTGTGTTTATCTCCTTCATTGAAAACAAGGACTAAGTCTAATAGATCATAATTTATAAGTAGACTTTTTAGTACCAAAGTATACTTGGATAAGTATACAAGGTATTGTTTGTCACTAGTTACTCAAAAAGATATCATCCACGTTCTTAATCAAAAATAATAAGGCTTATATATTGCATATATCACTTCGATAAGTGAATGGCAGCAAAGAAAAAAACCGCGAAGAAAGGTTCAAAATCTAAGAAGTAAGAATTAGGAATTTTTTTCAATATTTATTTTTTTATCTTTTTGATGAAGTAGTTTACTTGCCTCTAAGTCGATAAGATACTAGGTCCGACATATGTGAATAGCTAATGGGGTCTGGTTTCATCGTTAAACAGAAAAAAGATTGGGACGATGATGCGTTTAGAAAATTCTTCATCGACATGAGCATAATAGGCAATCTGTATGCTGTCAGAACAACACGTAACATAATCGAGAACACAGTATTAGATGATGTAGATAAAATAGGCAGCACCCCGTTTTTTAAATTTAGCTCAATTTTGAGGCCATTTTAATACTAACTACGAAGGGTGTGTGAACAAATCTTATGCCGATCTAAAGTTAATATCAAATTGACATCATCTGACCACACCCAAGGCATCGTAAGTGGATTTTCTCAGAACGGCTCATGACACTAAATTTTTTGAAGCCGCAGTTTCTACAGATTGGACAGCTTTTTCGACTTTCTTCCATTATTAGATATGGCCGTTATAATAGATGCTATCGTCTATCATATAACCATGACCGTAAACAGAAATTATGGATTAGTTGGATATTGGCAGTATTACCCGCAGCATATCCACTTTTTGAGAATTAAAAGTAGAAATACAATAATCTGAGAAATTTTTTCTGGGTTTGACAATGCGAACGCAGTTGAGACACTGGCCTACGAGTACATATGTGACGTCATCTCTCCGATTCTCTTGGTAACGTGTCGTTTTACCTAACATTTACAAAAGGGAGTTATCCATACTCTCCTTTATTCTTCCTGACGAATTATACATTAGCATTGTATAGACTATATGTTTGGAGGGCCTGAATCAATTATAGCATAACTAGAAAAAAACTGCTTAGTCCTTAAACCAGCAAATCTACTGTGAGAGTTATAGAAAAAGGATGAGATTGAGGTTGCATAGTAAAAGATAAAGCTTATGGTCTCGAACTGATGGCCTTGACCACATTGATTACGTCATTCGATGACTATATCTAATAAGAGGATTTAATTGTGAATGATGTCTTATTGTTTACGAGATATAAACTGGTGGTATATAGTAGTGTCTGATAATGACATAAAATATGTCGTCGAGCCATACACTAGACAGCAAATGATGGACATCAATACTGAATTCGTTGAAGTTACAGCACACGAGCATAGCGATCTTGAAATGCCAAGGTCATTCTGGAGAATAGATTATCTTACCGGGATTGCAATATATTGGAGCGACAAATATGATGATGTACAAGACCTGATAAGATATGCTGGAACTACCGAAAATTATCTTGCACAACGAGGATGCGAGAACATTACCCAAGAAGATGAAATGAGAAATAGATTTTCCTTCACACCTGCTGCAGCGCTGGCCGATACCTAAATGACATAATCAAAACGTACTCGCCTAAACTGAACGTATGCGATCTAATATCACTTAGACTTACAAGAGGTTGATTTTCTTATATTGCGCTAAATATAGTTACTTCTCTGGAATCGTAAAATTAAGAAATAATTAGATTAGATTATCAACCCGGATTTCTAACTAGGCCTTTTCTGATCCGCAATCTTATTTAACATTCTTTTTATATTATTGATAAGTTAGCTGTTTTAGCTAACTTTATTATCGCTAACTAATGGAAATATCAAAGTGATCATTTGAACTGCTGGAACGGATAGACATAAACAAAATAAGAAGGAAAGAAAGTGAAGAGTATATTTGGTATAGCGAAATATGGGCCAACCTAAATTAAGCAGTATGATTAATCTTTGGTATATAAAATAAATTGAACGCGTTTGCTTGGTCTGATCAGTTACGAGTTTTTGTTTTCTGACATATGTAGAATTAACCTTATTCTATTCTTTATGTACAACTGATATAACATCGAATAACTAGAGGTATTGCAAATTCAATAATAATCCCTATTTTGACAGTTATGATTTAAGCTATTGATCGTTCTAGATACTTTTGTACTCATTTCTTATTACTTCATATACTAATTAATAACAATGTAAATAAGTTATCAGTTATATTTTCTATTAAGGATCGAAGAGTCGCTTTTGATATACTTATTGATTTGTTCGCCAATGTATTGCTACTCTTCTATCGCCTTCTCAGTTCGCTCCTCAGTTCTTTCAGATTCTTTCAGTTAACTTCAATGAATTAATCTCAAGAATGAAAAGTCTGTGGGAAGTATTCGACAATCGAACCGGATATCAATTTCCAATTTTATTTTAGATGAATCATAGGTCCTCTTGACATGACTCCTCGTTTTAATGGTTCAGATTCTAACGGTTGTTAATATTTTTCTTCGTTCCAAATTTTGTAAAGTATACAAAGGATGTACGATAGGTTTGCGGTTGCTTTGTCAATACTAATAATAATATTCTTGTAGGATGCTGATTCGGAGTTACTGATATCACAATCAAAATTAGACATTAGCAATAATGAGCGTTGAACAAATACTGAAAGAGAACGTATGCTATTTATTTTTTGTAAAATATACATCAAGATAGCCGCATGAAGAGCAAATAAATACGGTGTAAAAATCATACTCCTTCATAATGTTTGGCAAATATTTCTCGATCGAAAATGATGGTTTAAGAGGTATAGGCAGAGCGACTTTCTTTGGAATTGGCTGGGTCTCACCTAACATCTGTCCGTCGCATCTACTACAGGATCTTCTTATTTCGCTAGTCATTAGGAATTTGTATTGGGAAGAGAATATTTAATCTTGATGCATATCGGCTAGTCTGTGGCCAAATTTGCAGTTTAGCAAGATATAGAAACTATAATTGATCATGTATATTAAAAAACTTACCCAATGTTTAACTGACAGACGTGCAAATCTAGTCCTAACATGTATAGTAGTAGGTTTTATACCAACTTGCCGTGCTGTAAAATTAGCATATAGTATGCTTTGCAAAAATTAAGACGCTTGATAACAATTTCGTGACTGTTGTTACTACTATACAAGTCAGTATCTTTTTAGCAGAATTTTGTTTGTCATTAAGTATAGTAATTCTTAAAGACTATAGTCCTCGCCCGATTATAGATTCGGCAAAATCAGACAATCAAGTCCAATATCGACTCGCCCTCATTCGGCTTAACAAAGTATATGTCGATTAAAGAAGTCGCTAATTGGATTATTCATCGGCATTGTTGGATCCTCATCGGCCACGATTCCTAATGTAATAAATTTAAGTGAAGTACTAGGTTACTCAATTATATGCATAAGAATCATATTTAATTCAAAGCTGCTATTGCCTTCAGACGAGGATTTCACCTGATAATGGTCAATTCATGATCCATCCTATCCATTAAGTGGTACACTTAGCTAGATACCTAAGATAAGAAAATAATAGAGGCTGCTCATAGGGGAAATTTGAGTGTGGACGTTTCCAATTCTAGGACTGGAATATATAGAGACATTGTATCGGTACCTATGTTTTCGACAAATTTGAATTCTCCAGTTAATCGCTTCAGCTCGATGTATTTCTGTTCTGGCTTTGCACTGCGCATAATAAGATAATGAATTACTGCACCATTCGCTAAACCTGTTTGGATAAATAGTATGCTACTGTTGTTGTGTTTTATACTATAAAGCATAGGTGTCAAGCCCAGCGCGGATTGTGCAGAAAAGAGAATCACCTTGAGCATGTCTTCCAGATTCTTATATTGTAGGTAAATAACCTGACCTGATTCATCTAATTTAGTCATTGGATACCAGTACATAATATACCTGTAATATTATTCCTTTGTTCAGGTATCGAAGGTCTATTATATCGTTCTTCCACGCTCATGTCTACAAATATGACAGGCACTAAAAATTTGGGTAATTAGGAATAATTGACCAGCTGTACGGTCACAAGTATTAGCAATCTCTCCATCCTGCAATTTGGAATGCAAAACTGCGGTGACACCAGACAGAATCATGTCAGGAACGCCTAAACTTGTCTTCAAGTATCTCCAAAACAACTCAAACCAAGTCGCATCGGTTCTTTCATAGCCGTCGTATATAGACCACTGGAGGGTATTAATGGATGCTAAATGATCCTAATACTGGATATGATATGAACTGTGACAACGATATAACCGTTAGGGTAAATATTGATATCCCATCCTATTCGCAGTCCAACTAATTTGACACATTGAAGCAGGAAAGTGATATTGTGATTCGCCATTCCATTGCAGCAACTAAAGTGGAAGCTATTAATAATTGGAACGAGCCTAAGGAAAGGATTACTAATTTTGCTCGTTTGGTTGGTACTCTAATCTGGAACGATCCATTAAATGTCTCAATGGTTGTTTTTTTTATATGGTTATAAAAAAAGCCTTTGGTAATTATAGATATCCCTTTCATTGTTTGTTATTTCTGAGATTTCATTACACTGGTAACTTGTCTAAGCTCGTCCACTTCTATAACAACTAATGACCCTTACGGTATCAGTTACCATAAATCGAATCCCCAACGTGAACCGAAACAATCTTTATCTCGATTCAAAGCTATTCAACAGACTACAATGCGACTTAAGGACAACCTCTGAAATTCCGGTGAGAGAAATATTCATACGTAATGATGTCGATACCAAAGCATATCGGATGGCAATCTGGAAAAAGAAACTCAAGTTTTATGTAAAACACTACCACCATGCAGATCGAGATTTACTGAAAGGAATATCGAAAATGTCCTGTCAATGCAGGGCGGTGGTTCTTAGGGAGCCTTTGCATAGGGGGGTATCTAAAGCATTTGTAAAGAAACTAATAAGGATAGATGTTGTAGCTGGGACTCCAGTGGGAGCCGTTAATGCGGCAATTATTGTTGGAAGTAAGAGCGACCATCCAGAAGAGGCATTAAAGAATTTAGGATGGAACTAGCAGAAAGTTGCTCTAGCATGATACCTGATTTTTTTGTTATTGATAATGATACAGGTTCTAACACAAGTAAATCCCAAAAGATCTCTTCGGTAGCAGCAAACACTCCAATTAGTCCCAAAGATGTTCTTCCTTAGATGGCCACAGAATTGGAAGACAGTCCCAAATGATAACAAATATTTTGATCCAAGGACGTGGACTTATTTGCACGACCTTTATCCACTAGCAAAAAACCCTGATAAATAAGTGGACCATAATAAACTCAACCTCGCGGCAACCAAAGAAGAATTATTAGATGTCTTACGTATCGTGATAACTACAATAAATGTTATGACAGCTAAGCCATTGGTATTTGACAATACCATGATGCATACAGAAGCCAAGCAAATTCTACCCAGCATTGTATATCCTATATATTGTTTTCCGTGGATCGAAATAGAAGATGGAATGTTGGCTTGGGATGGAAGTTTACTAAGCAATACCCTGATAAGAGAGGTATTATATGTATCTCTGAAAAACGATAAAAAAAATCTTTATTATCAAATTATCCGGGGAAGATCACACAACTGCTTTCTAACATCGCGGAAGTTGAAAGCAGGGCAAAGACATATTGTTTAGTGACAAAAATGAAAACACGATAAAAATGTAAAAATTTGTTACCGGTTAAATTAGATTCATAGAAAGACTTTACCGTATTACTGAAAGTAACTTTAATGCTGGGTAGGGCCAATCGACTTTCAAGATTAGCGAAGAATACACTAACTCATTGAAAATTATGGGGCACGAATCCAATCAGTAACCAGAATAATTAGTAGTGAAATCGAGTCTCCCAGTATTTTTACGAAATGCAGACTTCCCTCCCAATACAATCAAGGAAATAATTTCTCAAGGAGAAACAAAAGACTCTTCATCCCCTGGAAATCCATAAGCACAATTTTGAATATGATTGATCAATAGTTATGATTGACATAGATAGGTACAAATAAAAATGTAAAGTGATTGACTAAATCGTCTAGATGCATATAGGACTGATATCAGATACCCACGACAATATTTACAATATTGAGAAATTCGTAAAAATATGTAGAGATAAAAATATTGATCTTGTTATCCATGCTGGCGACATCGTTAGGCCGGAATCAGTTAAATGGTTTGAAGGCGTGAGGTTGATTGGAGTTCTCGGAAATAATGACATCGAAGAGGAAAGACTTTCATCGAGCTTCCAAAAGATCGGCGGTGAACTTAAAGGGGATTTTTGTGAAATTGAACAGGATAATGTGCTGATCGCTGTTTATCATGGGACAAATGCCAAAAAAAAGTCATTAGTATTGCAATCCGGCAAGTACGACATACTAGTCTGTGGTCACACACATAAGCTTGAAGAGATGCAGGTCGGAAAGACTTTGCTTATAAATCCTGGAACTGCAAATGGCTGGTTTTTTGGCTATAAAGCAACTGCTGCAATTTTTGATACGAAAAGAAGAAAAGCAGAATTCATTAGTTTATAAGAAATACATAATAGTTAAGTACGGATTTGAATTATCCCTAGGTTCAGTTTTCAAGTACAGCGCAGGTTTTGCCTTTTTAATTCAACCTCTGAAAGTAATTCTGATTTAGTAAATTGGCCTCCGGGAGTCTTACCGATTGACTGAGGTTGCCTAATATTCATTTGTATAACATCAGGGGGACTCATTATGTATACAAATCTTCCATATCAATTTTATTGGCTCTATTATATAGCTACTATTACTGACTTTACCAATAGCTATCTTATTTTATTCAAAACCGGAATTCACGGAATTGGAAAATGCGATAGCCATAACTCCTACTGAGGATGGGCTATTTTTAGTAGTCTAGCCCAAAGTTTGTCTGTAGCCACATTAACACGCCTAACAAACATTACTTGAAGATTATTATGTATTCATTTATTCTGTAACAAGTTCGTGCTGTAGATCTGTGTAGCCAACAGTCCCTTATAACACCACACAGTTCAGTTGCTTGCCTGTTTCAATTCTTTAAGAATGTAAACATCAGGCAAAATAAACGCTAACTATAAATCAGTTGTGAAGGAGAGATAATATATCTGAAGCATATGAAGAGAGTTGCTTCTTGTTATTCAAGACACTGTATGAATATCGCATCTATTTATCTAGAGAGTATCAGGATCATAATAACGGTTAGTGGATATGACAGCTACGATAACGTAGGAGAATATCTGTGATATTACAGCAATATGGGTATCGAGGATTTCAGTAAGGAAAATGAGTCGAGTACATCTAGCAAGGATGCATATCGTAATGTAAAAAATATATCTGCTGATAATAATGTCTTATCTCCCTCGAGAATGCGAACCGACCGGAAAATCGGCTCGAGGCGTAAGAACTATAAGCAAATTATCATCCTATCGTTTGACGCTCTTAGGGAAAGAAAGGCTAGATCTGCCTTGACTATTCTCATGGTTGTGGTAGGAGGAGCATTAATGGTGGCGCTGAATGGAATGAGCGCAGGACAGTCTGCATTTATGAACAAACAGATGAATATGTTGGCTCCAAATGTTTTGTTTGTTAGCTCAGGGCAAATGAATTTCCGCGGCCCTCAGGGTCCTCCAACTATTGTACTTAGTAACGAAGTTGTTAACAGAATAAAATCCCTACCCTTTGTTCAAGAAGTTGTTCCATCATATCAAGGTCAGCTTCAGCTTAACGCCCAGGGGAATGTTTTGAACGCTCAGATCATTGCGATGGATCCACAAAAAATTTATCTAGTGACGCCCTCGCTACAGTTGGTGGAGGGCTCTAATATACAACCAAATAATCCTACTGCAATGTTAGTAGGAGACAGCATAGCAAATCCTCCAGGAAAGACAACGCCCTTTGTGTCCACTGGCCAGACCGTTAAAGGGATATTTACTTATGTAGAACAGAACACTGGCAAAACTAAAGAGCAGTCTAAAAGCTTTGTGATTAGCGGTATAATCCAGCCCACTGGAAATAATTTTATAGACCGGTCGGTCATAATTAATGAGGCTACTGGAAATTCGCTTTTCCACAAGTCAGGAAAGTACGATCAGATGGTAGTTGCCGCTCTTTCTGGTGATCTCGTCGCCACAGTTCAGGGGGAGATTACTAGTCTATATGGTACTAATATTGGTGTTACTACTCCTAAAGCAATTTCACAAACAATACAAAGATTCCAAAGCGGAAATAATGCGTTTACAATTGCAATAGCTTTTATCGCGTTGCTCGTGGGTGCGGTTGGTATAATTACCACCCTTTACACGTCTGTCAGCGAGAGAACCAAGGAGATTGGTACGATGAAAGCAATAGGCGCAAAGAGTCGATTTATCCTTATACTATTTTTGTCTGAAGCTCTTCTTATTGGTATAATAGGAGCTAGTGTAGGCCTAGTAACTGGTATGGGCGGAGCCTATTTGTTAACTACAGGGTTTGCTCCAAGGGGACCAGGTACAGGAGGAGGTCAGCCCGGAGCACCAGCTCCTCATTTTAACCCAGTTTTTGTTGCCGACCAACTTTTGAATGTATGGATTCTTTCTGTAGCTTTGAGTATAGCATCCGGAATATTCCCGGCTTGGAAGGCTGCTCGATTATCTCCTCTGGAAGCTCTCAGGAGATGATATTCCCTGTCCTGCATTCTATCGACGTTTTTTGAATGTGGGTTGGAACTGAAAGTTTAACTTTTGGTATGATTGAAGAAATCACCTAGATATCCTCAAATAGGCGAGGTCTCAATAGGCAATATTGCAGTCATTCGAGTTAATCGTGTGACAGTTTTATCTACTATACCACAAGTTGTTTGAACGAAAGCTGTTCATTTCTGAGTCTTCGTATATCTGAACTGAATTAATACCACGGTTAAGATAAGTTATGACTAAAGTTGTGCTGTCAAGATGACTAACCGACTGGCGGGAGTCTACATTATCTTTTTGCAAAGGTTAGAAGAGCGATTTTAGCTATTACAGTCAGGACACTCCTCAATAAAGTTCTTCTCGGTCATATTATCCTCGTCTGGAGCCAGTATAAATCCTCTTGCTTTGCATGTCGAACATAAACAAATGTCGCCATAATGCTCAACCCCGAGCCTGAATGTTTCTTTAGGGCTTCGCTGCGAAATAATCCTCAATCTATCGACCGCCTCATTGTTTGCCGATTTAGTTTCCATGCTCGATATCCCTACAAATCTAAAGTAAAGATACTATACCATTTCGGCTATATAAAGTCCTCTCGGATGGATAAATATATTCGTACCCCAAGCTTAAAGAATCAAAGCATAAGATGCATACGGATGAGAAAACGTTCCGCATTTCATCCGCGCTAATTTTCCAGAATACAGTGTAGTTACCTCATTAACACCACACAATAAGATAATGTAGAATTATGTACCAGGAATCCAACCTTTAATAGAGAATAAGATTAGTCTGCATCCAGAAGTTCGGAAAATCTACCTTCGGAAAAAGCCCAATATGTTTTCCAGTCGAATATTAAATCTCTATGCTTATCGCTAAATAATTTTATCAGCCACACTAGCCGATGAAATCTCGGGACTAATATATAGACTATTAATCAACCAATTCGACAGACCAACTTCAACAGCTGTAATCTATTTGCCCTGACAAAAAAGATAGAACTGACCACAGTCTTACCAAAGAAGATATAACGATCAAGTCTTATGTTAACTTACAACTATAAATATTCGATTAAGGCCATCAAACATTTAAAATCGTATGACCACTGATAAATTACTTGGTTTAATTATCTTGTTTGAAACATTATTCCTGCTTCGTAATTCTTCACAGATGTACCCTTAAGATCCTGAGCAATCTCTTCTTTATCTACCAAGATTTCATTTTGAGAAATTTGTATTAATGATTGGTTATAATGGAAACCATCGACAATTATAGTGATTTCTTCTTTCTCATTATCAATTTTTGCATCAAATAACATGGTATCAGATTGCTTTTGTATAGATAGGTGCCTCGGCTCGTAGCGCACGATCCAATCAAGGTCAGCACTTTCACTGTGCCAGCTATTTTCAGACAACATGGCCTTTAAATTATTCAATGAATCGAAAAAGTTAACATCAAATAAGATGAACCTGCTGTCTTCTGGGTTTCTTTTAACAGTTATTATATCAAAATCATCTACCACTAAAATCCGTGGAGTATTTACGAATTTGCATTTTCCAACATTAACTGTGATGTCTGAAGAATGTACTGTAAAAGCATCGAGTTGATGTTCTTTATTATAAGGACTGAGTTTTGCATTTCGCAGTAGATCTTCTTTTAAATCGTTATCATGATACTTGTTCCTATGAATTGGACAAAGGGCTACCATGTTTTCAGGAATGAAAACTTCCTTATCCTGTTGAATAATGTCTACATACACCAAAACAGGACAGCCACAAATTATACAGCCATACAATGCTTCTTTTCTTAACTGATTCTCAATCTGTATTGGAGGATTCCTCGTTATCATACAATATCATTGCTAATTTAATGAACTGGCATGACAATATAAATTGATATTTGTCGAGGTGAGGAAATTTCGATCGGTAATGGTGTATGTCAATTTGTACGATATATCATTTTTAGCGCTTATAGCCAAGCAAAAGGAAGGAATAGAGTAGAATGATCAAACTATGATACTAATATCGGTTATATTAAGATTAAAGGATTAGAACTGTTGCAACTTCATTCCACATTTAGATGATCCAGTTCCACACCATCTGATCGATTCTGAATAACACGTACGGAACTGTACAAGTGTATTCTCTATTCGTTGGGAAGTTCATATTATAAGATCACTCCGAATAAGTAAGTCATGTATTATTTCAGCAATCAAATCGTTTTTAGCATTATAATGCGCCTATCTTTGCATATCAGAGGAAATCTTTAACTGGGCCCTGCAGTTGCGATTCTTTAGAGTTGTATTCAGCCATGAAATGAACTTATCTTCAAACTTTTTCCCTTTAGACTCATCTACTCCTTGCAGATTACACTCGTAGATCTTTTCGACAAACTGGCCAGAAAGAAATAATTTTGCAAATGACCATCCAGCACTCGTAAGCGGAGGATCAATCGCAAAGACTTCCTTACTCTCAAGATTACATATTTTTTGATACTTGGCCAAAAGCGATGTGGCGATGTAAGAATCAGCTTCGAAATACATGGACTGAGTTTGAAAGTCGAGGATAAATGTCGAAAGAGGCTCCATTAGAGATGCAACATATTTTATTCTACAATATCTTATAAATTGTGAGAGGTTCTATACGCATTGAAGAGTCAGCTGTAAATATCCATAGAAGCCTTGGGACGCTGCATTTGAACTGTCTCTATTTAAGCGAAGAAAATAAAACCATCACAGCACCTAATAAAGTACTATGTAAGGTAACTAGAAGAAGACCAAATAGACTCCTGTATATTTTTCATCTACTCTAGGGTCGTTCTTTTATTCTTGGGTATACAGTGCAGATTGATAGATTATGCCTCAGATTCGTAATGGCGAAGTTCACATCATCAGGCGGACATCCGGGAATTGCTATTGATAATACAACCATCGAGAATAAATAAACGAATTTGATAAATAAGGATACTAGATTTTTGAGTGTAGGCAAATTCAATACTGTATACTCTATACTTCACAACGAGCACTATTATCCTTCATTAATTATGGTCATTTATTGCTAATAACATTAGCTTATTATTTATTCTAGAATGGTTTTATGTCAAGTATCAGTATGAACACGGTTTTGTTATATATGGTCGACAGTTAGGTAATATTCAGCTACTCCTCTGGATCTGGGATATGATTTGAATACAATAATTATATCACTCTCCAGAATAAGAAATCATATAAAATAGATCCATATCGCTATGTTATACAATAAATTATTAATCCGATTACAGAATCTGATACAAATGGAAGGACAGAGTGTCTGGGATGGAATTATCGATGACCGTTGAGATGAAATCGAGACTAAAACAGTTAATTCAAGAAAGATGTATCAAAGTACTTGACCGATCTATCACGTTATCGAGCGGAGAGACAACTTACTATTATTATGATATAAAGGGATTGTTCAATGGAGAAGGACTAAATTTAGTTGGAGAGTTATTACTAACAGAAGTTTTGAAGTTTAACCCAAAGTCAGTAGGAGGGTTAGAAGTTGGGTCTATTCCATTGATTTCAGTCATTGTAGCTTTGGGCTATACTAGTTATACTAATCGAGGCCCATCTGGATTCTACGTAAGAAAATCAATAAAGGAACACGGGTTGCAAAAGAAGATTGAAGGAACCTTACAGGATCCCGTTGTGATAGTCGAAGACGTTATGACTACAGGCACTAGTATCAGAATGGCAATAGATGCTGTGAAGGAACAAGGTGCATCAGTGAGCGGGGTAGTTTGCGTAGTGGACCGACAAGATCCGAGAAATGTAATAAAAGATAATATCCCCTGTTCATCCCTCTTTACCCATTCAGAATTTCAGAATTTTATTGAACAATTGCTCTCCAAATAGATGCTTAACCCAAAAAAATTTCGCATTTATGACGTAATTGATATATAAATAAATTCTTTGCAAGCTGAAATTAATCCGGCTCATATCCTACATATTCAATTGGTTTCAAATGCAATATACATTATCTAAGTTGAGAGGGTACCAATAATAGTTCTGGCATAATAAATGATAAATCTCTATGACAACAATCTAGGTTTTCTCAATTTAGCTAACTTATTCACTATGAGTTGCTCGTCCTAACAATTAGAGAAATAATGTGTATAGTTTAGAATGATAGGGGGTCTTACAAGGCCATGTGAACTAATACAAACCTTATGCGAACTGAAGCATTCCATGGTTGGAAAAGACATAAAAGGTAACACAACCGTTTAGCAACCCACGTACGAAATAATAGATTCATGCTGTCGCTGGCGATGCTGGCTTTTGAATTCAGTCCAACAATTCACCTTGTGTATGCGACCGAACTTCAACCAGCGACCGTTATAATTTTTATAATATCATGAAAAAATATGATGGTGTTATTTACCTCTTACATCGTGAGAAGATAAAGTACACATAACTTCTTAGGGTAAAGATTTTGATCCTTTCCTCATCATTTAAACTAGTTTAGGTAAGATATGCATTAGTACTGATCAGGACAGTTGAAGTTGTTTGTATACCGGCTTCGGCTTGCTCTCATACAATTGCAAACCTAAATAATTCTAATCACGCATTTTCGAGAACAATTCCGATACTAACGCTCGTATTAGAACCAATCATAGTTGCTGGGCATGACAAACGTCACTTTAGAGGAGGTAATTCCTTAGTAGAACTTCATGTAATATGTTATGAATCATTGTGGATAAGTTAGAAAGTGTCTAAAAAATAATAATAATGTGTCGCAGAGGATTTGAAAATTGAGACTCAATAGCCATTGTCGTTCCAATAGCTAAAGATTTTATTCAGTAAATGGGGTTTGGAACCCACAATAATATCGTTGATTCTTTAATGGTCTATGATATCCTGCCACAGACAATAAGTTTGTATGATATTCAAATCGATTTCTCAATACTAATAATTTTTCTTCTCTCTATTTTTCATCGCCTTATCAGAGTGTTTTACGTAGTTTAGCTCAAATTCTTCATGTGGTAACATGCCATGATGATTGAATGGAATTTAACAATAAATATATATATTGACCGCTTCAAGTTTGCAAGTATATGGTCTTTTATCTACCGTAGTCCTGTACCAAACTTTGATTTTCAGACAGTTACCAGTTATTGCCGTTATAGGGCTATACTAAATCATAGATCAAAAGCTATGTTGTCAGGTAGCGATGTCTGGTTATTGCGTATATACTAACTACCTTCAACTTTTTATACATTCATCTGTTTTCTAGAAAGAGTTCCAACTAGTGGGTTTATAAGATATGGTAACGTACATTTTAGCCATATCGCAGCTCGAATGTAAAAAGGAACTACTATTTCTAATCGTGGGGAGCATGATGCCGAAATAACAGATCTCGATACGGTCTTTGGACTTAGCATTAACCCGGTATAATTTGGGATACGACGTGGGAAAAATTTGTTATTAAAAAAGTTAGTTTTCACGCCTATCGGACTGACTACAGTTATACCAACTCCAGTTCCTTGCAATTCGTGGTGGAGTGATTCAGAAAAACCTAACATAGCATATTTTGAGGCGCAGTAAGCAGCCATGCCAGCAATTCCAAAACTAGCGGCAACAGAAGCAATATTTACGATATGACCGGTACGCCTGGATAGCATAGAATTTAAGAACACCTTAGTACAATACACCATCCCAAAATAGTTTGTATGCATGATTGCTTCTATTTCGTCTATCTCTTGCGCTCCTACATATCTAAGTGCCCCAAAGCCTGCATTATTAACCAGTATGTCAATCCTGCCTAATTTTTGCAGCAGATCTCTCCCCATTGCTATTACCTCCTGTCTTCGAGAGACATCGCATACATATGGAATTACGTCTGGTCCTTTTGTTTCTCTTGATCCATGGAATGTTGTTTGCTCAATCATTCTTTGAAGTTCTATCAATTTTGGTTCGGTACGAGCTATTATGATTACCTTAGAGGCGCCGCCCGTTGCGAAATCTATTGCGACCTGTCGCCCAATACCCGATGAAGCACCTGTTATTACTACAAACTTTCCTCTAAATTTTTTTCGAATGCGTTTCTCACCTAGAGCGTTATCCGTTGGTGTTGTCAATTAACCTCGCTAATTATACTCACATAGGGGGCTTAAACATTCTTCCAACACTGAGAATGATAAAATGATTAATCAGGATCTCTTTCATTTTGATTTTGTTATGCTTTCTTGTTTCTGTTGTGTTGTATCTGATGGACAATAATGAAGTATTGATATATTTTTTATACTGGAAAGAGGCCCTTAAGAGAGTCGTATCGCGATTTATCAAAAATGGTGATCTAAATTTACATTAATTTTTAGAAATGACTACGTTCATATCAAATGCGGCCAAAGGCTAGGGACATAAGTTGACAACATATCAATTGCACACCTCTTACACATAACAGATAACTAGTGGATTCTAATCTTGTATTGATTCTAGCTGCCAGTCTGTGCATCAATTGGTGGATATCTTGCAAGTGACTCCGAGTGAGACCTGAAAGTCAAAGACTAAATGATGTGTATGGAATAGATTATCAGGAAAAGACATCGAGCTAGGTACATAATTATTATGGTTTCGACTTCCTGTCTAATGTTCGTTATGGGATTACGGAGGCTTGAAAACACATCATAATATTTTTTATTAGTCCAATTGGATTAGGGCATGCAACTAGAGATATCGCCATTTTGGAATGCCTTCAGCGCTTAGGCACGAGTAAACCACTAGCCGTCAGTGGGTTAAATGCATACAAAATGGTTTCTTTACTTGGATATAAAGCATATAACGTTTATCATCCTAGTGGATTTACTGTAGATGATAACATGAGACTTCGAAATATCTCGATATGGATCTTGAAGTATGTTATGTATTATAGAAAGTGCAAATCAATAGCCAGACGGATTGTACAATTAAATGAAGGACTCATAGTCAGCGACGAAGACTTTGCATCTATTTCAGTTGGAAATGAAATGAAACGGAAACGAATTTTTATAACTGACACAGTTAGAACCTCGTTTATTAAAACACCGTTACTCTCTTTATGTGAGTCCAAGATGAATAGGTCTATGCAACATATGATAAAAAGCTGTGATCATGTCGTAATTCCAAGTCATGGTGACGATAAAGACAATATATCACATGTTGGTCCTATAGTGAGGAACTTGACTACGCCAGACAGATCGGAATTAAGAAAAAGATTTGGAATGAATAAAAGGACCATAGTTGTCAGCATTGGTGGAACTGATTCAGGTAGATATTTGATCAATAAAGTAATAAAAGTTCATCGAAAGCTCCGAAAAAGACTTGATACAGACCTATTTGTCTTTTCAGGGCCTTCTTTGAAGCTTATTGAGTCAAATGATGAATTCAGGAATGTTGGCTTGGTTGAAAATTTACATGAATATATTTATGCTTCAGATCTTTTGATATCCCTTGCAGGAAAGTCAACGATTGACGAATCCTGTGTTTATGGCACACCAGGGATTTTCATTCCTATCAAGAACCATTTTGAACAGGAAGAAAATGCGAGATTGATGGGATATAAATATGAGGATATATTTGCATTAGAATCTTTGATAGAAGACAAAATTACCACGGCTAAAGCTAGACCTGGCTTTAATGCAGATCAAAATGGGGCTCAGAAGGCAGCTAATATCATCGCTAAGATTGCCTAGTGATTGTCAAGCGATTTTCAGCCTAGTGATAGCATTTTGATGATCATCAAGTCTCTAGCCGTATGAACTGAATGCATATGGACAATTAGCTATTGCCTTCAATTACAGAGTGTGCGTTTTCACTAGCTGTCATTACATCTGTTTATATTATTGAGATCAAATCATACTTTATTCAATTGAATTCAGATCCAATGAATATAAAATGGACATTTTGTTTGTTGAGATTTTCCGGTCTCCATAAGTTAACTAGTTTATTGGGACTAGCCTTCGTTAATCTACCAAAAGTGGAAAAAGTATCAGCTATCTGAAATCAAGCTATCTCAGTCAATAGTATCAGAGTGGCATTCTAATTTCCTTCAGTCATAATCTTTAATTTTCCGCTTTTTTAAAAAAAGATCTTTGGGTCGGATGGAGGTAAGATGGTTACTTGCTTGTCTTGGATAGGTCCTCTGCTCTAGCATCTGCGGTATAGGTAACGGTGAACTTGTGGCCGTTTAAGGTGTGGAAAGCAACAGCATTACCTGCGAAGTCAAGAGAGCCTGAGGGTATTGGGGTCCCGCTGGGATTCTTTATAAGAGAAATTGCTACTTCTCCTTTGCCGAACGGAGCGGTCAATGGTTTGCCAAAAGTTGCATTACCACTTGCGCTAGTATTATCATAGGCGTGTAGTATGACCATTTCGACTGGATAACTTGCTGTCCATGAAATAGTTCCAGTCCAAATCTTACCGTCATCTCTAGGCGGTATTGCCATTACTAATTGATGACCCTGATGTCCAGGGAGCGGATCTGGCCCAGATTCCCCGGTCTTTTGTACAATATAGTGGTCTGGAGGTGGACTATTTTTTTGTGCATTAACTATCGATACTCCAATGCAAGATGCTGCAGTCAGTACAACAAAGATAGCTACTATAGATGCTGCCAATATTACCGAATTCCTGTTTGATGTCATATCTGCTTGGAAAACGTGGTTTTTCATTGGACACGGTATTAATCAACAATATTCATAAGAGTTACGGCTACAATGTCGTACGGAACTGACATCGTTAGACATAGTTGACACCGTAATACAGGACTAACTAATTGTTTCCCCCATCTAATCAAATAAGAAATGACTGATTGAATTGCTATTGATCCTATTGAAGAGAATTTTGGAGACGTAGAATCTAAATTTTGTCATCTAGAGTAACCAAAAAGTATTAGTAAAGATAATTACAGATATTATGAATATTGCTAAACACAAATACTTGATTATGCTCGTAGACGACGAGCCTGACACTACCTTAACCTTGAAAGAGGGCCTAGAAGGCACCGGATTCGCCTTAGTCGATGCATTTAATGACCCACTCCTAGCACTGTCAGCATTCAAGCCGGGCATCTATGATCTTTTGCTACTAGACATTAAAATGAATAAAATGGGGGGATTCGAACTATTCAGAGAGATACAGAAAAAGGATAAAAATGTAAACGCTTGTTTTATTACGGCCTATGAAATCTATTACGAATCACTAAAGCATGAATTTCCCGGGCTAAATGTCGGCTGCTTTATCACAAAACCAATTGATATAGACAGTCTTGTTAAGCGAATAAAGATTGAATTAGAACCTAGATAAAATTGCGTGCGTTTTTTTGAACTTCATTAAGAACAAGGTAAACTTTGTTGTTGAATCTTCCGATCTTTAATCGATATTCCGATATTCCAATGACTGTAGAATCTCTGGGGTTGATTCCGAGACTTAAATTTAACGTCGAATTTTATCAGTATCCATTTTAATAACAGAATCGCATAATATAATTAATTGATCTCAAAAGAAAATGCGATGGTATTTGGTGTTAGTTCCCTGAATGAGACTGTCCTCTTCGCAATAGGCTCAATTATGCCCTCCAGCATAGCTCTTAATATTATTGAGAAATTAATATTTATCTCATGGTTTATCGTAAAATAATGTCTATTATTATCTATTCTATGAGAATACGACTGAAAGCGCTTGAACCACAATTCTAAGAATTTAATGAGACTCTCAGTATTTACCTCTGGAAAAAAATAGGATACATACTCTTTTGCAACTGTTAGCCCTAAATCCTTGCCGAGGTCTTCTGCACGCTTTTCAGTGACCTCATCGAAAGTCTTTCTAAGAAAACCCTTACTCATCAACATAAACCCGAGCTCCTCAAAATAGATTTCGCTAGTCATATAGTTTTCCAAGATATTGTTGACCAGGCTACTGAGCGTGACTCCTCTTTTTCTAGCTTCAACTTCTAATGATTTTAGCACATCCTGTCTCAATCTAAAACTTGAATGAACCAGTCTCTCAGATCTCTTAGCCTCCCTTGGCAAATATGATATTAAAGACTCTCCTACCACAGTTATCCTTTTTTTCTCCCAAAAACTATGAATAGAACCGACTAAGTTGTGACTGGATTTATTAATCGTATTTGCCATCTTTTCATTAGAAATTGAGGTGGTGCTGAAAGTAATCCCGGATGCCAGAATTAGTATTAAAGCAAGTCTTGTGCTAACCTTTTCAAGTTCCATAAATTCTGGACGGATTATGCTTTTTTCAGGCACTGAGTCAAATTATAAGTAATAGATATAATAAATACTTCCCGATAGACTTTTAAAGGTGTTGTCCAATTTTGGCCAACTCTTATTAGCAGGCCTAGCAACGTTAATTTGAAATCTTTGCTACTGTATGTTATTTGTAAGAGCCGAATTGGAGTATTAGTTAGCGTTATTTCCATTGAGCAATTGTAACCCCAAAGATAAATCCTAATGCCTGAGTTTTGATACCATATCCTACCTTTGTGAATCTTAATAATAAATTTGTAGATAAAAAGTCCTAGACCTGTTCTTCCGAGGGTTTACTTACAAATTAAGTGAATAACTTCAACACGAGAATATGGAAGCATCATTTTGAAGATCGTTGACCAAGCCCGATCACCACTTTTTTTGTGGAACCTATACGGAAATTCTGATGAGGAATTGAATGCAATATCGCGATAATTTATATCGTACAATATCTCGAAGTACCGCTTAATGCCACAACCAGAAGAGTTCTGATCTCGCAGTTGGAAATTATA
>Ga0207693_10000250_pt1 | contig 49773 bp, 39 predicted proteins | sample LARL81metaG_FD_184347 | JGI IMG/M metagenome (GOLD analysis project Ga0207693, IMG submission 184347) | Corn, switchgrass and miscanthus rhizosphere microbial communities from Kellogg Biological Station, Michigan, USA - LAR L8-1 metaG... | ecosystem: Host-associated > Plants > Roots >... | reverse complement strand
AGACATTCCAGAAAATGCTGTCCCTGGCAGTGGTACTGCAACTGATACCGTTCTTATATATGTTTGCCGCCTTGCTCAAACTGGCCTTGAACGACGCACCCGGCCAGGGGCACTACAGCAACCCGACTCTCGTCCTGGCGGGTATCAGCGGCTTGGTTACCACGATTCTGGGTATCGTGCTGGTGTTTTTTCCCGCACAACAGATTAGTTCGCTGTGGTCGTATGAGTTATGGATGTTTGGGGGCACGCTATTTTTTGTCGGACTGGCTGCGTTTTTCTTCTACGTGTACGGCGGTCGCAAGTCGCGGCAATTAGAAGGCTAACGGGCGCGAGGTTTGCCAGTGGGGCGGGAAAGCGTGGCAGCAATCCATTCAGACAGGAGGTCGCATGCCGGGCGGAGTAAAAACTGACGTACGAACTTATCAGCTCTACATCAACGGTGAGTGGGTTCAGAGCAGGTCGAACAAGACCTTCCCGGTCTACGATCCCGCCAGCGAAGAAGTAATCGCGCAAGCCCCAGACGCGAATATGGATGATGTGAACCGCGCTGTGGCCGCTGCCAAAGCAGCGTTCGAAGATGGCCCGTGGGCGACGACAACCGCCCAGGAGCGCGGTCGAGTGCTCTTTCGTCTGGCCGATAAAATTCGCCAGAACGCGGCCATGCTGGCTGAACTGGAATGCCGCAATACGGGTAAGCCGATTGTTGAAGCGGAATATGACATCAACGATGTCGCCACATGCTTTGAGTACTACGGTGGCCTGGCCACAAAAATTCTTGGATATGTAAATCCTGTCCCAGACAATGCCATGAGCCTTACCCTCAAAGAACCTATCGGCGTTGCGGGCCAGATTATTCCGTGGAATTATCCCCTGCTGATGGCAGCCTGGAAATTGGCGCCCGCCCTGGCGGCCGGCTGCACTTGCGTTTTGAAGCCCGCCGAACAGACTCCCATCACCGCCCTCGAGATGGCGAACTGGCTGGGCGATGTTGGTCTTCCACCTGGGGTGGTGAACATCATCACGGGGTTTGGCGAAACCTGTGGGGCGCCCCTGGTGCAGCATCCCGATGTAAATAAGATCGCTTTCACAGGTAGCGCAGCCGTCGGAAAAATCATCGTCAAACAGGCTGCCGAGACCGTCAAACGAGTGACCCTTGAACTCGGAGGCAAGTCACCGAACATTTTCTTCGCCGATGCCGATTTCGAAGCCGCGATCGACGGCGCGTTATTCGGCGTCTTCATCAACCAAGGTGAAGTGTGCTCCGCTGGCAGTCGCATCCTGGTGCAGAAATCGATTTACAAAGACTTTGTTGACGGCATGGTCGAGAAGGCTAAGAAAATCAGATTGGGAGCGCCTCTGGATCGAGAAACGAAAATGGGCCCCCTGGTGAGCAAAGACCAGTACGATCGCGTGCGCTCTTATCAGGAGATTGGAAAGAAAGAAGCAAAGCTGGCGACGGGCGGAGGTCGCGCCGAGAAATTTGCCAAGGGTTATTACGTCGAACCCACCATCTTCTACGATCTGGATAATACTGCTCGCATCGCGCGCGAAGAAATCTTCGGCCCGGTCGCGGCGGTTATCCCGTTCGAAGACGAAAAAGATGCTGTCAAGATCGCGAACGATTCTCCTTACGGTCTTGCGGCTGCAGTCTGGACTCGGGATATTTTTAAGGCTTTCCGTACGGTGAAGTCTTTGCGGGCAGGAATCGTCTGGGTCAATCACATGCAACCCACCTACGTAGAGGCACCGTGGGGGGGGTACAAGCAATCCGGCTTCGGTCGTGAACTCGGTCCGTGGGGAATCGAGGAATATCTGGAAACCAAACAGGTTCACATCAATTTGAACGAAGCCCCGATTGGCTGGTACTGAAAACGGGATACGTCGTTCATCGGTCGTCCGTCGTTGACCCAAGGAGACGACCAAAGGCCAACGGTCGACAACGAACAACCAGGGCTAAGAATTACGATGGCTACCATTCAATTAAGAACCGCGATTCCCGGGCCCAAATCGAAAGCTTTGGGTGAGCGCCGCGCGATGGCTATTCCGCGTGGCCTGTCGATCGGCACTCCCGTCTATGTGGCCAAGGCCGAAGACGCGTGGATCGAAGACGTGGACGGCAACCGCTATCTCGACTTCGCGGGTGGCATCGGCTGCCTCAATGTCGGCCATCGCCGCGAACCAGTCGTCACCGCGGTGAAAAACCAACTCGATCAGTTTCTTCACACTTGTGTACAGGTCACACCCTACGAAGGCTATGTGCGCCTGGCCGAACGCATGAACCAGGTCACGCCAGGCAAGTTTCCGAAGAAGACACTGTTTGTGAACAGTGGCGCTGAAGCGGTGGAAAATGCGGTGAAGATCGCGCGAGCCCATACCGGGCGCTCTGGCATCATCGCGTTCGAAGACGCCTTCCACGGCCGCACCATGATGACCTTGGCCTTGACCAGCAAGACGCATCCCTATAAGGCTGGTTTTGCGCCGTTCCCTGGTGACGTTTACCGTGTCCCCTACGCCTATTGCTATCGCTGTTCCTACTCCGTGACTTATCCGTCCTGTGATCTGTTTTGTGCCCGGCACCTCGAGGACACTTTTAAACGGGTGGTGGCGTCGGAAGATGTGGCGGCCGTGATTGCCGAGCCGGTTCTTGGCGAGGGGGGCTTCATTGTTCCGCCGCAAGACTTCTTTCGAGTGTTGATGGAAATTTGCCATAGACACGGCGTGTTGTTCATTGCGGATGAAGTACAAAGTGGTTTCGGTCGCACCGGCAGGCTGTTTGCCAGTGAATACTACGGGGTTGAACCCGATATTCTGGTATCCGCAAAGTCTCTCGGCGGCGGCCTCCCCCTGGCTGCGATCACGGGCCGCGCAGAAATTATGGACGCTCCCGGTCCCGGAGGGCTAGGTGGGACCTTCGCGGGCAATCCGCTGTCCTGTGCTGCGGCCTTGGCCGTGCTTGATATCTTCGAGCGTGAGAACCTGTTGGCTCGCGCTAACGAACTGGGAGAACGATTTCAGAAGCGCGCCCAGCAGTGGCAAAGGCATTGGTCAATCGTCGGGGACGTTCGCGGGCTCGGTGGAATGCAGGCGATCGAACTGGTGCGATCGCGAGAAAACCGAGAGCCTGCACCAGATGAAACAAAGCAGATTACCCAGTTCTGTTATGAACACGGGTTGATTACGATTACCGCTGGTTCTTACGGCAACGTGGTGCGTGTGCTGGTCCCACTCGTAGTCAACGACGAGCAGATGGATGAAGGGCTCGACGTTCTGGAATCAGCTTTGCAGATGGTTTGTGAAACAAAAGGCGCGATCGCTCAACCGGTATAACTTCCTGGGGTATTCGCTTTGCCGTTGGCTGACGCGCCCATCCGGCGAGGACTTGTTGTCCAGACCAGGGGCCGCACTCCGGCGTTACAATACTAGCGAGATAAATTTATGACTGTTGCCACCGCGACTGTGACCAAGGTTCCCAATTTCATTAACGGCCAATGGATCGAATCCAATGCAACTGAGTGGTTCGATATAACCAACCCTGCGACTGGTGAAGTGATCGCACAGACCCCGCTCTGTAATGCTGCTGAGACGGCCGTCGCAATCGAAGCTGCGGCTTCGGCCTTCCCCGAATGGCGGCGCACTCCACCTGAAGATCGGATTCAACCGCTATTCAAGTTGAAGCAGTTGCTGGAAGATCATGTTGATGACTTAAGCCGCATCCTCACTCAGGAAAATGGCAAGACATTCGTCGAAGCCAAAGCGGAATGGCGCCGTGCGATTGAAAATGTCGAAGTTGCCTGTGGAATTCCGACCATGATGCAGGGCTACAACCTCGAAGACGTGGCCCGCGGCATTGACGAAATGATGATCCGGCAGCCTTTGGGGGTGGTTGCTGCGATCGTCCCGTTTAATTTTCCAGGGATGATTCCGTTCTGGTTTCTGCCTTACGCCATTGCCACCGGAAATACTTTCGTTCTGAAGCCTTCAGAACGCGTACCGCTCACCATGCGTCGAGCTTTTGAACTGATGGAGAATATCGGTCTCCCCAAAGGCGTGCTGAACATGATCAACGGCGGCAAAGCCGTGGTCAACGCATTATGCGATCACCCCAAAGTGCGCGCCATCAGTTTCGTGGGATCGACTCCTGTGGCCAGATACGTGTACGCGCGGGCAGGGCAAAACGGAAAACGTGCGCAATGCCAGGGTGGGGCGAAGAATCACGTCATCATTTTGCCGGACGCGGACATGAAAATGACGACACAGATCATCGGCGACAGCGCCTTTGGTTGTGCAGGCCAGCGTTGCCTGGCAGTTTCGGTCGCCGTGACGATTGGCGAAGCGCAAAAAACGTTTCGCGATTCGATCACCGAGGCGGCTGCAACATTGCGCGTCGGCAACGGTCTTGATGAAGGCGTGAATATGGGTCCAGTGATCACCCCGCAGAGCAAGCTAAGGGTGGAATCGTTGATTGCCGCTGGCGAAAAGGAGGGCGCCAAAGTGTTGCTCGATGGGCGCAACTCCCGCATTCCGAAGTATGAAGGCGGGAATTTCGTAAAGCCGACCATTCTTGACGCTGTTCCCGCCACCAGTGAACTCACCGACACCGAAATCTTTGGTCCGGTACTGAGCCTGGTGCATGCCAAGGATCTCGACGAGGCTCTGGCATTCCTTGAGCGTAGCCCGTATGGCAACCAGGCGTCACTGTTTACGTCGAGCGGAGCGGCCGCGCGGCGTTTTCGTCACGAAGCTCCCGCCGGAAATATCGGGATCAACATTGGTGTGGCTGCTCCCATGGCGTATTTTCCGTTCAGCGGCTGGAAGGACAGCTTCTTTGGAATCATGCACGCCCAAGGGCACGATGGTGTCGAGTTCTACACCGAAAAGAAAATCGTAGTCGAACGCTGGGCAAAAGAACACTCACGCAAGTTTTAAGAAGCGGATGATCGCGTAGGGGCAGTTGTCCTAACCGGCCCGGCAGGCGCAAATCGGCAAGACTTCGGTTTGACTTAAAAACCTGGGGAACTTCGCGTCCGAACGAGGGCATCTGAGCCTCCGTAATTCGAAACAATTGAGGTATTCATGTCCGATACCATTCAAAAATATAGAGACTATGTCATGACTGGCTTCATGAAGTCAGTTGTGCCCATCGTCATCGACAAAGCCAGCGGTGCCACGGTTACCGATATCAACGGGCGTGAATACCTGGACTGCTTTGCCGGCATTTCCGTCGTAAACGCCGGGCATTGCAATCCAGAGGTCATCGCCGCGGCAAAGGCGCAGATGGATAAATTGGTCCACTGCTCTTCCTACATTTATCATGTGCAGCCGGTTGCGGACCTGGCTGAAAAGATCGCGCACATTGCTCCACCAGGACTCACCAAGACGTTTTTTGGTAACGGAGGCGCGGAAGCCATCGAAGGCGCCATGAAGCTCGCTCGACTCTACACGGGTAAGCACGAATTCATTGCGCTCCATGCGAGTTTCCATGGACGCAGCTGGGGCGCACTCAGCGTGACCGGCAACATGAGCCGCAAGAAGCGGGGCGGTCCCTATGCTGCGGGCGTGACATTTGCTCCCGCTCCGTATACTTACCGGTCGCAATGGTCGGACGATCCGGAGGAATGTGGACGGCAGTGCGCTCGTGCCATCGAGGATGTGATCCGTTTTACGACCGCGGATGATGTTGCGGCGTTTATTGCGGAACCGGTCATGGGCGAGGGCGGCATCATTGTTCCGCCGGGCAATTATTTTAAGGAAATAAAGAAAGTCCTCGACCGTCACGGCATTCTTTTCATTGCAGACGAAGTTCAATCTGGCTTCGCTCGCACGGGGAAGATGTTTGCGATCGAGCACTACGACGTGAATCCTGACATTCTTGTCACGGCGAAGGGAATCGCAGACGGTTTTCCGCTGAGCGCATTTACCACGCGGCCCGAAATCGCAGATGCATACAAGCCGGGCGATCACCTTTCTACGTTTGGCGGCAATCCGGTTTCCTGTGCGGCGTCGCTGGCCAATATTCACTTCATCGAGCAGGAAGGACTTGCCCAACGGGCTGCTGAAACCGGCAATTACGCCATGGCAAAGTTGGGAGCATTAAAGAAAAATAATCCACTCATTGGCGAAGTACGGGGCTTGGGTTTGATGATCGGAGTCGAACTCGTCAAAGACCAAAAGCTGACGCCCGCCACTGCCGAAGCGGAGGGCATCCGTGACGGCCTGCTGCGACGCGGTGTTCTTGTTGGTGTAGGTGGAGTGTATGGCAACGTGATCCGTTTCCAGCCGCCTTTAACGATTACCCGCGCGCAGATCGATCGCGCTATCGAGACATTTGCCGAAGCCTTGCAGGAGGTCGGCCAGTTCGCACACGTTTAAGGTCTAGTGGCTAGGTTTTTGCCAGTGGCTTTTTTCCGCCTCCGAGATCACATAGACCATCAGAATTCCCAACTCCGGTTCGATCGGGTGACGGTAGCGTGGGTGCGGAAACACGATGTAATACGGCGCTGGATAGCAAAGCATCAGCCAGAAAAACAGCCACGCGCCTGGCTGGCGCTTCCGCAAGGCGCGCCCTAGTCCCCAAAACGCAAGCACCGAAGACGCGAGGAATATCGAATTCTTCGTAGGAGCCAAGGCGGGTATCTCCGAGGATCGCGGAACCCCACCCCAGTAATAAATAAACCGCTTTACGTTGAGCGACATGAAACGTGCATAGTCTTCGCGGATGAAAGCGATGGCTTCTCGCTGCCTTTCCGCCACATAAGCCACCTCGCCCATCTGCCGGTAGCGCCGCATCTCAGAAATGTTCTGCGTGGGATGAAGATATTCTCTCCAGGTGCCGTCGGCCCACGGTCCATTGCCGATGCGAAGCTCGGCCCCGAAGTTTGAACGCAGAAACATCAATTGTCCAAAAGTGCGTGAATTCCGCACGATCCACGGTGTGATGCAGGCGACGAATACGAGTGACGCCAGCGCAACTCCAGCCAGGGAACGCCTGCCATACTTCGAGCGCCTGTACCACACCCACAATCCCGAAGCCGGTAAAAACGCCAGCAGGGAAGTGTTCGTGAGCCCCGCGATGCCCCACAACAGCCCGAATCTCAGCCACCCCATCAAGCCTTCCTGATCTTCCAGCTCCAGACACAACCAAAAAATCAACGCGATTAGAAGAGCGGCCAGACTTGTTTCCCAAACCCAGCGTGTACACCAGTACATGACCGGCGGCATTACGGCCCACAGCCATCCGCTCCAGATTGCTAGTTTCTGGCTGAAGCATTTTTTCGCGATCAGAAAAATTGGAATACAGGTAAGCGCTGAAAATAAGCTGTTGAGGCCTAGTAAAACGAGCGCTGAGATATATGTATAAATTCCGAATAGTTTGAAAACTCCAGCGATTAAGAATGGATAAAGAGGAGGTTCCCACGCGGTTGGTCCGGTCAACTCGTTAAAGGGATTGCTAAACCCTTGCCCCTGAGCGAGTGAACGTCCAATGCGTCCCATTTCCCAGCCAAAACTAAAGTTGTGATCAAGAGTTTTGAACTTGTAAGTGTGGGCGACAAGGATCCAACCAAAACGTAAAGCGAAAGCTACGATGACCATCCAAAAGAGAGAAGTTCGAGCGTGTGCCCACCAGCGTAGAAAAGCAGTGGAGGATGGATCAGAAGTTGTTGTTATGCCATCAGCCATGGTCGGCCGTAGGTCCGGGCCATTCCATTTGTAGCTGATCCATGCAGGCGCGGCAACTACGCGAGCACTCTTATTCTTGGGTTGGTTCCTGACGCGCAGCGGTGTCGCGTGTTTCAGGAGGAAGTTTGGAATAAATCAACGTTTCTACCTGATTCCAGACTTTAGGGTCACATTCAATTTCCGTGTGGGTTTTTACCACTACGCGGTCAAACCAGGGGTAGCCTTCGCACCGGATGGGATTGGCTTTATAGTCGAAGCGGAAATTACCAACAATCTGAGTTCGCGCGGGGTCGGCAGCACGAATTGCAGATTCGCCGTGGATGATTCCGTGCGGCTGGTAGAAATTCACCGCCTCTCCTACATTCGTGGGAATTACGGTGTCGTTCTGACCGATTTTTGAAACGCTGTCTACCTGAATCGTCAGGAGCACCGGGATCCCCTCCTGTTCGAGCTTTCGCGCCAGCATAACCGTCTCCGACGCTCCCCAACTGTGCCCAAAGATCACAATCCGAGCGTTTTGTTTTTCCACCGATGAAATGGTGCCATCGTGATTTCGGTCCAGGCGCCGCCGAATCTCCTGGTATGCCTTGTCCCGGTGACGATTCTCAAAAGCTTCGATGTATGCGCTTGCGGGATAACGTTTCCGCAGATGCCGCACCAGTTGAACCGTACTATGAACCGAATTGTCACGCTTCACAAACCCGCCGACAAACCCAATCACCATCGTCTGTGCATCAGCCGAGGTTTGTGTTGTTGTGATCAAGACCGGCGGGTCAGCTTCGGCACAAGCGACGGCAGCCGACAGAAAAAAATACAGGACGCGAAGCAGGGCGGGGGTACAGCGCATATCTAAATAGGGATGATAGCAAAAAACGTGACTGCCCGTCGGCCGAACGGGCACGGTTTTGTGCAGTTAAATGGGAAAGGAATTCTTTTGCACTAGTGGAGAACTAGTTTGCGCAGACTCCGAAACGAAATCCTTTTGGAGAAGCATTCACCTGCCGAGCGAAACTTAGCGGCCTGAATGTTCACCTTGCGAGGGTGAAATTTCGCTCGAATTGGCGCTGTAGGTGCCTCTAGGCTTCGCTTTATACGCGAGAGCGGACTGGAGCAAATCCCAGTCTCCCTTGAATTCCACCATGTTCTCGCGACTGTGTTTTGGACTCTTTAACACCTTTCCTATACGAGCTAGCATCAGTTCGTGGGCCAGATCCGGATCTGAATTTGGGCTGAAGATGTTGCTAGCACTGAGGCCAACCGACGAAGACTCGCCCCCATCAGCCATCTGCAGGGATAGAGCTCCGTTGCGATCGACAACTGGCGTCCCCGATTCTTCAATTTTGCGGAAGAAGCTGTGCGACAAGTTACCGTCCGGTTTGCCGTCCTGATAGGTCTCCTCGGCTAAGATCGATCCAAACTCTTCCTGATACTTCTTCCACTCCCGGCCGGTACCCAACAAGTGGGTGCGTTGCCGGTTCTTAGCCGCCTCTAAATGTTCAAGCCGGGTGGGATTGTCTTCGTATTTTGCCAACTGGATTTGCTGCTCGAGTTCGGTGGACTCAACTGTGGGATGCTTTTCCAACTCGCGTTGTGGGTCAAATCGCCCAGTGAGCAAATAGGACGCGGCAAGGAATGGCAATGCATGGTCGGCGAATACCAGCATGGGAACCAGAAGCTTTTTGGATCGAAACAGCTGTTCCGTTCCGGCTCTCGCTACAGTGCTCCTTTTTATGGAGCCGGGTACTTGCGCGTAGTGAAGAACGCGGAAATGTGCCTCCGGGTGCCGCTTAGCATAGCGCGTGAACGAGCGCGCCACTGCCTTCGGACTGGTCACACCAAAATCGTTGATGTAGTCGGGCCCTGTGGCGCCAGGGAAGTAGGTATTGATCACCCGGCGCGTGAAGTCCGCGCAGTTCCGTGTGATCCCGTTAAAATGATTTTCGTTAGGAAGGGAATTGAATTTGTCGATCACCTGCAGATCCTGCTCCGTGGTAGTTTCGACCACGAACATGTACATGCTTCTTTCCAGAGTGGCACCCACCATTTCCCGCCACTCCGACTTGTTGCTGGTTCTGCATGACTCACTGGTACAGTAATCGGCCAAATAATCTTCGCGGTATCTTTCTTCGAGTGCATGTTTAATTTGTTGCGAACCTATCAATGGACGATCGCGAGTGTTTTCCACGCCGTACAGATAAATATTGAGGGGAACAACATTCCATTCGAATGGCTGATCTTCACCCAGAGTGGTGTAGTTACTCATCACGGATCCCTGTTCTCCGGCATGGCAGAGGCGCAACTTGGTCGGCGAGGCGGGACAAATGTGCGAGAAATAAACAGCGCTGTGCCCGGAACCAGTGATACGAGCCACACTGGTGTCGAGCGATTCGTTCAGAATCACTCCAACGTCGCCATGTGCATGGACAGAGAACAAGCAAATCACAGCAAACGTCAGCAGATACCCATGTAACAAGCGGAACGAATGGTTCCGTTTCGCACAAGCTCGACCAGCCAACTTAGTCGGTATTCCTACTCTAGAATGTGATAGCAATTGGGCCAGCAAACCGCCTCCCCCAGGCTCGATGGTCCCAACATCAAGCCCCTATTTTAAGAATGTCTAAGCAGTCTGAAGGTTGTAGCGGCCACTTCCCTATAGCGGGAGGGTGTTTAAGACCGCTAAAGCTATGCAAACAATGGCAGGGCTAGTAAAAGCCGTATCCTCAATACTTTGAGATAAACAGTGCCACTGCTTTGAGTCCCATTTTCGTTCCCAAAGCGGCAAATCGGAAGGTAACCGATGTAATGGACCAAAGTAACGAACTTCCGAGAGGTTGCTCCCGGAGCAAATACCATTTCAAAGCCATCGATTGTTGGATCACTTTCGATTGGATTTTCGAGGACTATCGGGTTGCAGACACAGCAAATCCATAGGTGCGAAAAACCTGGGCAGTAGCAGGGTTTTTGATGAAATTGAGAAAGGCTCTGGCGGTCTCTTTCTGGGGGGAGGATTTCAATATCACGCAGGCTTGCTCAATCGGAGGATAGTCACTCTCTGGAATCTCAACAAACCGTCCTTCCTTCTTCATATTCGGAGACAACGCGAGCGACAAGGCCACGATGCCGATGTCAACCGATCCTGAGACGACAAATGCCGCAGTCTGAGAAATATTTTCGCCGAGCACGAATTTGTCCGAGATCCTGTCAAAGACATTTTCTTTTCTCATAGCAGACACTGCGGCTTGCCCGTAAGGCGCATGCTCAGGATTGGCAATCGCAATTTTTCTGATCGCGGGATCCAGGAGCGACTGTAAGCCGGAGGTCAGGTCGATCTTCGAATCATTTCGTATCCAAATCACAATTTTCCCCACCGCATAGGGATACAAGGAAGCGGGCTCGGTAAGTCCCCCAGCCTGGAGTTTCCGTGGATAGTCGAGGTTGGCCGAGAAAAACATATCGAATGGGGCGCCGTTTTGAATCTGCTGGAAAAAGTTTCCTGACGACCCGTAGATGAGTTTTACCGTTTTGCCCGTTTCCTTTTGGAATCGAGCCGCCACGTCTTGCATGGCAAATTGCAGATCGGCGGCTGCTGCGACGGTTATTTCCTGCGCACAGGAAAGCGGGACACTCAGTGCGATCACCAGGTTGAGGAATGCAATTGATCGATTAAGTTTCACTCGCATATTCCAGTGAATCGAAAGGCTTCTCACAATCGTCGGGGCTTTGACGGGCGACTCAGTGCTGTCGGAATCCCCTAATTCATTGACTGCGCCTCGGCCGGGCTTTTTTTGCCTTTGGCTTTTTGTTCTTGTCCGTTCGGAGTTTCCAAGCCGCACGCAGGGCTCCGACTAGCACGTCTTCACTTGCTTGTGCCAGGCGAATGTGAGTCATACCCATGCGTCCCCATCCGCCCGATATCGGTAAGAAGACTTCCGGGAGTTCCTCGACGAAATCCACCTGCTGTTCCGGCGTTAGCATCAAGTTTCCGTAACCCTCATCTTGCGAGGCAAGGGTGGCGAAGATTTTTCCTCCCACGCGAAAGTCAGGCGATCCCATGTGCGAGCCTTCTTCAGCGCCCTCGAAGCTCAATGCGATTCGTCGAAAATCCGTCACCTTCATGACGATCGTGCTCTCGCTGGTAACGTCACATTTGTCGATTTCGCAATCTGCGCGCGCTCCATATTACTCCAGCGATAACCCGAACCGTCGCTTGTATGCGCTGGGAGAGACGCCGGTGTGCCGCTGAAAAAGCCCGCGGAAATAGGCGACGTCCTGATAGCCGACGGCGTCACTAATTTCCTGCATGGTGCGATGATCGCTCTCCAGCAAGCGTTTGGCGGCCGCAATGCGAAGTTTCTGCAAGTAGATCAGCGGGCTGTCTCCCGTGGCCTGCTTGAAGCGGCGAACAAAATTTCGCAAGCTCATTCCTACCCGTTGGGCCGGGGTCTCCAGCGGGAAGGTTTGATGAAAGTTCTGGTGCAGCCACTCCTGAGCTTTCGAAATGGTGTCATCGGAATGCTCAGTTTTTAGGGGAACAACAGCAAATCCAGCTTGCCATGCACGTGGAGTTTCGATCAGTAGTGCCTTGGCCGTTTGCATGGCAACTTCGTGGCCGCAGAATCGCTCCACTAAATGCAGGCTCAAATCGAGCGACGCGTTCACGCCTCCACCACAGTAGAAACCATGGTCTTCCGTGATCATTAGCTCCGGCATCCAGTGTGCCTTCGGATATTTCTCCCGAAATCGATCCGCCAGGCCCCAGTGGGTGGTCGCGCGCTTGCCGTCCAGCAAGCCGGTAGCTGCGACCAGGCCTACGCCGGAGCACACGCTTGCAATAATGGCTCCTCGCTTATGCCAGCGCTTTAACCATGGGACGACCGCCGCATTGCGTTCCACCACGTCGTCCAGGCTTATTCCGGTCGACGGGATGAAGATGAGTTCAGTCTGTCGCACGGACTTTAAAGCCGCGGCGGGACGGATTTCGATTCCCCCGTCGCAGCGCACGGCGCGGCCATCAACGGATGCTGTTGTCACGCGAAAGCGGGGAACGGGAGGTGCTCCCGTGCACATGTTCCATAGCGTTCCAGCGTGCCGGAAAACTTCCATCGGTCCGATAGCGGTAGATGAGAACGTTCCATCGAGAAACAGGACCGTGATCTCCGTCATAAAGAACTCCTCGCCGTTATCCAAATGGCCGCGTAAAAAGTTGGCGTAAATGCCTATCTATAATGGCAAATATGCCATCTTGTGGCAAGGCTCTTAGGCGTCTATTGTTGCAAAATCGAGAAACAGTCGTTAGTCGTTGGTTTCAGATGTTTTTCCCCCGGCATTGAGCCGTCGATCTCGATGAAAGCTTTGGCGACTGGCGACAGCCTCCGCGACCATTCGCGGAGAATCTACGGAGGATGCCATGAAGAAATACATGATTGAGCGCGAAATCCCGAAGATCGGGAGTCTGGAGCGGGAACAATTACAACAAGGGGCAGCCAAATCGAACCAGGTGTTGCGGCAGCTTGGCCCGGATATTCAGTGGCTGGGATCCTTTGTCACGGCAAATAAGATGTACTGCATGTACTTGGCTACGGATGAGGCGCTGATTCATCGTCACGCGGAACTCAGCGGCTTTCCCGCTACCAAGGTCACAGAGATCAGCAAGCTGATTGATCCAACGACTGCCTCACATCCGTAAATACGCAAAAGTGTAATGTTCAGGCAGCCAAGGGGTCCCACAAGGGGGCCCCTCTTCTCGTCATTGACTCCCGTTCGCGGTGCTCCTAGACTGTGGCGTCTTGCGCCCGGCTTTTGTTTCATCGACCGGGCGGCTATAGTGTGTGTGACGATCGTGCGGACTTCTGCTATTCAGATTGAGGGCACCCATGGGTTGGCTGCAGAATAAGTTCGAAAAGAACTTCATGATTACCACCGTAGACTACGTGTTCAACTGGGCGCGGAAGTCGGCGGTTTGGCCGATGACGTTTGGACTGGCTTGCTGCGCGATCGAGATGATCGCCTCCTCGACAGCTCGCTTTGATATCGCACGATTTGGCTCCGAAGTTTTTCGCCCGAGTCCACGGCAGAGCGATTTGATGATTGTAGCCGGGACCGTTACGCTGAAGATGGCCCCAGTGGTCAAGCGAATCTACGACCAGATGCCTGATCCGAAGTGGGTAATCTCCATGGGCGCATGCTCCTCGGTCGGGGGTCCGTTCAATACGTATGCCGTTCTACAGGGCGTCGATAAGATCGTCCCTACGGATGTGTACGTGATTGGCTGTCCTCCGCGTCCGGAGAATCTGTTCTATGCGCTACTCAAGCTTCAGGACAAAATCGACCAAATGTCGCTGGCAAAGCGCCCTACCGAAGTTCGGCTTGACCCGCAGATGGTGGAGAATTTCAAGCGGCAGATAATGATCGCGCAGACGCTGCAGCCGAAATAGCGTCAGCTTTCAGCCGTCAGCGAATCAGCAAATTCAAGATTCTCGGCTCCAACCCTGCTGAAGAACTTATGGCCAGCTACGTAAAACTTACAACTCAGTCCGAACTCCCTCCCGAAGGCGAAGCGAGGGAATTTTCGCTCGGCGACAAGGTCATCTGTGTGGCGAACGTAAACGGAATTATCTCCGCTATGGATAACGTCTGCTTACACCGTGGCGGACCGTTAGGGCAGGGAATGGTGGAAAACGGCAAAGTGGTTTGTCCCTGGCATGGCTGGCAATGGGACCCCAAGACTGGAGAAGCCGGACATAATCCATCGGCGAAGATTGCGGTCTATTCGATCAAGGTAGAAGGTGGAGATGTGTTGCTCGAGATGTTGTAATAATCGGCCTGCTGGCTGCCGCCCAACTAGACCACCACATCTTTGCAGTTACCTATCCTAGATAGTGCAGGAATTTCGCCGGCTGGTTGTCGAATCCGGGAAATACTTCCTGCAACGCTTTATTCCCAAGATGCTGATACACGGCCTCGCCCAGCACCCGCCGGAAATCGGTAGTTACCGCTAAATCGCGGCCATCGTAGAGTTGGGACTGATCGAGTCCCGGCCACCGTCCGTATACTTTCCCGCCTTTGACTGGGCCGCCCATGACGAACATTACGTTGGCGTGTCCATGGTCGGTGCCACGGTTTCCATTCTCCCGCGCTGTGCGGCCAAATTCCGACATGGTTACGACGACAGTATCCTCGGCAAGGTCGCCGAGATCGATCCAGAATGCGCCTAGAGACTGGGCGAACTCGCGCAGAACATTGGCGATTTGACCTTGCGTGCTGCCTTCGTTGACGTGATGGTCCCAGCCGCCGATGTCAGCGAACGCCACCTGCACGCCGAGATTAGCCTTAATGAGCTGGCAGAGCTGCTTCAAGCTGTCCCCAAAGCGGCCTTTGGGATAGTCTGCCCCAATCCCCGGCTTGTATTTGGACGGGTCAGCCGCCTTTAACATCTTCACGGCTGCGAAGGTTTCCTGGCCGGTGCCATGCATCACGGAATCCACCGAGTTGGCGTACATGGCTTCGAAGGTGTTCGCCGCCGGCCATAGGGCCGGGTTCCTCCCGCCCACGCCAAAGTCGTTGATGTTGTTTAATGCGACAGCAGGCTCGTGTCCGGTAAGAATTCTGGGCAGCGACGGGCCTAATCCGATGGCGCGGAAAGTCGATTTGTCGACAGACGCCGGTAGGTCTCGGAGGGCCCGATTCAGCCATCCATCTTCGGTGCCCTTTACGCCGGGCGTTCCGGATTCCATGAAATCCTGCGCGTCGAAGTGGGAGCGGCTCGGATCGGGCGAGCCAGCGGCGTGCACCACGGCCAAATGGCGTTGATTCCATATGGGTTGTAAAGCCGCCAGCGAGGGGTGAAGCCCGAAGAATCCGTCCAGATCGATGACAGCCGTGCGGGGAATGTTGATCGAGGGCCGCATGACGTAGTAGGCAGGTTCAGCATGAGGAACGACGATGTTCAGTCCGTCTGCCGCGCCACGCTGAAAGATGACTACCAGACGTTTCTTGTCCGCCGAGCCTTCGACTGCTGAGAAAGCCGCCCGCGTCAGAAAGCTCGGAATCGCCGCAGTGCCGACCACCGCCAGAGCGCCGTTGCGAAGAAATATTCGACGAGAAAACATATGACAGCTCCTGGCTTTCGGCTCTTGCCAACGATCAAATGACTCGAATGCGTCGCCGAGTTTTCTATCGTCTTTGAAACTCGGGGGACCCCAGCAACAGACCGGCGATCTGGCTCGTCCCTTGGGGACTCGCCTGTTTGTCCCCGGTTTTTATAGCGTTGGTTTGCATTTGAGCCGATATCGTTTCGTGTGTCTGACGGGAGACATCACCGGCGAGCAGACTGGTTTCCAGTGCGGACAGCGTCGCTTCTGAACCACTGGCAGAGTCGCCCGCGATTTTGCCGGTGCCGACGATATGATCGGTGTCTACCTGCACTCCCTTTAACTTTCCCGTCGTCAGCGCCAATGCGAAATTCATTCGGCCCAGTAGCGCCGATGAGTTCACCCAAGTCTCAGCTCTCATCGAATATCCCGTGGGAGGCTGCATTCCATAAAGTTGCATGCCCATGGCTTGGAGTTGGCGAGCGAGAGGTAAAGCATCGCTGACTTCAGCGCCACTGGCTCGAATGGCTGAGACCAGGAATTCCAGAGGGGTTTTCACTTTGGCCCTATACGCGTCGGGCGCCCAGAATTCTGGCGATCGAAACAAGGTTTTTAACACTTCGCGAATGTCACCGTTCTTCTTCAAGAAAGTTTGGGCCATGCGATCGACGAGAGCGGGTGACGGATTGTCCGAGACAAACCGCATTGCCAGTTTCGTGGATATAAACTTCGCGGTTGCGGGTTGACGGGCCAGAATATGCAAAACTTCGCGTCCTTCTTTTTCACCGCTCGCTTTAATACGATGGCCAAGTACACTCTTGTCGCCAGGTTCATGCATCCGTTCTTCGAAGACGAAGCCGCCGCCTTGTTTGGGCTGCTTCAGCGTCCACCCGGTGAGAACGCGGGCTACCTCAGTCACATCTTTCTGCGTGTAGCCTCCGTCCACTCCCAGGGTATGTAGTTCCATGAGTTCGCGGCCGTAGTTCTCATTTAGGCCACCACGCTTGCCTTTGGTTTGTTTCGCCATGGGGGGACGACGTGGGCGAATGGGTCTGCGTCGATTGAAATTATTGCTGCGCTTAGGAATCCCGTTGGCAAAATCCGAGTTCGGGCCCACGCTCAGCCAGTTATCCAGATAAAAGAGCATAGCGGGACTTTGAGCGGTTGCCACCAGCAGATCTTCAAACTTACCCATAGCGCGCGGGCGAATCACATCGCGTTCGTAACTGGTTAGGAGGTATCGGTCCGCCCCTTTCCCGATAAACACATTGAAGTGGTTGAACCAGAAATCCGTCATCACTTCTTCCAGTTGACGATTGCCATAGATGGCGCGCAGCAGCTTGCCCTGCACCAGTTCGCTAGTTACGACCTGTTGCGGATTATTGAGAGCCATCATCGTTTCTCGCTGCTGAGGCTTCATTCCTTCCATGAATTCGTCCCGTTTGTCGCCCTGGAGGGAGGCTTCCAGGGCGCGCTGATCTTCGGGCGACATTTTCAGGATGGCTTTCATCCGCTCGTCAGGTGGCAAATCTAAGAGGTCTTCCGCTTTGAGGTCGGCATAAAGATGATCTTCACGCCGACGCTTCTGCTGGGTGTCCGTCACTTGAACCGCTTTGTCCGCTGGTGTAGCGGCACTTGGTCGGTTTGCATCTGCTTGCTGTTTCTTTTCCCGCTTTTCCTGATAGCGCTGGAGCTGCGCTTCGTAAACGGCGCGTTTGGCAGGATCGGATGGAAGTGATTGCTTACCATCTGCGATGGCTTTTATTACCTGTGGAGATGGAAACGTCTCGACCAACTCGCGAGTATCCATGCGAAGTGTTCTGAAAGGAGCAAGCCTGGCCGCGACCTCATGATCGTCGATCCGATCCGGATGCAACTGCTGGTCGATCCACTTATCTACGCCCATGCCAGTGATTCGGTCGATGTCGCCGGGGCGTGGACCGTAAGCCAGACGATTCAGCGCGTGCACGGCGCGCTTCTGCTCGTCCATTTGTACAGCGCTGAGGTCTCGCTTGTTCCTGTTGGCGATGGCGAACTGCACGGGAAGGGCAACCGCGAGCGCCAGCACGACAATCGAGAGACCGACTTGTCGTTTCTGAGCGTTCATAGAAAGCCAGAAGGCAGAAAGGCACCTAACGGATTGTTAACCCAAGAATATTGGAAAAGTTGCTAGATATTCATCTTAAGCATCACGGAAGGGATGTCGTCACAGGGATGGAGATCTCGGAGCATTTCCGGGACGTGGTGAGCCGTTGGTTACTCGACTTTCGAGTTCGCGGGGGAGCCAAAACCGATCTGAACGTATCCTGGTGACGGTTCGATTTTTGGTCACCAAAGGTGGAAGGGCAGCTACGTTAGGAATAAGCGGCCGTGGCTGACCTTATGTTGCAGGGTCGCGGCTAACTGGTCGACGTCGCCAGCGGCAATGTTGACAAAGGACCGGTTCTCGAAAAATGACACTCGGTTACTGCCCACCGCGTCGCGCCGCACTTGCAAAAGAAGTCCCTGTACCGCATTCGGATCGAATTTTTGTGGGGTCAACCGCACAATCTCACTCAAGGTGCTACCTACCGAAAGCGGCTCCCGATACGGTCGCTCGCTGGTCATGGCGTCGAAGGTGTCAGCCAGGCCGATGATGCGAACCGCCATGGCGACATCGTCCATGACCAAACCGTCTGGATAACCGGATCCATCTGCCCGCTCGTGGTGAGAACGCACGATCTCCGGGATACGCGGCCAGGGGAATTGAACGCCCGTAACAATTTGGTGTCCGACGACCGTGTGGTCGGCCATTTCCCGAAATTCTTCAGCATCCAGTGATGTGGGTTTCCCAAACAGCCGCTTGTCCACAGCAACCTTGCCAATGTCGTGCAGGTACCCGGCAGAGCGGAGACCGGCGACGTCGTTGGGGTCCATGCCCATAGCTTCTCCGATGGCGGAGGCATAGCGTCCCACACGGAGTGAGTGACCATGGATGTTGACGTGCTTAACATCGATCGCAGTGGCAAAAGCTTCAAGAGCGGTGTCGTAGAAACCGTGCAGAGATGCGAGCAGGCGGAGATTTTCTGAAACACGCTGTGCCAACGTCTGGGACAGTACGTGATTCTGTATGGCGATCGCCACGTAGTTGCATAGTAAATCGAGCGCGCCTAGTTCTTCATCGTCGAACAAGGCATCGCCTTCGCGACGGCCGAGAGCAACCATTCCGACGAGTTTGCCCCCCACTTTGAGTGGCGCTACGCACTTGAAAAGCTCAGGCGCGACGTTTCCGTTCGCGCTGAGGAATACGTCATAAGAGCCAGGCGCCAGAACAACCGGTCCGCGTGCCGAAGTCAGGGCGTGTACATGCTTTGGCAAGAGTGGCATGATTGCAGGCTCGGGCATGAGTGAGAAGCCCTCGGCTGCAATCGAGGAGAGCATCGATGGCTTGTCGCTGTAGGTGAAGAGCACACCTTCGCGCGCGCCGCCAGCCTGCAGCAATGCCGAAACCATCGCTCGCGCGGTCTGCGAGAACTCCCGCTCGGCCGTTATCTCAGGGCCCAGATCGGACAGTGCTTCTACAGTTCGCAGCAGCCGCCGCAAATTATTTTTCTGTAAAGCCACGCACGTATGCGAGCAATTACCAGAGCAAAAAAAGAGTAACACGTGCCGTAACAGCAGCATATGAAGGTTGTTGGTTAGTTTGGTGCTCTAGAAGTGCCGCTGCAGATGCCAAAATTTCTCCACGACCAGTAACGTCCTGGGAGGTTCGGCGGACGCGACCTCTTCGTGTTCCAGCACCCAGGTGTCTCCATGTGGGACAAACACCGCGTTCAAACCGGCGCCCAGGGCGGGATTGATATCGGATTTTGGACTGTTGCCAATCATCCAGGTGGCGTCAGGACTCAGACTGTACTTCGAAATCACCGCCTGGTAACTGGGAACGTCCTTTTCAGACACGATCTCCACTGCTGCAAAATAGTCCTTCAAGCCGGATCGCTCGACCTTGCCATTCTGTTCTGCAAAGGCTCCCTTGGTCATCAGGATCAGGTGATGGCGCTGAGAAAGATACTGAAGCGTCTCGGTCACGCCGGCAATAATTTCGACAGGATGGCCTGCGATCGTGTGAGCAAATCCGTTGATCGTTTCGTGCAGAGCTGGTGTAATCGTCTCAATCGCCAGACGCTCAAAGGTTTGCACCAGGGAATGCGCGAAACTGTGTAATCCGTATCCGTGAGTCACGATAGACTCGCGCTCCACCTGATTTAGAACCTCACGAACCTGTTCCGGAGAATATTCATGATGATTCAGAAAAGCGATGAATTTGCCGATGGCGCGTTCGAAGTAAATGTTATTTTCCCACAACGTGTCGTCAGCGTCGATCAACAGGGTTTGAGCGCCATTCGAGTTCGTCTTTGCGACCATGAGCAAACATGATAGCTAGAATGGAAGGCGCTTGGCGAGGCCACTTCATTGCTCTGATAAGATTGTGGTTCATGGATACTTCGAAGTTAGCGATCCTTCCGCTGCTGGCTTTTCTGATTGTTTCTCCTACTTCAGCTCAGAAGACCAGGAAGCCGATGACGGGATCGGCCGCGCGAGGCGCGGGTTCGGAAAACGCACAAGTTGTACCTGATTTGGCTCAGCGCCTGGATAAATTCAAACGTGTCCAAATGCCGTTTCATTCTGTCGGTTTCAGCGTACAGGAAAGGAAGATGGTCACGAAATTGGTGGACGCGTGCCGGTATCTCGAAGACATTTATTGGCGGCAAAGCGATCCTGAAGGTCTGACGCTCTACCAGTCCCTGGCGGGCAGTAAAAATGCGAAAGACCAACAACTACGACACTATCTTTGGATCAATGGATCACGCTTCGATCAAATAGAACAGAACCATCCATTTGTCGGCAATCAGCCCATCCCGCCGGGACGAGGATTTTATCCGGAGGGCCTGACTCGCAAACAGATCGAGCAGTATGTGCAAGAGCATCCTGACAAGAAAGCGGAGCTCTACAGCTCTACGACTGTGGTTCGTTGGCATGGCGATCAGTTGGAAGGGGTTCCGTATCACATTGCCTACCGGTCGTTTTTGGACCCGGCAGCTCGCGATCTTCGCGAGGCGGCCGGTCTCAGTCCAGATCCGGCATTCGCGAACTTCCTGCGTCTGCGTGCCGATGCTTTATTGGACGACGATTATTACAAGAGCGACCTGGCTTGGCTGGATTTGAAAGATCCCAAGTTCGATGTAATCTTCGCGCCGTACGAAACCTACAGCGATGGTCTTCTCGGGGTGAAGGGATCGTACGGCGCCTCAGTCCTGATACGAAATGAGGAAGAGAGTCGTAAGCTGGCCTTGTTTCAAAAATATGTAGCGGACATCCAAGACTCCTTGCCCCTGGCTCCCGAGGATAGGCCTTCCAAGCATGGCCTCCAAACTCCGATGGAAGTTATGGACGCACCCTATCGCGCCGGCGATTTGCGTCATGGATATCAGGCGGTTGCAGACAATCTACCCAATGACCCACGAGTGCACGAACAGAAAGGCAGCAAGAAAATATTTTTTAAGAATTTTATGGATGCGCGGGTCAACTACGTAATTCTTCCTCTCGCGCAATACATGATGATCTCGGATCAGGCTGCCAAAGCTTCGGCAGAAGGATATCTGCTCAGTACGGTCCTGCATGAAATGGCCCATGGACTCGGCCCGGCGTACGCTCATGGCATAAGCGGCAAGGTGATGATCCGGGAGGCCATTGGCCCCGCCTATGGAGGGTTAGAAGAAGCCAAGGCTGATGTTGTTGGCATGTTCGGGGTGAAGTGGTTGGTGGATCATGGGGTTCTACCCAGAGAGAAGCTGGAGGAATATTACGCGTCTTACGTGGCAGGAATCTTCCGCACCATCCGCTTTGGTGCGGGCGAGGCACATGGCCAGGCGGAGATGATGGAATTTAACTATCTGTCGGAACGGGGAGCCATCAAGCGCCGATCTTCAGGTCAGTATGCCATCGATTACGGCATCATGCCTGCCGTCCTCAGCGACCTATCCAAGGAACTTCTGGATATCGAAGCCACGGGCGACCGCATACGTGCAGAAAACTGGTTCAGAAAATATGACGTAGTTCCGAGTGACTTGCAGGTGACACTGAAAGCAGCGTCGAAGGTTCCGGTTGACGTTGACCCCGTGTTCTCGTTCCCGGAAAAAGTGAGGTAGGATTTCAGTGAGTTGGAAGCGGGCAATGAACCATAAAGCTAGGAGCCAAAGGCTGAGGCTAACGGCTAAAAGCTTTTTATCCCACGAAATCCACCCGCGCCTCGCGTGGAATAATCCCAGCCTTGTGACCCATGTCAAGCAGGCGACGCACCGCTTCTCGGCCATCCCGTCCATAATCCAGGGTGCGTTCGTTAACGTACATGCCGACAAATTTATCGGCAAGTTGCGAATCGACATCGCGGGCAAATTGCATGGCGTAAGCGAGTGCTTCGTCGCGATGGTCGAGAGCATACTGAATGCTATCGCGCAACGCCTTGGAAACGGTCGAAGTCAATTCGGTTCCCAAGCTGCGCCGGATGGCATTGCCCCCAAGGGGTAGCGGCAACCCCGTCACCTTTAGCCACCATTTGCCCAAGTCGACAATGCGTTGCAACCCCGCCTTCGAATACGTCAGCTGGCCTTCATGAATAATCAATCCGGCCTCGTAGTTTCCCGCGACAATTTGCGGAATGATCTGATCGAAGGGTACGACTTGCGTTTCAATCCCAGGGGCGAAAAGCTTTAGAGCAAGATAGGCAGTGGTTAGCGTCCCAGGGACCGCGATGCGTTTCCGCTTGATTTCACCTGGGGAAAAACCCTGCGCAGCCACGATCATCGGTCCGTAACCATCGCCCACGCTGCCTCCGCTTGAAAGCAAAGCGTAGTTGTCCTGAATATAGGGATAGGCGTGGAAAGAGATTGCCGTGACATCGTAAAGGCCTTTGCCTTCCCGCGCTTTCTGATTCAAGGTTTCGATATCACAAAGGGTGTGGGTAAAACGGAGACCTGGGACGCGTACCTTATTCGTGGCAAGAGCGTAGAACATGAAAGCGTCGTCGGAGTCCGGACTATGCGCGATGCTGATTTCGCGGACCGAGGAGTCAACGCGGGCCGAATCCCTGGTCTGAGGTTCAACCGTATCCGCCACAACATTTTCGGAAGGTACACCGATGACGCTCATGAATGCTCCTTACGCGCATATTGCCAGCCCGTCGATGCTCCAGCGGCTAACATCACCTTAATTATTTCTGCGAAGACGAACCAATAGAGTCCGAAACGTAACGCTTGAATCAATGAATGTGTGATCACGGCCAGCCACGAGAGACCACCGGCAAACAGCACAACTTCAGCCAGAAAGCCGGCAACGCAGGCGCGCACGAACGTTCGATTACCTTGTTCCATGATCCAACCCGCGAGCGCCGCCACAAATGGATAAACCAGCAAGAATCCACCCGTAGCGCCTAGCAGTTGAGCGATGCCTCCGGGGCCGGCAGGATTGAAAACCGGAATCCCGCTTGCTCCTTCGATCAGGTAGACCGTCATCGCAGCGAATCCGCGACGGCTTCCCAGCGTAAGCCCGACCAGCAGGACGCCAAAATTCTGCAGCGTTAACGGCACCGGGGTGAACGGCAGAGGCACGGTGACGCGAGCGCAGAGAGCCACCAGGAGGCTGGCGCTGACAACTATCGCCGCCTGTTCCGCCCAATAGAGCGTGCGGCCACCTCCGGTTACTACGAGACTATCGAACTTCGCCATGTTGGCAATCTCCGGTGTAATGAGCTGACATTTCGAGGTCAGATCGGGCACTGATCGTAGGCAATCTTACGCTGAATCCTGGCCGTGAGTTTCTCGGGAGGGCGTCTCCTTCATGTGGCGTCGCACCCGAAGATAAGCTGCAAGTGCGACCAGAGACACGGAAACCGTGCTCAAAGCCAGAATTAGAAACAACCAGATCATCCGCACGATGTCCTAGGATATCAAAAGGACTTGCCATGTGCGCAGGGAAGGCATGGACGGCCTCTGGTTGACCTCACTTACCAGCCATGGCCCGTTCAACATCGTCGGCGGTGTGTGGCAATTTCTCGGTCAGGTTGATCAGCCGGCCGCTTTGGTCTACGTAAAGAATGTCTTCGATTCTCACTCCCAGCTTTTCCTCGGGGATGTAGATACCCGGTTCAAGAGTAAAGACGGCGCCGGGACCAAGCGGGATGTCGTAATCACCCGGATCATGGACATTCAGTCCCACGTAGTGGCCAAGTCCGTGAATGAAATATTTCCCCAACGGCTCGCCGTGTAAATCCTTGCCGTGAGAATTGATGTAGTTGTAAGCCACGTCCTGAAGTGAGTCCGGTTGATTACGACGCAGGCGCGACTTACCAGAGAGGAAAGCGACCGCGGCAGCCTGTTGCGCTCCCAGGACGATGTCATAGATCTCGCGTTGACGGGCCGTAAACTTGCCGGAAGCCGGCAGGGTGCGAGTGATATCCGAGGCGTACATGGAATATTCGCCGGCGGCATCAATCACAACCAGGTCCCCCGCCTGCATCGTGCCCGAGTCGGCGGAATAGTGCAGCACGGTTGAATTGAAACCTGATCCCACGATGGGAGCATATGCTGGACGTTCGCAACCGCGTTTTCCCCACTCGTACTGCATCAAAGCCGAAATTTCACGTTCGGTAACGCCGGCCTTTACCGTATGCATGGCCGCGAAGTGAGCCGCGATCGAGGCATCGGTGGCTTGCCGTATGCGCTCAATCTCTCGGGCATCTTTGAAAGTTCGAAGGGAGGACAGAATCGGCCGGACATCCCGAAAAGACACGCCTACGGGAAATGAATTTGCACGACTTAGCCAGGCCAGAGGAGCGGTCGAGTTGGATGTTTCATCACCCGAGGGTACATCGGTATAAATGGTCACTCGCTCCGTCGGTAGCAGATGGACTAGGTCTGCACGTAAATTGTCAATTACTTCGACGCGATCGAAACCAGTGATCTTTCCAGCGTCGGGGTTTTCCGGACCAAGCTTTGGTCCTGTCCACTTCTCTTGCGACGGATTATGGTTCGGAAGAAACAGGATTTCGGTGTAAGCGTTATCCGCCGTGGTAGAGCCAGCCATGATCAGCAGCGCCGCGCCCGGTTCACTCCAGCCAGACAGGTAGAAAAAATTATCGTCGGGACGATAACCGTAAAGATCATTGGGCCCTTCGGCTTCATCGGAAGCGAACAAGAGGACAGCTCCGCCGGTCGTTTTGCTCGCAATCGCTTGCCGCCGCATTTTGAAGTCCGCGTTGGGTTGGCGGTCAAGCGCCCATGTCCGTTGAGAAAGAAAAAAGCACAGCAGAAAAATGGTTGGGATCCCAATTCGTGGCTTCAGTTTACTTTCCTCCGCTGGTTACCGATTTGCTCGCGGCAATCAGTGCATCCACATTGCTCTTATCTACCAGGGTTGAGCCGGTGTCGACGAATCCAGGTATGGGGGAGAAGCTGTCCCGCGCCCAGTCGGCCGTCAGGTTGCTCAATTTGTGATGGTAGAGATCATCGAGCATTTTCAATCCCACAAAACTCATGGTGTAAGGCTTTTGCGAGATGGTGGCTGCTATGACGCCCTTCTGGATCCAACTCAAAGTGTCTTCGTCAGTGTCCATCGCGAGAACGACCTTATCTTTAACACCATGCTGGCGCAGGACCGTGGCAACCTCTTTTCCCGCCAAGGCCTCCAGGCAGACGAAGCCGTCGGTCCGTTCCTTCTTATCATTTCCGAGGACTTCCGTGGCTGTGTCGAAAGCTACCCGAGAGTCGCCCTTCATGTCGATTACGCGCGTGATCTTGATTTGGGGAGACGCTTCCAGGGCGTCGCGATAACCACGCAGACGCTCTTTCAGGTTGGATTGTTCGGGTATCGTGAAAACCACAACATTGCCCTTACCATTCAGTTCCTTCGCCAGCCGTTGACCACCAATTTGTCCGGCGTGATAGTTATCTGTGCCGATGAAAAGCAGCCGTTTGCTTGAGGGCGCGTCCGAATCTACGGTAATCACGGGAATGCCGGCAGCCACGGCTTTATCGATATCGTCCTTTAACAAGCTTGGATCGGCGACCGAAACCAGGATTCCAGTGGCTTTATTTTGTACCGCCTGCTGGAATGCCTTCTGCTCTGCCTTGGGATCGTAGGTGTCAGGCCCATCGAACTCAGACCGCACCTTGAGTTGCTGGGCAGCCTGGAATAAACCAGCCGAGCCAGCTTGCCAGTATGGAATTTTGACATTAGTGGAAATTTCATAATATTTTTCGTCCTGGTCATGCGCGCTTCCACAACTGGCCAGAAAAAACAAAAGTACGCAGCAGGATATTTTGGCAACTACTTTGAACTGGCTCATCGCTTCCTCCTGGTAGAGCAGCCGACGCGACCGCGCCTCGGCAGGAGCGCCCAAGCGGTACGAATTCTAAACCCACATGCCGGGAAAGGAAAGAATTGCAATCCAAGGCAGACGCGAGCGCCCCGCTCATGCTTCGCGAGCGAAAATCCATAACTTGAACCGGAACCAGAAATTCTGAAACTGCCATCCCGCTATACTCCCACGGGGAACGGCTTTGTATGCGTCTCTGCGCCCAGAGCCAAGCCAGAAAATCTTCCCTGCAGCAAAGACATCAACCCGGTGTACCAGTAACCCACCACGAACAGAACCAGAAATGGCACGGTAATGTAGTTTTCGTTGGCGATGGCGTAGTAGACCGTGAGTGCAAAATAGCTGCCAATCAAAAGCTCCAGCCAGGGGACCCATCCCAGTCGTCGGCGATATTTAGTTGCGTTGATTTTGTCTTTCTTTGATTCCACCCGATATTTTGGGGTACGGGCAAAAGCGGATTTCTGTCCCAGCAGGGCTTCAAGAACCGCGCGTGTATTGGTGACAGTTAAGCCGATTCCCAACGCCATCAAAAAGGGAAGATAGAGAAGTGCTCGGGGCCAACGCTTCGGAAATAACTCCCGCTGGGACACTAGATAAAAGCTGGAAATCGAAAAAGTGGATGCCATGAACAGCGGCAGATCGATGTAAACCATCTGAAACCAGCCCTGGTAAAAACGGATGATCATCGCTGGCAGCAACAGCACCGAGAGCACCACCATTAAGGGATAGCTCAAATTCGCCGTCAGGTGGTACCAGGCTTCCACCTTCACTCGAAGCGGCTGATCGCTTTTCATCACGCTGGGCAAAATCTTTTTCGAGGTCTGAATCAAACCCTTTGCCCATCGAGCCTGCTGGGTCTTGAAGGCTGTCATTTCAACAGGCAGTTCGGCGGGACACTCTACGTCCTGCAGATAAACGAATTTCCATCCCTTCAGTTGGGCTCGGTAAGAGAGGTCGGTGTCTTCGGTCAGCGTGTCGTGCTGCCAGCCCCCGGCTTCTTCGATAGCAGTGCGCCGCCACATTCCCGCTGTGCCATTGAAATTAAAAAACACCCCGCTCCGCGCCCGTCCCGAATGCTCAAGAACGAAATGGCCATCCAGCAGAATGGCTTCAACCTCGGTAAGAAAGGAGTAGTTCCGATTGATGTGGGTCCAGCGAGTCTGCACCATGCCGATTTTGAGGTCGGTGAAGTGGTGAACCGTTCGCAAAAGAAAGTCTTGCGGCGGGACGAAGTCAGCGTCAAAAATCGCGATAAATTCACCTTTCGCCGATTCCATTCCCTCGGCCAGTGCCCCCGCCTTGAAACCTTCGCGGTTGGTGCGATGATGATAGGTGATCGGGAAACCGCCCGCGGCGTATCTTTCCACCAAGGCCCTCGCGACAGCCTGAGTCTCGTCAGTCGAATCATCGAGCAGCTGCACCTCGAGCTTGTCCGCTGGATACTGTAAACGGCAAACTGAATCCACCAACCGTTCCACCACATACTGCTCGTTAAAAATGGGAAGCTGGACCGTTATCCTGGGCAGGTTGCCGAATTGTTCCGCCGGTTCGACCGTGCGATTTTTCCTGTGTTTGTAGTAGAGGTACACCAGAACATATCGGTGCATGCCGTAGGACGCCAGCAGGATCAGGACGATAAAGTAGGGAACCAGCAACGCCATGTCAAACGCATTGGCGTGATACAAGCCCCTGAACGTGGTGTCGAGATAATGCTGGCGAATGTATTGCCCAATCCCCCGCGACACTAAAAACGCGGCGAGATAAGAAAGCTGAATGGGAGCAGCAACCAGGGAAGAGTCCTTATCCGGAAATTTCTAGAACTGATTGCCGGAAATCGCTATTGTATACAAGCCAGTGTTGGGCGGACACTGCTGTCCGCCGTTCCGATATTTGATTGGGTTGAGGCCTTTAGCGCGATTTCAAGTAAGGCCAAAATTCTCCGAATTTTAATACATGCTCAGTTCAGGAAATAGGTTCGATACAAGCTGTCGCGCTGTACGGGTTTGAATCCGGCATCCCGGATAATCCGCCGCAACTCTTCTTCGGTGGTGCAGTTCGTGACGCCCGCGGCTCGCACTACATTCTCCTCCAGCATCACCGAGCCGACATCATTCCCTCCGAAACGAAGGCCCATCTGGCAGACTTTCAACCCCTGGGTCACCCAGCTCGACTGAACATTCAGGAAGTTCGACAAGTACAAGCGGGAGATAGCCAAAACTTTCAGATATTCAACCGAGGTGGCCTCATCCCAGTGACGGCCTCCCAAAGCCGTATTGGTAGGCTGGAAACTCCAAGGGATAAAGGCTGTGAAGCCGCCTGTCTCTTCCTGTAGTTCGTAAAGCCGCTGGAAATGGTTGACCCTGTTCTCGATATTCTCTCCCACGCCGAACATCATCGTGCCTGTGGTCCGCATTCCCAGTTGATGAGCCGTGCGGTGCACGTTAAGCCAATCTTCGGTCAAGCACTTGAGGCGGGCAATCTTATAGCGGACCTCATCGTCGAGGATCTCAGCCCCACCGCCGGGAATCGAATCCAGTCCGGCATCACGCAGGCGTGAAATCGTATCGCGAATGCTCAAACTGCTATATTCCGCAATTGCGATGATCTCGGAAGCGGAATAGCAGTGCAGATGAATCTTTGGAAAACGCTGCTTGATTCCGCTCAGCATCTTTTCGTGCCAGTCGATCTTTAGGTCAGGATGCAAACCGCCCTGCATTAAGACACCGGTACCTCCAAGCTCGACGGTTTCTCGGATCTTTTCGTAAATAGTGTCGAAGTCGAGGATGTATCCCTCCTTGGCGGCAGGTCCCTTCAAGGGGCGGTAAAACGCGCAAAAAGTGCAATATTCCGTGCAGAAATTGGTGTAGTTGATGTTGCGGTCAATAATGTAAGTCGCGACGCCTTCGGGGTGAAGTTTTCGGCGTAGTGCGTCGGCTTCCATGCCAATACCGATAAGGTCATCAGAACGGAACAAGTCGAGAGCCTGTTGTTTGGTCAGGGACATGATTTTCCAGTGTCACTCAAATTCTAACGGACAGAGCGTTCCCTGCCAAACCTTGCAACGGGCCCTTCAATTGAGCTCACGCTGGTTTTCTCCGCAGCGCATGCTCCCCGCTTCCGGGGGTTGGGCTGTTTTTATACCGATAATATTGGAGCAGAGCTAAAATCCCACCGGCCACCGCGAGCCCGATCAGGATAAACAGAGCTGGTTTGTAGTATCGAGAAAAAAAATTGACGATGTGTCTGCCGTAAATCGCGCCGAGACCCGCAACGATCAGGAAGCGCATCCCGCGTCCCAGGGCCAGTGCGGCCAAAAACTTTTTACGGGAATATTGCAACGCTCCCGCCGCCAGCAAAAACGGCACAATCGGAAAGGGGGGCGGCAACAACGCCGGCACGGCGACCGCACCGAATCCCCACCGCTCAAATCGTTCAAAAACCTTGGCCGCCTTCTTCGCGGACAGTTTGCGCTCGAAAGCCTCTTTACCGCCTTTCCTGGCCAGGCCGTAAGTAATGTAGCCTCCCAGCATCGCGCCGATCGTAGCCATGAAAGCGTAGTACCACCACAAATGGCGGTTTCTGGCAGCAAGATAGATGGTCAACACATCCATGCTGCCTGGCAGAGGCACGACTGAATTGTCCGCCAGGCCAAGCAGGACGAGTCCCACTCCACCCCGATGCAGAAGCCAGGCCCAAGCCGAAGTCGCAATCAAGAAATGAGTCTGCATTTTTCTTTGAAAGCAATTCTTAGATGCAAGTGTACGGCGGCCTCGGGAAAAGAAAAGGAATTAGAGGGTGGCAACGCTGGCTACATCAACAAATCGCAACGGCGGAGCCGCCGGCATCGCGCCACATTCAAATGCATAACGGTAAAACAGCCGTAACCCCTCTAGACATTCGGCATCCAGTTCATAGTGGATATTGTCAGTCAAGTAGGTCTCTACTTCTGCCTCGCTCAGGCCGAGGCGTGGGGCCCATTGCTGCACAATGCGCTGTAGATTCGCGGCCTCCAGACCATGATCGCGCGATTTCTGAAAGATGCTAGCCAGGCCACGGCTTGAAGATGCACTGGACAGAGCCTCGTACCTGACTGCCCAAAACGCGAAAACAAAGGGTTGGCCCGTGAAGCGAATCCATTCTTCGGCCAGATCGTAGGAAAGATAGCGCTGGCGATCGACTTTTAAAGCGGGATCACCAATCAGCAAAGCAGCATCGTGATTCTTCATCATCTTTTCTACGTTGGGAGCCATGGGGGTAAACGTTCGACCTCCACCCCACCATTTGGCGAACAAGGTTTTGGTCAATGCCACCGAAGTTAACGAGGAAGTATCGAGAGCAACCGATCGAACTTGTTCCAACGGAATTTTGCTGACCAATAGAATCGAGCGAACTGGTCGTCGCGAAGCGATCGCAACCCCAGGCAGAATCACCAATTGTGGAATGCTTACGTACGCAGCTGAAGGGATAATGCCGATGTCCGCCTTGCCAGACGCCAGATCCGCGGCACATCGTGAGGGAACCGTATATGAGATATCAAACGCGGCACCGGCCTCCCCGTGCTCGAAATCCCACATCAGGGGGGCAGTATTAAGGTAGGAAATAGCGGAAATGCGAAGGCGGTTCATGCTGCCGATGGCCAGTGGATGTTCAATCTTAACAGAGGAGTGTGTCGGCCAACCTTGACAGGTTTTTTCTCCGGTGTAACAGTCCGCGAGTTAGACGGCTTGAGGTGAACAGTGACCGAAGCAGCTGCGCTGGCTCCAGGAACGACCCGGTCTCTGCAATGGTTGGCTCTGTCCCTGACTGAAGGGCTCGGCACCAGGGCGAGGTCGAACACTGGTGGACCATTTCGGCAGCCAAAATGTTTTCAGGGCATCCTTGATCGATTACAACGTTTGGAAAGAACTCCCGCCGCATGTATGACTTGCATTGACTCCGGCCACCGGCGATGAATCTCCGGACGAACGGACTGCATCTCTATTCGAAGCAAGCGAGCCTCCGCCGCATAAAAGAAAAAGTATTGAGATTGCGGAAATCAGACGAGGCCCACCCACGCTCGACGAGTTTGTGGAACGCTCGGAACCCAGCTTTCGTCCTCAGAAATTTTCGCAGCGTTATTCGAGCTGGAACTGGCGGGCCAAGCAAATGCCGAGAAAAGAATTTCGTGAAGAGCTTTAGAGTCGCGTTTCAGCTTTCAGCCGTCTGGATCAGCCCTCTCCGGCGAGGGAGATAAATGCGCAGGATTTCGGCTTTCGGCGCGTTGAGCTCTGTGGGATTAACGGGTCAGATACGGCGCCCTCATCCTCCATGGCGCCAACATCGCCGAAGGGCGTTGTCGAAAAGGGGATGCCGAGCTTGGCCGCTGTCTGCAGATTGCGATGGGGTCGGCCAGCGAACTTGAATATCACTTATTATTAGCGCGGAGTTTGGAAATAATGAAGTCTTTGGATCACCAGTGGCTTTCGACTGCAGCAATCGAAGTTAAGAAAATGCGTGCGTGTCTGATTCACGAGCTGCGAGCTGATAGTGATAACTGAAGCTATTAGCTTTTTCCCTCGCATTCATGCTAGCTTCACAACCAGTAACCACGATTAGAGGGCACATTGTCAAAAGGTTTAGTCATCGTCGAGTCACCGGCCAAAGCCAAGACTATTCAGAAATATCTGGGTAAAGGCTATACGGTCGAAGCCTCGCTCGGACACGTCAAGGATTTGCCCAAGAGCACGCTGGGCGTCGACATCGACAATGAGTTCGAAACTGAATACATTGTCATTCCCGGCAAAGAAAAAGTTCTCGCCAAGCTGAAGAAGCTGGCTCTTTCCGCCGACAGCATTTATCTCGCGCCTGACCCTGACCGCGAAGGCGAAGCCATCGCGTGGCATCTCGCCGAAGAACTGGGCGATGGGAACAAGGGCAAGAAGAAAAAAAAGAAAAAGGGTGGCGGCGACCCCGACCGCATCCGACGCGTTACCTTCAACGAGATCACGAAGCGAGCCGTGCAGGAAGCTTTCGAGCATCCCCGAGACATCGACCGGAACCTCGTGGATGCCCAACAAGCGAGACGTGTGCTCGATCGTCTCGTGGGATACCAGGTCTCTCCCTTGTTATGGGACAAGGTCCGTCGCGGCCTCTCCGCGGGCCGCGTTCAGACCGTCGCTCTGCGGCTCATTGTCGAACGCGAGCGCGAGATCAAGGCCTTCCAGAAGGTTGAATACTGGACCATCGATGCTCATCTCGCCGGGGCCAAGCCTCCGGCATTCGATGCCCGTTTCATTGGCAAGGGCGAAGAGAAGATCGAGGTAAATAACGGCGAGGACGCCGAAAAACTCCGCGCCGCCCTGGAAAAAGCCGATTGGCTGGTTCGCACGGTCGACCGCAAAGAGCGGCGCCGTAACCCCACTCCGCCGTTCACCACGAGCAAGTTGCAACAGGACTCGTCCCGTAAGCTGCGCTTCAGCGTGAAGCGCACCATGATGATTGCTCAGCGATTGTACGAAGGTGTCGAGCTCGGCGAAGAAGGCTCAGTCGGACTTATCACTTATATGCGTACTGATTCCACACGCGTTTCCAACGAGGCGTTGGCGGAAGTACGAGAATACATCACGGCGCAATACGGTGCGCCGTATCTGCCCGAGTTGCCGAATACCTATAAAGAGAAGAAGGCGGCACAGGCTGCCCATGAAGCCATCCGTCCCACCTCGGCGATGCGCCAGCCTGACCAGATCAGGCAGTTTCTCAAAGAGGACGAATACAAAGTCTATAAACTGATCTGGCAGCGCTTCGTGGCTTCTCAAATTACGCCTGCTGTGTTTGACCAGACCACGGTCGATATCGACGCCCAGTCGGGTGCCGAAACCTTCTGGTTTCGTGTGACCGGCTCAGTGCTCAAGTTCGACGGCTTCCTCAAGGTTTACGAAGAGTCCAAGGAAGGAAAAGACGAGGACGACGAAGAACTTAAACACAAGCTTCCTCCTCTCGAACCGGGACAAAAACTCTCTCTAAAGGAATTGAAGCCGGAACAGCATTTCACCGAACCTCCGCCTCGCTACAACGAAGCGTCGCTGGTGAAGGAACTCGAAGAGCGCGGAATCGGGCGTCCTTCAACCTATTCCGCAATCCTGAGCACCATCCAGGAGCGGCAATACGTGCAGAAGTTAGGTGGCAAGTTCTCTCCCACTGAAATCGGCCTGGTCGTCACTGATCTGCTGGTGGAAAACTTCCGCGACATCTTCGATGTTGAATATACCGCTCGCCTGGAAGAAGAACTCGACGAGATCGAGGAAGGCAAGGAAACCTGGACCGACGCACTTGCCGAATTCTATAAACGCTTTGCCAAAGATCTCCGTTATGCCGGAAAGCATATGGAGAACATCAAGCGGATGGAGAAGCCCACCGACGAGAAGTGTGAGCGTTGCGGCTCGCCTCTGGTCATCAAGTGGGGCAAGCACGGATCCTTCTACGCCTGTAGTTCGTACGATAAGGAAAACCCCGAGAGCTGCAACTTCACCAAGGAAAATCCCATCAACCTGCCTGATCTGGATACGGCCGACGTTCAGGAAACCACGCAGGAAGAATATTGCGAGAATTGCGGTCGCGTCATGGTCCTGAAGCGCGGACGGTTCGGCCAATTCATGGCCTGCACTGGCTACCCTGATTGCAAGACCACTCGCCGTCTCGATCAGGGTAAGAAAGTCCCGGATATTCCGCTTGACGAGCTGTGCCCGAAATGCGGTCGCAACATGATGATCCGTCACGGCCGTTTCGGAGAGTTCACCACCTGCAGCGGTTATCCAGAGTGTAAGTACGTGAAACAGAACTTTATCGGCGTGAAATGCCCGCTCTGCAAAGATGGCGACCTGGTGGAAAAGAAGGCACGCAAGGGCAACACCTTTTATGGCTGCGGAAATTATCCCAATTGCAAGTTCACCTCAGCCGGCAAACCTCTGGCAGAAAAATGCCCCAGTTGCGGCAGCGAATATCTGGTGGAGAAAACCTTGAAAGCAGGGCCGGTAATCGCCTGCCCAAACAAGGAGTGTGAGTTCGAACGCGCCGCTGAACCGGCTCCCGTTGCCTAACCAATAGTTATGAGCGAAGTGTGCCCCCCGCCCGCCGAGCGAAAGCCTGGCAGGTTTAATGCTTGAAGGAGACTACCTATGTCCAGAAAGCCCACCGCAGCCGATGCCCAGCTGGTTCTTCAACTCTATGATCTTCGCCGCGAAGCAGAAATCCGCAAAGCTCGCAAATGGTGGCTGGTAGATTTCTGGCCAAACACTCCCGACGACTTCCTTAAAGTTGCCTCGGCCCTGGGAACGCAGGAAAACGCCTGGTTTCGTCAGGTTGCTGGCTATTGGGACATGGCTTCCGCGCTCGTCATGCACGGGACGATTCATCCCGACATTTTTCTCGAAGGCGGTGTCAGCGGCGAGATGTTTTTTATCTTTGCCAAAATTCAGCCTATGTTGAAAGAGCTTCGCCAGAAGATGCAAAGCCCGGGCCTGTTCAGAAATGTCGAAAATGTAATCATGAGTACTAAGGCTGGCCGCGAAAGATTGAAGTTGGTGAGCGGTCGCGTCGCCTCACGTCGTAAAGCCATGGCCGAAGCAAAAGCCAGCTAATCGGAGGTTGGCACCGTCTGAGGCCTTCAACTGACACCGATCCAATGTCATCCTAAGCGCAGCCAGGGATCTCGGCGCCTGAGAAGCTTCGTGAAGTCGGGCTAACGGTGAGAGTCAAACGCGGGCAGGCTATGGGGTTCTCTGCTGTTGGCGCAGGACCGAAAATTTCTACGAAATATACTCCCGTATATATTCGTCTTTCGTCTTAGCCAGTTCTTCAATATCGCCGTCGAAGATAACCTTTCCTTCCCGCAAAATCAAAAAAGCCATGGGAACTTCGCAACGGGCGCCGGCCGCCAGCGGAAACATCTTATTGGCTTTGCGATTGAAGTAGTGGGTCGCCATGATGAATGCGTCCTGCAAACGATGAGTGACCATGAGCGAACTGGTCTTGTATACGTCGCGCTGCTTGACGATCAATTCCACAATCGTGGTCGAGGTCACCGGATCGAGCCCGCCTGTCGGCGAATCATACAAAATTACTTCGGGCTGGGTGATGATGGCTCGCGCAATCGCCACCCGGCGCCGCATTCCGCCCGACAACTCCGACGGAAACATGTCCAGCGTATGTTCCAGTTCCACGAAACTGAGCGCCTCTCGTACTCGCCGTTCAATTTCTTCTTCCGAAACATCCCCATCTTCGATCAGGCGAAATGCAACATTTTCACGCACCGTGAAGGAATCAAAAAGCGCGCTTTCCTGAAATACCATCCCGATCCGGCCGCGCAGTTTGAACAAATCGTTTTCGCTCATCTGCGTAATCTCTTCGCCCAAAACGTAAATGTGGCCCGAGTCCGGTTTGATCAATCCCAAAGCGAGTTTAAGCAGCGTACTTTTGCCCGAACCTGCCACCCCGAACAGCGCTTTGGTTTCTCCGTGAGCTAAACAGAAAGACACGCCTTCCAGCACCCGCTTGTCGTCAAAAGCGAGCGATACATTTTCGAACCGGATGGCGTCGCCGGATGGTTGGCGCTTCTCAGTAGCTGGCGTTTCGAGCGGTAGTGTCGGCGCAGGCATAACAAGTATCGAATTCGAGTAAGGCTCAACGATAGCCCAGCAAGGCGATCAGCAACTTGGTTACGAAGAAGTCCACCACCAGAATCAGAACCGAAGCAACAACCACTGCCTGGGTCGTGGAGCGCCCCACTCCCTGCGTGCCTCCGCGAGTCGACATTCCGAAATAACAGCCGACCGTGGAGATTACAAACCCAAACAGCACTGGTTTGATGAGGCCCGTCGTCACATCTCGCCACACCAGCGACTGCCACGCGGACGTCCAATACTGCCGGGAGTCCAGCCCCAGCAGTAGCGTGGACACCATATTCCCTCCCACCAATCCAAGCAGGTCGGAAATGATGGTCAGAAAAAACAACATGATCACAGTGGCCACCAGGCGCGGCGTGACTAACTTCTTCGAGGGATCGGTGCCCAGCGCGCGCATGGCGTCAATTTGCTCGGTCACGGTCATGGATCCCAGTTCGCTGGCCATGCCAGAGGCGTTCCGCCCCGCCACCATCAACCCCGTGATCACAGGGCCCAATTCAGTCACCATACCCACCGAAACCAGCTGTGCGATAAGAGTCAACGAACCGAATCGCGACAGTGTGCTGGCACTGTTCAAAGCCAGCACCGCTCCGGTAAATCCGCCAGTCAGAATCACAATCGGCAGCGATCCGACGCCGATCAAGTCGGCCTGCTGAATCATGTCGGTGACGTACAACGGACGGCGAAACAGGTTGGCCAGGGATTGACCCACCAGCAGGGCGTATTCCTGCAGCGCCTGTATTTTCTCTTTCGCAAATTCGGAAGGCGAGATAAGTTGGACCTGGAAGTCCCCAGCTGCCATGCAGTTTGCCTCTACTGAAAGGAATATAGCAGAGAAAGCTGTCAGCCTTCAGCTATCCGACATTGACGAGAATGATCTGTGGGTTTGAATGCGAGCGAAGCAAAAATTGCAAGGTGTAAGGTCCCTCGGCCGAACTCCGCCGTTCATCCTCACTCTCGCATCTTCTTCTTGATCTCAATACTCAAACGCTTGATTTTCTGGTTCAGGGTTGACAGTGGTACATGGAAGCGGTCAGCGGCTTCAGTCTGGTTCCAGTTGCACTTCTCCAGCATGTCCAGAATAATGCGCCGCTCGCAGTCTTCCACGATATCGAACAGAGAGGCGTCGGCGCGGTGTTCTAGCAAAGCAAGAGTCGTTCCCCGTCCTACGATTTGGTCGGGCAAGAGTTCCGGGCCGATGTCCAGTCCAGTCGAAAGAACCACGGAACGCTCCACTACGTTCTCCAGTTCACGCACGTTGCCCGGCCATGAGTACGAAAGCAACGGACGCAGACCCTCCGGTGTCATCCTGCGGTGTGGGCGCTCATTTTCTTCCGAATATTTCGCCAGGAAGAAATCAACCAGCATAGGGATGTCTTCTTTTCGCTGGCGCAGCGGCGGCAGATCGATGGTGATGACGTTGAGGCGATAAAAAAGATCATCACGAAACTTGCCTTCACGAACTAATTGTTTCAAGTCCACGTTGGTCGCTGCGATAATTCGGACGTCCACCTGAAGTTCGTGCACGCCGCCCAGGTGCATGAATTTTCGGTCTTGCAGCACTCGCAGAATTTTGCTCTGCGTGTCCAGGCTCATGGTGCCGATCTCGTCAAGAAACAGCGTCCCCTTGTCCGCGATCTCAAACAAGCCTTTTTTGCTCGCCACAGCGCTCGTGAATGCACCCTTGACGTGTCCAAACAGTGTGGATTCCAGCAGGTCAGGCGGCATCGAGCCAGTGTTCACCGGAACAAATGCGCGGTCCCGGCGAGGCGAGTTCAAATGCAGTGCCTTGGCAATCAACTCCTTGCCGGTTCCGCTCTCTCCTTGCAACAAAATGGTGGAGCGGCTGGGCGCAACCTGCGCCACCAGGTCGAAAATCTTCAGCATGGGCTCGCTTTTTCCCACGATGTGTTCAAAGTTGTAACGCTGCTTCAAGGCGCGCTTGAGCTGAACGTTCTCAGCCTCAGTGCGATGGCGTCCCACCGCAATGCGCACATCGGCCAATAGCTTCTCGTTGTCCCACGGCTTCTGAACGAAATTCGTGGCGCCCGCCTGCATCGCTTTCACCGCATTTTCCACCGTTCCGTACGCGGTAATCATGATCACCGAAAGCTGCGGATCGTGGGCATGAAGTTCAGCCAGCAAGTCCAGTCCGTTGCGGTCAGGCAGCGCCAGATCGAGCAGGACCAGATCGAACGGCCGCTGTCCAATGCGCGACAAGCCTTGATCCGCCGTCTCCGCCGATTCGACCGAATAACCTTCCAGTTCGAGCAAAGTTTCGAGCGACTCCCGGATGGCGGCTTCGTCATCGATAATCAACACCGACCCCGCCGTCGCCGACGGGGATCCCTCGTTGATGGCACGTCGCGGAATGGTGGCCAGTTCAGACATTGACAGTTTTCTTCGTCAGCGGGAAGTCCAGATAGAACGTGGTGCCTTGTCCAGGTTCGCTTTCCACTCGAATCTTGCCCGCATGTTCTTGAATAATTCCATATGTGACCGACAAACCCAGGCCCGTACCTTTGCCTTGGCCCTCGCGGGGCGCGGCCTTGGTCGTAAAGAACGGATCGTAAATTCGCTGGATGTGTTCTTGCGCGATGCCCGTTCCCGTGTCCGATACGACCACGCTTACGCCATCCCCATTGGAGGTCGCAATCCGGAGCCTTCCGCCAGTTGGCATTGCGTCGCGCGCGTTCAGGAACAGGTTCAGGAAGACTTGTTGTAGCCGTCCGGAATTGCCGCTGATTAACGGCAGATGCCCCGCCAGATCGTCTTCCACTTTGATTTTGGTGATCTTGAATTGGTGCTCCAGCAGGGCCAGCGTATCGGCGATGATCTTGTTGACGTTCACCTCGGTGAATTCCGTGCCGCTGGTGCGCGAGAAGTTAAGCAAATTGTTCACGATCTCGGATGCGCGGAACGTCTGCCGGGTAATTTTGTCCAGCAAACCACCCTTTTGCGGATCGTCTTGAAGTTGTTTCGAAAGCATCTGGGCGTAAGACGAAATAACTGCCAGAGGGGTGTTGACCTCATGCGCAACTCCGGCAGCCAGTAAGCCGATCGACGAAAGTTTGTCCGCTTGTGACAGTTGCGATTCCAGGTCGATACGTTCTGTAATATCGTCCACGATAATCAGCCGTCCGATTACGCTGAACTTCCGCGTGACCAGGGGGGCGATGGCAACGTTCACAATGCGGCTCTCGCCAGTAGGCGTCGCCAGGCGGAACTTGTACAGATTGTTGACCCCAGGATTCTGCCGGACCCGGTAGAACTCTTCCACGAACGCCGCCGGAAAGACTTCGCTCAACGGCCGCGTCAGCGCTTGCCATCGGGGAAGCGCGTACATCACTTCCATCTGCGAGTTCCACGACTCAATGCGGTCCTCGAGGTCGACCGCCATCACCCCTACGTTGATCGACTCCACAATATTTTCGTTGAAGTCTTTCAGGCGTTCGTATTCGGAGACCTTCTGCTCGAGCGACGCATACAGCCGGGCGTTCTGAATGGCGATGCCGATGTATCCAGCCAGCGTTTCCAGCAATTCAATATCCTCGCTGGTCAGAAAATCGCCTTCCGCCGTCTTGCCCAGGCCGAGAAACGCGATGGTTCGTTGCTGCGCGCGGCAGGGAATGTAGTAATTCAGGTCCAGCCGTTCGATGGTCTGCTGGGCGCTCACCGTCTCGCGCGGTACCTGATGAACATTTTCCAGGAAGAAGTGACCTGCCTCGATTTCAGCTCGGGGGGCACTCAAAAAATTCAAGTCCAGCCCGCTCGTCTGTGTCATGCCAAAAGACTTGGCCAGAAAGAACTGCGGCGGTTCACCCGCCGAGAGGAAGATCGCCATGCGATCCACTAGCAGGGTCCGCGACAAGCGGTCGACCACCGAGATCAGCATCCGGTCAAGATCGGTCTCTGCGCTAAGTTCGCGTCCGAACTCAATTAGCGTTTTGCGATAGTCGTAACGCGTGCGATAGAAGAACTGATCAATGCGCTCCTGAATCCACTTTCGCAGGGGATCGAACAGCAGCGCCGTCACCACCATCGCTATGACCAAACCAATCGGTCCGGAACTCGGTACCTGGGTATGGACCAGTTCCGCCACACCGGCCACCACGGCGAAATACACTCCCACGATGGCGCCTGCCGCCAAGGTGTAGACCATGCCGCGTTTGAAGATCAGGTCCACATCCATCAACCGGTACCGGAAGATGGCGTAGCCGAAGGTCAAGGGAAGCAAGCCGAGTGACAGCACTGAAACTTTCATCGGCGCCGTCGGCAATGCACCGGTCAGGTAGGGGATTACGTAAAACAGCGTGAACGGTGCGATAGCAAGAATCGTGCCGCGTGTGACCCACTTAAGCTGCTGGCGCAGAATCGGAGTGCTAGCCCGGCGGTAGCTGAACCACAAAACTCCGGCGGCCATCACGAAAAACAGGGCCAGGTAGCCCATCTGTATACGGTCGAGATTCCAACGCACCCGCTCGCTGGCCTTCAGCAGCTGCAAGGTGAAGATGTGAATTCCCAACAACAACATTCCCGGCACGTAAATCGCCGGAACGATCCACCGGTGTTTGCGGACGATGTTGCGTCTTTCGGGGAAAGTCAGAACAAAATGCAGAAACAGGGCTGGCTGCAAAAGCCACGCCACTACATTGCCCCAATAAATCGTCCAGTCGAAGTCGTTCAGCTTGCCAGTGAACTTGAATGCGTAAAAGATGAAGGAAACCAGGCAGAAAATGTAGAAGTGCGTCGAACTCGGGGCCGTCCAGCGCCTGAGCAGGACGTAGAGTCCAATGCCAAGATAGATCAGCGCGATAAAACGAAGCCAGAAGTTAAGGGATCGCTCGGCGGGAATCAGGATCACGCTCATATCCACCGGAACTGACTGGCGGATTACGGAGTACGTGGCCTTCGACCAGGCGCCCACGCGGTAAATCTGGCGCACGCGCGTGGAGGAGTCTTTTACCTCGTGATCGTTGATCGCGGTCAACAAATCGCCGACCCGAATGCCGGCCTTGTCTCCCGGACCATTCGGTTCTACTCGGTTCGCGACCAATCCGCCACCGCTGACCTGTTCAACCCACCAAACGCCGTCCGAGGGGACCTGAAAATCGCGTTCCTTCTGGAAATTGATCCAGGCCAAGACCACGGCAGCCGTCGTCAGCAAAATCAGCAGGCCAGCTGTGAATCGGGTTTGGAACTCACGGTTCATCGACCGCAGTGGCTCCTGTGCCTTGGGATGCGAATCATCCGGAAAAGGGGTGTGCACGTACGGGGCCACGGGAGTGTGCAAAGCAGAACCTCTAACTGGCTTGAACAAAAAGACTTTCCTGATTATAGAAGTGTTGTCCGGGTAAAAGTATGTTTTTTGGAAGGCTAATCTGTGCTTTGGTAACTCTTTGGTACTCATATGCTTAGAGGACGAGTTTCAACAAATGTTGGGTTTTTGTGACCACCGAGTTTTCGGGACCGCGCGGTTCCCGACCTTCGGTTAGCCCGCTTGATCCCCGCCGACTGGCTTGACAGGCACTCCGCCCCCGACTCCGATAGAATCCATTACTTCCCCCTATGACTACCAGCGAAGAAATCATTGATCGCGAGCGCCGCTTTCTGTTGCCGACCTACAACCGCTACCCTCTGGTTCTGGAACGAGGCAAGGGAGTCTTCCTGTTCGATCTGGAAGGGAACCGCTATCTCGATTTTGTGGCTGGCCTGGGCGTAAATGCTCTTGGTCACGCTCATCCCCGGGTTGTTAAGACGATCCGCGAGCAGTCCGCCCGCGCCATCCACTTTTCAAATCTTTACTACCACGAATTCCAGGGGCGTCTTGCCGAGAAGCTCTGCCAGCTGTCTGGATTGAACCGAGCTTTTTTCTCGAACAGCGGCACCGAGGCCATCGAAGGCTCCATCAAACTTGCAAGGCTCGCGGGACATCGTGCTGGCGGCGAAGTCAAAAGTCGGCTGGTGGCGCTCGAAGGCTCGTACCACGGACGAACTTTCGGGGCCATGTCGCTTACCGGTCAGGATAAGTATCGCAAAGGCTTCGAGCCCCTGCTTGACGACGTGAAGTTTGTTCCGCGTAATGACCTCGACGCGCTTCGCGCCGCAGTCGACAACCAGACTTGCGCCATCGTCCTCGAACCGATCTTCGGTGAAGGCGGCATCCATGAATGCTCCACCGCTTTTCTTCGGGAGTGCCGGATCCTCGCTGACCGGCATCAGGCGGCGTTGATTTTCGACGAAATTCAGTGTGGGCTGGGCCGCACCGGAACCATCTTCGCTTTTCAATCCTTCGGCGTGACTCCGGACATCGTGGCCATCGCGAAACCGATTGCCGCCGGGTTGCCTCTGGGTGGATTTCTTGCCAAAGAGGAATTCGCATCCGCCATCTCCGCTGGTCAGCACGGCACAACTTTTGGTGGCGGCCCGTTGGCTTGCCGCGTTGCCCTGGAATACTTCTCCATCATCGAAGATGAGGGCCTGTTGGAAAAAGTCTCCCGGGTCGGCGCTTACCTGCAGGAAAGGTTGAAGTCTTTAGCCGGACGGTACGCCGCGGTCGAGGAAGTTCGTGGACGGGGTTTGATTCAGGGTTTGCAACTCACCACTCCGGCGCGGCCCATCGTCGAACAGGGGCTGGCCGAAGGCGTGCTGTTCAACAGCACGCAAGATACGGTGCTGCGCTTTCTGCCTCCGTTCCTGTTTCAGGAAAAACACGTAGACAAAGGCATTCGCGTACTCAAGAAGCTGCTGGGGAAGCGTCCACGATAATCCTCAATCGAGTTTAGCTCAGCAGAACGGCCAACGGCGGTTCGGAACAAATGGAAAATAGGTTAGAGAGCGAAGTTGAGCCGTCTGCTTCGGCAACTGCCGCGGAACGTTGGACGGAAGTCGACGGTCATCGCATGCGCTACTTAAGCGGCGGCTCCGGTCCGGCGTTAGTGCTGGTGCATGGTTTGCTCGGCTACTCGTTTTCGTGGCGGCACGCTTTGCCAGCCTTCTCCCAGAAGAACACCGTCTACGCCGTGGACATGCTGGGCGCCGGATTTTCCGACCGGCCTCCCGGCTTGAACTATTGTTTTCGTGCGCACGCCGAACGTCTGCTTCAGTTTCTTGACGGTGTCGGTGTCGCATCTTGCGATTTGCTCGGAACATCGCACGGCGGCGCGGTGGCCATGATGACAGCAGCGCTGGCTCCGGAGCGAATTCGAAGCCTCATCCTGGTTGCGCCTGCAAACCCGTGGTCGGTGCACGGTAGGACGTGGGCGCCGTTCCTGAGCAGCACGCCGGTTTCATGGCTGATTCTCAAGCTGATCCCAGGTTTGGAAATCGCGCATGATCAGATGCTGCGCCGTCTTTATGGCGATCGCAGTCGCATTCGACCGGGCACTCTCGAGGGGTATTCCGAGCCGTTTCGTACTCCCGGCGCCTTTCGGTATTGGCTCGATGTGATGAAGACTTGGAATCGCGATATGACGGAGTTGGAATCAGCCATGCGGCCCATCGCCAACATTCCCACTCTGCTGTTATGGGGCGGCAAGGATCGTGCGGTAGATCCCGCGTCGGCGGAAGAGCTGAGCCGGCGGTTTTCCGATTGCAAGAGCGAGATATTCGAAGGTGTTGGACACTTGCCTTACGAGGAAGTTCCCTCAGAGTTCAACTCGACGGTAGTGAAATTCCTTTCCCGAAATGAGCGGCGCGTCTCTTAAACATGTCCAACTATCTCTTCGATCTGCTACGAGGTTATCTCGCGCACTACGGATACTGGGCGGTCGGGCTTGCCCTCCTCCTGGAAAACGCGGGAGTGCCCGTTCCCGGTGAAACCATCCTGCTGCTGGCGAGTTTTTTGGCCTATTCGGAACATAAGCTGGCTTTGCCGTGGATCATGGTCGTAGCGGTCTGCGCCGCCACGTTGGGGGACAACCTGGGGTTCGCCATCGGATTGTATGGTGGACGCCGCCTGCTTGAGCGCTATCAGAAAACCCTCCACATCCGCCCTTCGGTGATCGCGCGTGGGGAAGATCTGTTTGCCCGCTACGGCGCTGCCACGATCTTCGTAGCGCGTTTTATCGCAGGCATGCGAATTGTCGCGGGACCGCTGGCCGGCGTTCTGCGCATGAGTTGGCGCAAGTTCTTATTGTTTAACTTTCTCGGAGCGGTGCTGTGGGTAAGCGTCATCTCCAGCGTCGGATATCTCTTCGGCAAGCATTGGGAAGCACTGGTTGATCTGGTCCAGGACGCCAACATCGCCATCGCCGTGGTGGCGGTGGTCGTGGCCGCCTTCTTGTGGTGGCGCTGGAGAAGAAATCAGAAATCGAAGATAGACAAATAGTCTGCTTTTCCCATTGCCCCGTGCGGCCTTAGCGGTTAGTTGCCTTTGATTTTCGCGTTACTTTCATCATCGCTTACCCAGTGAAATCGATTGGAACGCCTTCATTTGAATGCTAACCTCAAAATAGCGAAGCTCGTGTATGCGTGATTCGGATATAACATCTCGCCCCCGATTTCTTCCTTTCGAGATGTCCGAGGTCTGGTTTCGTTTTCTGACGGCCATCCTAGGGCTGTTGCTGGCTTTTGGAGCCGCACTATTTTCGACAGTGGCCCGCGAGTCTGGAAGTCTTTGGGGAACGTTGATCTTTTCCTCCGTCGCGCTTGCTCTTGCAACAGTGGTCGGGCTGACCACCGTTCCCTATCTGGCGCGGAGGGTTGCCGGTAATCGCATTCGCGATGCCTTTGACTATGACGTGACCCGTGTCGGCATCGTTTACGTCCTTGCTATCGTGTTGATCGGGATCGCCACTTTGAACACCGGCAACAACCTCCTCTACGTCATCGTGGCAGCCATGCTGGCGGCGATTCTGGTGTCGGGAGTGGCATCGGCGGTCGTCCTTCGTGGACTTGCACTGGATGTTCGGCTGCCCGACCAGCTTTTTGCCGGGCGTGGTGCCCCGGCGAAAATCATCCTTCGGAACCGCCGCCGGTGGTTGCCGTCGTTTTCGATCAGTGTGGTCCCGATCAAGTCGAACAAGCCTCCCCGACGCTGGCGTTGGGAACCTGCGACATTCGGTGTGCCGCCAGGACTTCCTCCCGAAAAACAGTGGGTCACCTTGCGCGACTTAAGATTGCACCGCGTGAATGAGAACGGACAGGCCCCTGCAGCACACGGTATTTTTCCGGAGTCGGCCTATTTTCCGTTCATTCCCGCCGCTCGCGAAGTCACAGCCGAAATGGAATTGTGTTTCCCCCGGCGCGGACGCTACCGGCAGGACAGTTTTGGCCTGGCTACCCGCTTTCCTTTCGCATTTCTGACCAAAACTCGGAAAGTATCGCTGGCGCGGGAGATACTGGTTTACCCGCCCATCGAACCCACCGACGAGTTCTTCGAGGCCCTCCCACTCATCACGGGCGAATTTGAAACGTTTGCCCGCGGACGCGGCGACGATCTCTACCGCATCCGCGAGTATGTCCCTGAAGATTCCGCCCGTCACGTCGACTGGAAGGCTACGGCGAAGTCGGGATCGCTCAAAGTGCGTGAATTCAGCCGCGAGGATGAACGCAAGATACGCATCGTCTTCGATAATCCCGGCGCCGGCGCTGTTTCCAAAAAAGCCTATGAAAACGCCGTGACCATGGCGGCCTCGCTGGGATGGCATTTCAGCCAGGCCGAGACCGAGGTCTCCTTTGTGGCGGCGGGCCATGCGGGCGGCGGTGGGATTCGTGAATTTCTAGCTTATCTAGCCACAGTTGACCCTCATACAGCCCCTTCGGTGTTGGATTCGCTGGACGTTTCCGACGACTACAACGTTATCCTCACCGCGCGGCCGCGTGGATCCATCCCTTCGAATCTGTGGGCCTCTTCGTATTTCATTTTTATCGAAAAGTAATTCTGATCGCGGGTTTATGATTGGAACTGCTGCCTTTAGTACCTTACGTCGGGACGCTCTTAACCGCAGAGAATACTGAGGTTTCGCTGAACAGGCCATCCCTTGAACACCTTAGGGCGCGTGTTCCTGATGCAGCCACGGAGCGGATGAAGGCATCCCATTTGATAGCGTCGCTTGCTCGGCTGGCCGAAAACTTCGCATGAGGTGAGATAGGGATGAATCACAAACGTTTCCCAGCCGTAGCCGCCGTAATCGCGTCTCTTGCATTGCTAACGGCCGCGCTTTCCGCTCAGGATGACCGCTCGCTCGAAATCCCTTCCGGTACGACGATCAAAGTGCGCATGATCGACCGGCTCAGCAGCGAAGAGAACCAGGTCGGCGACACTTTTCATGGCACTCTGGATGAGCCTATCGAGGTGCAAGGCCGCCAACTCTATCCCAAGGGTGCGGATGTAATCGGCCGTGTGACGGATGTTCACCCTACCGGCAGACTGAGTGAACCGGGAGAGCTTGATCTAGTGCTCAACACGGTGAGTTCGGGAACGGTTGCGGCCTCCATTCATGTACAGCCGTTGGTTCTGAAAGGCGAATCGCACTCCAAGAGCAACGTCACGAAAATCGGGGGAGGAGCGGCTTTGGGCGCTGTCATCGGTGCAATTGCCGGAGGAGGGAAGGGTGCAGCCATCGGTACTCTTGCGGGCGGCGCCGCAGGGACGGGCGCGGCCGCGGCTACCGGTAGGAAACCTTCCCTGGTCGATTCGGAAGCTGTCCTGACCTTTGTTACTTCGACAGCTTCGACTCCGACTGCGCCACCATCGCCAAGCGCCACGCCGGCAACGAATTCTGCTCCCGCGAATTCCAGTGCGCCCAATGCGAACACCAATCCGGTCCCGCCATCGGTTCAGCCCATTGGCAACTCTAACCCCGGCCCCGCTCCCGGTCCGGACGGACCGCCTCCGGACTCGACGTCAGCGCCTGACGATACCGCCAACCTGTTTACTTTGCGCGACCGCCGAATCATTCGGGAATGCGTCAGCCAGCATTCTTCCGACATTCCGGAGGCTGCGACCCAGCGTCCCGAACTGCCGTCAGGGGCGGAGCGACAACTTCATCGCGGAGGGAATTTGTCGTCGGATATCCAGAATCAGGCGCAGGCTTTGCCCCTGGCCTGCGAAGATCAATTGCCCAAGTTGCCGAGCGATCTGGAGCGTGTAATTTACAGCGGACGAGTGCTTTTGATCGACGGCAAAGGCCACGTAATTGATACATTCGCCTTGGATCAGAACCAGTAGGGGTTGTAGAAATTCTCAAGTTGTACATGCCTAAACAGGATATATAAGAATGATTTGCAGGCATTTACATGTATCCTGCATGCGTTGTGCGTTCTCCGCTTCCTCCAATTCAATTCTGTTGCCAAACTCCAAAAGTAACTATTACTTCCGATTACCTTGGTACATTGCCCATTCGGTGCAAACTGTTAAGGTTACGGTGAGGAGAAACTAATTTAACTTACCGTCAACCGTGATTCCCCCGGCTGGCAAAAGTAAGACTGGTTGATGACAAATCAAGCCCAACTCGCGCTGTGGATCAGCCACCCAGTGCTGCAGGTTGCGGTCGCGGTCACAATGCTTCGACAGAAGCTTCACCGCACATTCCCAGTCTTCTTCTGGTACATCGCATTTCAAATTTTCAGTTTCTGCTGGCTGTTTCCTTTACACCAGCTCAGTAACGACCAGCGCTACTACGTCGCTTATTTTTACTTGTATTGGGCGTTCTCGGCAGTCAACCTGGTGTTGGGCTTCATGATCATCCATGAAGTCTTTCTTGACGTCTTTCGTCCTTACCATACCTTGAAAGATCTGGGATCGGTCATGTTCAAGTGGGCGGCCCTGGTCATGCTGCTGGTTGCGTTTGTCGTAGCGGCTTCCAACTCTGGTCAGGACATGGAACCGATTCTGCAAGCGATCACGACGGTGCAGCGATGCGTGCGCGTGGCGCAGTGTGGACTGGTGCTTTTCCTGATCGTGTTTTCCCGCTACCTCGGAGTTTCGTGGCGGCAGCAGAGTTTCGGAATCGCGCTTGGCTTGGGCGGCGCGGCCGCTATTGAATTGGGCACCCTGGCAGTTTTTGCCGGTAGCCCGATGTCGCAGGTCACATTGCACGTGATCAATCTGGTGTCGTACAACCTTGCGATTATTGTCTGGTTTGGCTATGTGTGGCTCGAGTGTCCGGTGCGAACCGCAGAAGCGGATCTGTTCACTCCGCACCGCTGGGAACGCAGCCTCAGCGATTTGCAGGCGCCGGCACAGGCTGACTCGCTGATACCGATGTTTGAAAGTATGGTTGATCGCGCTCTTTCGCGCACTCGGGTGGATTATGAGTCGCCAGAGTCTTCCGTCTCCAGGGATGGCGAACCCGTGACCCCGAGAACTGACAGCTTATTCTCCGTTGAACCGCGAATCCGCCGAGTGCAGTAAGGAATTCGATCCTGAATACATCTAGTATTACTTCTGCTTATCCGCATATCCCATTAAATTTGAATAATTAATTTAGCGCCTTGCGAAATAGCCAGTGGTCACCTCGCGTCGGTCGTGAGTCTCTCCTCAAAATTGGCTGGACTGTTTACTCGCGGTCTGTATAATGCCGCAACCGTGAAGTTCCGCTCCCAGGGACTTCACATCGTAAGGAGAGTAACCATGAAACGTGCGGTCAGGATGTTGATCCTGATGGTAGGTTTGGCTTGCACGTACGTGGCAATCGCGACCCCGATACTCAATGCTGAATTGGGCCCGATGCCGCTATGTCCGCCAAGCAAACCGAACTGCGGCCGGTAGCCGCTTGAGCAAGGGGCCGCTTCCGCGGCTTTGCGTGTCTCCCAGGGCTGACGAATTGCGAATCGCAGAGGTCAGCCCTCTTTTCTTGCCTGCATCACGCCCGGTTCGTGAAAAATTCCCTGATTCTTTTTCCCACCGGCCAGATTTTGTCTGAGTTGTTCCGGATCAAAAAACGGTGGTTGGCAGGTGAATCCGGTGCAGATGACCGCCGCCGATCTTCCCGCCCTGATACCGGGCAAGTGAGGGATTGTTTCCGCGAGGCTCGGGGGAAGATTTTGAGGCGAGACCTCATTCGGCGTCAGCTTTATCAGTGAGTTGCCGATCTCGAAAAAACTAGCCGCGACACCGTAGAGTTGCTGCGTCAGATCGTCTTCGCCAATCACCACGATCTGCGAATGTGGCTGCGAAAAATGTACGGCTGCCACGCCATAGGTGGCGGCAAAGATCCCAAATTTGTCCGCAAGCCCAGCCAGTAGTTCCATGGTCTGCTCGGCCTTATCACGATAACTCGGCTCGTTAGTGTAAGCGTGAAGCCGTAACAAGGCGATGACGGCGACTGAGTTTCCTGCGGGGGTAGGCGAATCTTGAAATGGTTTTCGTCGTGTGCCCAGAACGCCCATCGGTTTTTGGCCGCCTTCCGGCACGATCGGCGTGTCGAAAAAACCGCCGGACACGGGGTCGAACATCAAATCAATCATCTTGTCGGCGACGCTTCGCGCAAAATTGAAGTAGCTGAGGTCGCTGGTGGCTTCGTATGCGTCCAGGCAAGCGACACAAGTGAAGGCGTAATCGTCGAGCAGGCCAGGAACGGCTGGCCGCGCGGCGGCGGGGTCAGAGTAAGCCACGATATGCTGAAGCCCTTGTTCCGGATGCCAGGCGTCGGCGAGAACGCGGTCCAGGGAGCGCAATCCAAATTGACGTGCCGAGTCGAGCTTAAGTACCTTCGCGGCTTCCAGATAGGCAGAGACGCAGAGCGAGTTCCAGTTCACGTAGACCGTCTTGTCAACGTAAGGCGTAGGCCGTTGCAACCGCGCGGCATACATTTTTTGTTTGGCGGAATCAATCAGTGCACTGACCCGCTCTACCGGTAGACCCATTCGCTTAGCCACGTCGTCGAGAGGCGCGCGCAGGTGCAAAACATTCTTCTCGGGATTGTGGTGCATCTCCCCGACTTCATTCACATCGTAGTAAGAGCCTGCCGCGGCAGCTTCGGCTTCGGTG
>Ga0207693_10000249_pt1 | contig 49872 bp, 44 predicted proteins | sample LARL81metaG_FD_184347 | JGI IMG/M metagenome (GOLD analysis project Ga0207693, IMG submission 184347) | Corn, switchgrass and miscanthus rhizosphere microbial communities from Kellogg Biological Station, Michigan, USA - LAR L8-1 metaG... | ecosystem: Host-associated > Plants > Roots >... | reverse complement strand
ATGGGAATTTTGTTGCCCGTAACAGGAATCGGGAGCGTGTCCAGAACTGGGCATTCCAGGTTTCTTTGCCCAGTACGACGGTGAGACCGGCTAATCGGGGTGAGGCGAAGTTTGACGGGCTGGCAGACTCAGCCGGACCTCGGATCCGATAAAGCTATGAAGTCAACATCCATCCCGCTCTCTTACTGCCGCGATTGTCCGGCGGACTGTCTGCTAGGTTCTGCCTATTGGGGATTGGCCGATGAAAACATTTTTCAAGATAGCGGGGCTGATGTGCGCTTCCATCCTCCTGCTTCTCGTGGGCTGCAATCGCATCGCCCGGTCATGGTATCTGAGTAGCTATGATCGCGACATTAGCAGTTCCACAAAAGCAATCGATACCGCTCACGATACCACCCACCGCGCAGAAGCATATGCGCGCCGAGGCAACGCCTATTCGGAAAAAGCCCGCTATAGTCGGGCTTTCAAGCTGATCTCCGCCGATGAATACGACCGCTTGTTCGGCCTTGCCGTTAAAGATCATGACCAGGCCATAGCGCTCGATCCCAGCGCCGAAGCCTATTACACCCGCGGGGTCACCTATTACGACCGGGCCGCCTTGGACGCCGTGGTGGACGGCCGATTGATGGGCAGTGAGGCCGACCGGAAGGCTTGGTTTGCCCCGGCCACTGCCGACTTCAAGAAAGCCATCGAGAGGGACGGCCGGCTTTATCTGGCCTGGGACAGACTCGGCTTGATCCATGAGACGACTGGCGAACTCGATCAGGCGATCAATGACTACTCACAAGAGATGGCGCTGAATCCGCTGGGCAGGGCCCGCTTGGCCGACGCCTACTGCACTCGCGGATCCTCTTACCAAAAAGACAAACATGATGCCGCCGTCGCGGATTACGAGAAATCAATCGACACCGGCGCCACCGCCGACGGTTGCTCCTGCGATCCCTACAATCCCTTGCTCGCACTCTACACACACGGTGGACGCTATGACCAAGCCTGGGGAGTCATCTACAAGGCTCGGAAATCTGGGAAGTGGATCGCGCCCGAATCCCTGGAAAAGCTGAAGAAGGAGTCCGGTCGCAGCAACTAGCCTCGTGCCGCTGTTCCGGCCGCATCGTCTCCACCTTGAATTTCGGACAACGCATCACCGATGCGGCCCACCTTATTACGTTGGTTATCTACGGCAACGTTACCGACCCCGCTACAGTGACGGTATGACACTTTCCTCGATGGTGGTTTCGCGCGATTGGCAGGAAGTCAGTGTTCTGGAATGCATCCTCGGCGGTCTTCACATGGACGTCTCCGTCGAGAACGAACCGCAGCGGGCTCTGGCCCGGCTCTCCAAGTCAAAGATCGACGCGCTCATCGTGGACTGCGATCTCAACGGCAGCACTCAATTTCTGCGCGAATTGCAGAATGTCGAAAATCCGCGGACGGTACCCCTGGTCATCATGGGCGCCCCGCGCTGCAAGCCGAGTCTCGATGAGACTGGCGCCTTATTCGCCTTTGAGAAACCAATCTCCGTGGAGCAGGCCGTGCGCACGCTGTCGGCGGCCCGCAGCATGATTCTCGACGGCCGCCTGCGCTACCATCGCGCCGGACTCGAGGTCCCCGTCTCGGTGAACTGCAAGGGACAGAAGCGGCTCGACGCATTCCTGGTGAACTTAAGCCAGGGCGGTATGCAGATTCACGTCACCGATCCCGTGGATTCCCCAAAAGCTCTGCAAGTCTCATTCGACTTGCCCGGCGCACGCTCCGGATTGAAAGCAAGAGCCGAAATCGCGTGGCAGGATAAACGCGGAAACATTGGCATCCGCTTCGTAAAACTGGCAGCGCGTCAGCAACGGACTCTGCAACTCTGGCTCGCCCAGCAATACTTCGCGAACTAGCGTAGTCGCACGCAATTTCCCCAAGGCTTTCGGGAAGGGCACGGCTTCAGCCGTGCCACTGAGATTCCGAAAAGACACCGGCTTCAGCCCAAATAAGCGTAACCCAGCCTCCTCAGCGCCGGTTAGTCGGCTTTGATACGTGGCCAGATTGCTCATCCGTGAGCGCTCGACAGTCTAACCTCACAATTGTTCGAGAAAAGCGCTCATAGTGCACGAAGCATCCCAATTACACTCATCCTATGAGGGAGCATGAGTGTAATAGCCTTGAATTAAAGTTCGTACTTAGGAGTTATACCCATGAGAAACATTCTCGGCAAAGCCGCTTTAGCTGGCATCGTAATTCTCGCTTCCAACGGTTGGCTTCTCGGCGCAGCAGATGCCGGCGGATCGTCCATTCTGGAGCCGGCATCGGGTGCATTGCTCGGACTGTACTACGGCGCCGGTAATCTGGCCCAGACCACGGCGAAGCTCGGGCGGACGCCCCCCGTTCACCTCACTTACTACGCGTGGACCGACGATTGGACCGGCACCGTCACCAAAGCAGATCTGGCCGCTGGACGCATCCCTCTGGTCAATTGGGAGCCTCACAAGATCAACTTCACCAAGATCGTCGATGGAAGCCTTGATGCCACGATCGTAGCGCGTGCCAACGGCTCCAAAGCACTGGGGAAGAAGTTTTTCCTCGACTTCGCCGCGGAGATGAATGGGGACGAGGCGTGGGGCGGCAACAATGCGCCTTTGTACATTGCCGCTTATCGGCATATTCACGACATCTTCGTTGCTGCCGGCGCTACCAACGTGATCTGGGCCTGGTGTCCAAACGTCACAGATATCGACGGAGGTAACAAGCATACGATGGATTATTATCCCGGCGATGCCTATGTCGATTGGACCGGGGTCGATGGGTACAACTGGGGTACGACAAACGGTGGCTGGCAGACCTTCCAACAGGTTTTCAAAGACATCTACCCACTCCTTGCAGCCAGAAAAAAGCCGATTATGATTGGCGAGATGTCCTCAGCGCAAGTGGGCGGAGACAAAGCCAAGTGGATCGATGAAATCATCCCCACCCTCCGCACCAGTTTCCCGCTCATCAAATGTCTCGTCTGGTTCGACATCAACAAGGAAGCCGATTGGCGCATCAGCTCGTCTCCCCAATCGGAAGCGGCGTTCATTCGCATGGCAAGCGACCCTTATTTCAATCCCTAGGATTTCTGAAGAACGCGGCGGCTGACACCTGTTCTCCGAGCAACTTTGGCGACTTTGGAGTGGCATCGCAGCACTCGGATTTCGAGAGTGCCCTTGGATGATTGGCGAAGCATCCCCATCACACTGACCTGGCCTTGCGCGGGACACTTGACTGTGATCGACGTCTGTTAACGACAGTTATTTTCTGGACAGCCGTCGTGGATGTGGCGGTCCGCCGCCCGCGCTAGTTATGACGAGCGCAGGCGGGGACCACCCGACGTCTTCACCGCAACGAGGCCATATCGATTACGAAGCGGTATTTCACATCGTTTTTCAGCAGACGCTCATAGGCTTGATTGATCTGCTGCATGCCGATCATCTCGATGTCCGCGGTGACGTTGTGCTCTCCACAGAAGTCAAGCATCTCCTGCGTTTCACGAATGCCACCGATGATCGAGCCTGAGATGTTTCTGCGGGCAAAAAGTAAGCCGAACACGTCAAGAGGCAAAGGCTCTGCGGGAGCACCGACCAGTCCCAGCGTTCCGTCTCGCTTTAGTAGGTTGATGTAGGGGCTGATATTGTGTTGAGAGGGAACCGTATCGAGGATGAAATGAAACGTGCCCGCATGTTTCTGCATTTCGGCGTCGTTTCTTGAATTTACAACCTCGTGTGCTCCCAATCGGATTGCGTCGGCGGTCTTGTTGGCGCTAGTAGTGAAAACAACAACATCTGCGCCGAACGCCGCCGCGAGCTTCACGCCCATGTGGCCGAGTCCCCCCAGACCCACGATGCCAACCTTCTGTCCCGCTCGAATTTTGGCGCGGCGCAGCGGAGCATACGTCGTAATCCCCGCACAGAGTAGCGGGGCAGCCGCGGCCAGGTTTAAGTTTCCCGGCACGCGCAGCACGAAGTCCTCATCCACGACAACACTTTGCGAATAGCCGCCGTACGTGACTCCTCCGAGATGCTTGTCCGGCATGTTGTAGGTGAGGACAGGCATGCTCGCGCAATACTGCTCTTCACCTTCGCGGCAGCTTTCGCAGGTACGGTCCGAGTCAACCATGCAGCCGACGCCCGCCAGATCGCCCTCTTTAAATTTGGTGACTGCGGTGCCCTTGTTCACCACGCGTCCGACGATCTCGTGGCCGGGCACGCAGGGATAAGTAGTTGGAATCGAATTGGCAAAGTCGTTATGGGCGAAATGCACATCGGTGTGACAGACGCCGCAGTAGAGAATCTCGATCTGGACGTCTTTAGGCTGCGGCGTCCGTCGCGGAATGGTGATCGCTGCGATGTCCGAGGTCGGACTTTGCGCGGCATACGCTTTGGCTGTGTAGGTATGTGGTGACGGCGGTTCGTCGGGAATTGGAATCGCTCGTAATGCGCTCATGGACCCTCCTTGTTTGCGCTCGGATCGTCCGAATTGTACGCCTGGGGAGCAACTATGTTCACGTAGCCGATGAGGGCGACGAGTCTAAGAAGTGGACTGACAGCACCCAAAACCGTTAAGAAGATGAATAGGTCGCAGTCTAGTCCAACGTAAGTGTTGCAAAGTCCCCATTGCAGTCCTCTTCCCTATCCAGATTGCGGCGACCGAAGGGCGATGTCAGTGAGGTACGGTCCAAGGGGAGTCACCAAGCTGCTCGGAGTCCCGCAGTACACCTTACGCGACAGTTCTCTCCGGCTTTTACCTCTGAGCCACGCTCAGGGTCCTTCGCTTTGCACGGACCAGCAATTCAGCGGAAGCGAGGACCGTCTTCGGCTTCTTCGTTCTGATCACATCCAACCAATCGCGCTAGCCGTTCGCCCGGGCTCGACCCTCCGAACAGTTGGAAGAATCCCCAATACATCGCGACTACCAAAACCGCGGCCCCGGTCATCATAGACAAGGGCCATCGCGGCGGTTCGCCAGTCACTGTCAGAAAAACCAGCGCGAACAAGAGAAGGGCCGCCACCATCACCAGAATATTGATCGTCCAGATCAAACTCCGGCCCGAGAGCGGCTGCGAGAGCCACCCGAGTTCCGCCAAAGTCTGTGGGACTGCCCCAGCGTCATCGACGCCTGCGAGCGCCGGGCGGAGTGCATGCGCCTCGATCGGCAACTCGATCACCTGCACGGGCGCTGCGGAAACCATGAGCCCATCTTCTGTCTCCGCTTGCGCAGTCAGGGCGGGCGAGGCCGCAAACATCGATCCTGCTAACTCCGGGTGCAACGGAATTCCTTCCAGCAGGTTTCCGAAAATCCATTCGTTGATTTGGCGGACCATTCGCGGCGTCAAGTCCAGAAATCGAATGCCGCACTGGCCTGACGTCGTCGCCCAAGTAACTTCGCCGCGGGCTTCCACGCGTAGCCGGGGCCCCCGCAATTCGAAACGCACCCGCACCTGCTGGCTGGGACGAAGAGCCGCCACCGCCTGCACGCCAATGCCTTCGTGACTCAGATTGCGGACGATGCCGCCATTCGCCTGGTCGAGGGTGACGTAGGTGAGAGTCCGGAGGTCGTGCCGGTGCTTTGACCTGGCTTGCCGCGCGGGAGAAACTGCTGCTTCCATAAACACACACCACTGCAGAGAATCAGGTTAGCCAGAGCCCGTTCCAAGAATGGTATCGCCGATCGCCGGGCTCGTCTCAGTAACTACGATGGTTCGGCAAGGGCCAGTCCGTAAGACGTAGCTCGCTATGTCTCTGCCGGCGGCAGCGGCGCTGTTGCTGAGAGAAGGTGTGAACCGACCCCTAAGACGATCCCAGGAACGCCTGCTTCGCCCGGCGTCCTGAGGCTTGCCAGACCTTCACCACCTCGAACAGAATCACCGTCCCATAGGTCACTGCAAGCCATACCAGCACCGCTTCAACCGGCAGCCCGGACCACGCCCCGATAAACACGCCCATCATGGCGCCATGCTGGTAGTTCCACCAACCGTAGGGCAGCGCCAGCGTGGCTTCCCAGAGCAGGCTCACTAACAGGACGAAAAACATCGTCAGGCTCAAGGCCCGCCAGTTGATGAAGCGACGCGCGACTGGATAGAAGCTCGCCGAAGGAATCAGTCCTCCCGCCACCAGCACGATGAAGTATCCCGGCCAGCCCGCAGGAACCGGCGAGAACCATCTCTTATAGAGGACCGCGACCGCTATCAGCGCAACCCCCAGCACCACGGACGTCGGATGAAACTGCAGCAAACGCCGCGACGCCCGCGCCTCGCCTTCGTAATCCGACACCGTATAGGCCGCGAGCCAATACTCGCTCAGCCAGACATACAGCAACAACACCGTGATAAAACCGGTCAGATAAAAAACATACTCCTCAATCGGCACCGGCCGCCCCAACGCCGGGGCGGGAATGCCGAGTGTCGCCTTGGGATTTGGAAAGGTAAAAAACCACTGCGCGAAGATCACATCTAACAGGCATCCAACCGGCGCAAGAATACCGATCGTCCGCCAGAAAGCGCGCTGCGGAATCTCCAGCCCCTCGCTGGGTAGAAACCAGAACGCAATCCCCACGATCGGAACGATGAAAAGAAGAAGGCTCCAGGTATAGCCGTGCGGCGAAGCCTCCGGCCCAACACTCAGCGTTCCCGGAGAACTCACGGAATGCAAAGTAATGCCCGCAGGGATCGCCACCATGGCAATCATGCCGATAACGATCGCGGCTGCCACTCTGGTGCTGGGATTTCCGTGAGTGCGCGGGCGGGCCATTGCGCTTCCTTGGGACACAGAATTGGTAACAAGCGATGCGGAGGATTCTACTCCTCGGTCGTCCGGAGAACGTGGCAACACTGTTCGGAAAGCCGAAAGAAGAGCAAAATGTGCGTGTCGAGAAGGGCCTTACCAAAGTACCAAAGGGTCATGTCCAAGTAATTGCAACTCAGCGAAAAGCCCGATAACTTACAAGTGAACTGTCTTTAAATGGCCACCACCACAACCAAGCCGGACATGGACGTCACCAGTTCGTTTTCTGAAGTTGGTGCACCTGCCTGGCCGCGCGAGCAAAATCCGTCAACCGTCTGTGGGCCTCCAACGGAAGATCGGGTACGCCCGACGCACCGTGATGCGCTACAGGCATTGCTTGCCTTCTCCGCTCTGCACGAACAGGTTCGCAGGCGAAAAGTGCTGGCTGCGCGCAGTGGCGGATTCGATGCCGGCTCTCCGGCGGCAGAGTTCGAACCCAGCGAGCAGTTCCTTCTCGACGAAGTGCTTCAGTTGGTCGCTGAGCGCGCGGTTGCAATCACGGGCGCGGATGGTCTGGCGATCGCTCTCGCTGAAAACAATGAGATTGTCTTGCGCGCGGCGGCGGGCACCGTGCGCCCTGACGTTGGTGCGCGCATCGACCGTGATTCCGCCTTCTCCGGGGCCTCCTTCCGCACCGCACAGATCGTCATGTGCGATGACACCGAGACCGACTCCCGGGTGAACGTCGAAGCCTGCCGCAAGCTGGGCGCCCGCTCCATGGTCGCCGTTCCGCTGTGCGGGCGGCGGCGCGTTATCGGACTTCTCGAAGCGTTCTCCGAATGGCCGTTCGCATTCAACGAGAGCGATACTCGCAATCTGAGCCTGCTGGCCGAACTGGTCCTCGGCGCCCTGAAACCCGAGGATGAAGATCGCTTCGCCGAATCCGCGCAGACTGCAGTCACGAAATTAGAGCCAGCGCTGCGGCCAGTAAAGACTCCCGGAGTCGAACCGCCGAAAGCTGCCAGCGTCACCTCTGCGGTTCCGCTTCCAACGGTCACCGCTCCCGCTGCCGTCGTCGCGGCTCCAGTTGTTGCGAAAGCATCCGTCCAAGCAGTCCCTGTGGCCCCAGCAGCCACTGCCGTGCCAGTCACGGCTCCAGCAATCTCGATTCCCGCAGTTGTTGTTCCGTCGGTTGCGGCCAGTTCGAAACCTGTTAGCGCTGCGCCTCCGGCAGTCTCGGTCTCTTCGATCCCAGTGTTGGACAAGGACCCTTTCGTCGCCAAGGCCAGCATTGCCGCCGCTGCTGCGATGCTCGATAAAGCGGAGAAGACCTCCAAGATTGAAAAGGTTGTCACGGCCGAAGCTGTTGCTGCACCGGAGACGGTTTCCGAGGAAGCTGCTCCTGCGAGAGCACGGCCGATTTTGGTAGCCCTCCTCGTGTTCGTTGTCATCGTTGTAGCGTTCGCGGGCGGTGTGTGGTGGAAGCTGAAGACGGCGCAGTTGGGCAGCGCCATGGTTCAGCCCACGAAAACCCAGAAGGTTCCGCTCGCACCGTCGGCCTCGACTGGCGACCAAGCGCCGACAGCAGCGACAACGAGTCCCGCAAGTGAAGACAGCAGTTCGGCAAACGACGCTGACGAGCCCGACAATTCACCCGCGACCGCACAGGAGATTTCGAAATTCCCGAAAGTCACCGGGATCCGACACTGGTCGTCGGCTGATTCGAGCACCATCGTTCTCGACCTCGAAGATCAGGTCCAGTACGAGGCGCATCGTCTGGCCGGGCCAGATCGCATTTACTTCGATTTGCGCGATACGCGGCTCGCACCCGACCTCCTGGGAAAGTCGATTGAAGTCGGTGACACGTTCGTGCACCGTGTCCGCATGGCGCAGCCCGTGGCCGGCATGACGCGCGTGGTCCTGGAGACGAAACCTAATTCCACTTTCTCCGTGAGCCTCGAGCCGAATCCTTACCGCCTCGTTGTTGAGGTCCGCAAAATCGGTGCGAACCCGAAAGGCGCGGTGAACCTGTTCCCGAACGCCAATACGACGGAGCCCAACAAGATGGCGATCGTCGTTCCGCCCCCGACCAAAGAAGATCTGCAATTCCGCGCTCGCGTTCCCAAGATGCGGATCGTGGTCGACGCTGGACATGGCGGATGGGACCTCGGCACCGTCGGGCGCCGCGGCTTGCTGGAAAAAGATCTGGTCCTTGAAATCGCCCAGCGCCTGGGCAAGCTACTGGAAACCCGGCTTGGAACGGAAGTGATCTACACCCGACCGGACGACAACTACATCACCCTCGACGAGCGCGCCAGCATTGCCAATACATCGCAAGCGGACTTGTTCGTCTCGGTCCACGCCAACTACAGCGACCTTCCCTCCGCCCGCGGAGTCGAAACGTACTACACCAACTTCTTCACGGCTCCGGGATCGAAAGACGTCGATACACGCATCTCTGCCACTGGCAACAAGCCTCCAGTGACCGCGTCGCTTTCTCCGGCGGACTTGCATGAGCGCATCGAACAATCGCGCCGCCTCGCGGCCAGTGTGCAGCGGTCGTTGTATGGCACGCTCTCAGTACAAAATCCGGGCCTGCGGGATCGCGGGATCAAAGAAGCCGGATTCGTCGTTCTCACCGAAAGCGCAATGCCTGGCATTCTCGCCGAAGTCTCCTTCGTCAGCAGTCCCACCGACGAACAGAAACTTCGCAGCGATGGCTACCGCGAACAGATCGCCGAAGCGCTCTACAAAGGGATCGCGCGCTATGCAGCCAACTCCCGTAATGTGAAAGTCGCCAGCGCTCGGAAGTAGCGTCCAGTTCTAAGTTCACTTTCGAATTCCTGCTGACTCGTTTCGCATTTCGCGAGAGTAGAGAGAACGGGAAGGGCATGACTTCCAGTCGCGCCGTCGGATCTCGAAATTACCCATTTGCCACTATATATACCTTGACACGTATATGCTCTTTAGAGTATACAAAAGAAATGGAATCGTTTGAAATCATTGCGGAGCCCAACCGCCGGGCGATCTTGAGCCTCCTCGTCTCCTCCCAACAATCCGTGGGAGAGATCGAGCGCCAACTTCGGATGTCGCAGCCGACCGTCTCCAAGCATCTAAGAGTGCTGCGCGAGGCTGGGTTCGTGGAATCTACGGTGGACGCACAGCGCCGTCTCTACCGGCTCAGACCTGAACCATTTCAGCAGATGGATGCCTGGCTGGCGCAGTTCCGCCGCTTCTGGTCCGCTCACATCGATGCCCTTGAACGCCATCTCGACCGCATGGATCTTGATCACATCGATCAGTCAACCCCAAAGAAACGGAAGACAAAGGAAAACCCGCGGTCTAAACCGCGAACGCGATAAAGGAGAAACAAAATGAAAATCAAAGTGACCAGCGTCTATGTGGACGACCAGGACAAAGCCTTGCGCTTCTATACCGAGATACTCGGCTTTGCCAAGAAAACCGATTTCAGTCAGGGCCCCTATCGCTGGCTGACCGTGGCCTCGCCCGAGCAACCGGACGGCACTGAGCTGCAGCTCGCGCTCAACAACAATCCAGCAGCCAAGACATACCAGCGGGCCATGTTTCAACAGCGCCAGCCCGCGGCCATGTTTTTCACCGACGACGTCAAGGGCGACTATGAGCAGATCAAGGCGCGCGGCGCCGAATTCACAATGCCGCCCACCGATGTGACTGGCTCCACCATTGCGATGCTGAACGACACCTGCGGTAACCTGATTCAGCTCACGCAACTGGCACGTTGGTAGAACGATCGTTCCGCAGCGAGAAAGTCGATGAACCACTGCGAACAATACACACCGGGTCCGGCCAGTGCCATACGGCAACAATCGTACCCACATCGCGGTCGCTCGCAGGGAAGCCTGGAGTCTTGCTCACCCGGGTTATAAGACTACGACGAGGAGAAGAAGATGACCGAACCTCAGCGGTACGAACCGGGTCCCGCCAACTTGGCGCGGGTACTGAAAGACGGAGAAAAGTGGACGCTCATTCTCGTCCGGGAGTTGCGCCACTCGCCGGAAAAAGTCTGGGAGGCGCTGACCGATCCGGCGCAGTTGCGTGAATGGGCTCCCTTCGTGAGCGATGCGAGCCTGGGCGCGCTGGGAACGGTGAGGCTTACCTGGGTGGGGAATCCCATGCCGATCGAAACAAACGTGACGCGCGTCGAAGCTCGCAGGGCGCTTGAGTACGGCGATATGCGCTGGCAACTTGAGCCCTCTGGCAGTGGCACACGCCTGACGCTGTGGACCAAGATCAATCGCGGCTTCGTCTCCATGGGTGCTGCCGGGTGGCACATTTCTTTCGACGTCCTCGATTCCCTGCTCAGCGGAACTCCCATCGGCCGCATCGCTGGCGCCGATGCCATGAAGTTTGCCGGCTGGCAACGGCTGAACGAAGAGTACGCCAGGCAGTTCGGCGTGAAAGCGCCGAATTGGCCTCCTCAGGCAGGCCAGAAGTCATGAATCCATGAGGATCGCAAGACCATGCACCAATTCAAATCGCGGAGGAGATCATGATCCGTAGTGCTACGCAGCGTTCAATTCTTCGCTGGATTCACATCCTTTTTGCCATTCCGATCCTCGGCTATATTTATAGCCCGTTTGAAAAACTTCCCGACTACGCTCCGCCAACTCGCTTCGTGTTCATTCCGCTCATGGTCGTTTCGGGATTGTGGATGTGGAAAGGCCATTCCGTTCGACAACTGATTTCGAAACGATCGCCCAGCACGACCCGGCGATAAAAGGAACCCGAAATGAAAGGCGTCAACACAAAAAAGGCATTGTCATCCAAGCAATGGGAAGAACTGCTCAGAACGTTGAAAGCCCGTTTTGAGAAAAACATGAACCGGCATAAAGGTTTTGACTGGGCTGCGGTACAAGCGAAGCTCGAAGCTAAGACTGAAAACCTGTGGTCCCTCAGCGAAATGGAGCGAACTGGCGGTGAACCGGACGTCGTTGGTCACGATACGAAAACCGGTGACTACATTTTTTATGACTGTTCAACGGAGAGTCCTAAAGAGCGCAGAAGTCTTTGCTACGACCGTGAAGCGCTGGACTCGCGGAAGGAAAACAAACCAAAAGGTAACGCTGTGGATATGGCGACTGCCATGGGCACCGAGCTCTTAACGGAAGAACAATATCGCGCGCTGCAGAAACTCGGAACTTTCGATTTGAAAACGTCGAGCTGGGTGAAAACACCGTCGAATGTTAGAAAACTCGGCGGCGCCCTCTTTTGTGATCGCCGCTTCGACACTGTCTTCCTGTACCACAACGGTGCGGAGTCTTACTACGCTGCCAGGGGATTCCGTGGTTCGCTCAGAGTCTAAGTTTGAACGCTAAATTTACCATCCGATAAACGCTCGTGATCATTTACCCTTCGATAAACACTTGTCATCCTGAGGCCCGTTCTTTGGGCCGAAGGACCTCTGTACTTTTTCTGCAGCGTCCAACCGCCGGTTGCTCGTCTGACTTGTCTTCATCACGATCCTGGCTTGCGTGGGGATGGTCTTAGCGAGTTCCAGCCGCGACGATCGCTGCTGCCATCGCGACCCTGTGATCTTTGCCCCAGGGCGGCCCGATAGACCACCTCAACTGCAGGAAGTGCGCATCCAAGTCCTTGATGCCCAGCGACTCGCTCGCTGCATCCAGCACCTTCTTCGCGTCGTACCAGTGGATAGCCCAACCGCGCTCCTCGGCTGCAGCGGCCAGTGCCTTGCGGTACATCACCCAATCAGCAACGTTCTGTGCCCGGTAGTCCTTGATCCGCTCGGCGATGGTTGGTGGCAGCGGAGGGCACTGGCGAAGCGCGATCCCGAGAATGCGCCCGGGCACCGTCTTTGCGACCTCTTCCAAGCGTAGCTTCGCGTGCCGTTCCGCCGACGCTCGCACGTGCTCCACCAGCGCCACTGCCTCCTCGATCGGAAGCCCCTGCCCTTCGCTGTGGTGCGGAATCTTTGGCAGGTCCTCATCCACTAGCTCGACGCGACGACGGTCGAGCAGCGTCCCGTCCCCCGCGGCCGTCACCATCACCGCCCAACCACCGTGATCCGATACCCCGATGATCCCGTCGCCCTTCGACATCGTGTTTCCTCCAGAACGATCTCTTTGGCTGCTTAGATAACGGACGGTTGCCTGTTCAAGCCCGATTTTGGCTTGAGCGGCTCAGTTCTATAGCTTGACAGAGTCTTCCCGCAGCTCATTCGCGGTTTCGATGACGACTGACCCAACCTCACGTGTGATTTTTCTCGACGTAATTCTAAATGAGACTGCCCCACCCTCTGCGGTTTTCAGAGGGTGGGAACCTATGCGGCTTTGCATCACCCAGGTTTTCTATCCGTTTGGGATGACACTCGGCGGAGGTTGCGGGTTGTGCTGAGCGCAGCTACATTAATTGCAAGAATTGGATCTGCATGAAAGGACGCGACCCGATGGAATCTGCCTCTGCATTCATCGATTGGAAGATCAAGGAACTCGGCGACTGGCGCGGCAAGACGCTCGCGAAAGTGCGCGACATCATTCACCAGGCGGATCCTGAGATCGTCGAAGAGCGGAAGTGGGTCAAGCCCTCATCGCCGGGCACGCCCGTCTTTTCCCACGCCGGTATCGTCTGCACAGCAGAGTCGCACAAGAACGTCTTCAAGATGACATTTGCCAAGGGAGCTGCCTTGAAGGACCCGAAAGGTCTATTCAACTCCAGCCTCGAGGGGAATGTCAGGCGCGCCATCGACATCCACGAGGGCGACAAGATCGACGAGGCCGCCTTGAAGGATCTCATCCGCGCAGCCGTGGCGCTCAATCTTAAGGACCAGGACAAGCCGAAGTCCAAGCCGAAGCCGCAGCGAAAGTCCCGTCCTCCTCGATAAGCTCGGGGCACGCTTTACTTTCTCCAACGAACGTGAAATTCAAAATGGAGCACCCGGCAGAACGGTAGAAGGAAGGCCCACCTTCGTCTTTGATCCTTCTCGATGTAATTCCAAATGAGGCTGCCCCACCCTCTGCGGTTTTCAGAGGGTGGGAACCTACGCGGCCTGCATCGCGCCGGTCGTTTATCCGTCTGCCTTACACGCGACAGCACCAAGACAAACCCGAGAGCATCGTTTCCCTCCCCTCGCTGGCTTGGCGGAAATCAAACTCGAGTGAAGGCGAAAACCTGGGGCAAGAAACCTGCGACAGGCGGACGTTCCGCTAGTTTTATTGCGGCATGACGGCGCGTCGTACACTTTGCGACCGGCTGGCACGCCAACGACGACTCCGCGTCGGATTTTTTCCACAGCTAAATCGTATTCGCTGTGACATCCAACCTCTGACCCTCGCCGCCAAAAGCTCACAATGGAAGTGTGCCCAGTCGCACCGCAGAATCATCCGTTTTGAGCTCCGATCGCCAGACCGCAGGACGGGTCGGCTAACTCCTTATTCCGGAAGATTTTACGTGTAAGTCATTCTTTGACAATATTTTGCGAGGCACGGCGGCGAACTTAATTCGCAACGTGCCTGGAATCAATATTTGCGAATCCTTGTATAAAAAATATTGGTAATTCGACGGCGAATACTCGGCTAACTCCTTATCCTGGAATATTTTAGCTATAAGTGCTTGCGGCTCAATATTTTGCGGGGACCGGGAGGTATACGGAGACAGCAAGTGGTTACGAATCAAGATTTTAGGAAAATGCGCGAAAAAAAATGAGGGGCGCCGCCATCAAAAGACGTCATCCTGAGCAACGCGAAGGGGCCTATGCACTTGCGTCAGTACCGCTGACGAAAGGTCCACAGATCCCTCAGCCCGCCAAACCTGCGGGCCTCAGGACGACAGTTTTCGAGTAACTCCGATTAGTTCGACGCCGACACGCCGCCGTACTTCTCGAGCCACTTCAACTCTTCGCGGACTTTGATCTTGCCGTGCCACGGATTCTTGGAGAGCGGGTGCCCTTCGCCAGGAAAGATCAGAAGCTTGTTCGGGACGCCGAGCGCGTAAAGGGCGTGCTCCAGCAAATAGTCCTCCAGCACGGCGACGCGGATGTCGTCAGCGCCGGCGACCACGTGCGTGGGCGTCTTCACTTTGTCGATTTGAAAGATGGCGGCTTCGTCGTGGTAGCGCTGCTGCGCTTCCCACGGACGTCCACCAAGGAAGTAGGCGTCGTCGTAGGTAGTGTCGTCGTTGCCCCAGTTGCCAATGTGCTCGACCGCGCCCGCGCCTGTGACCGCGGCTTTGAAACGCGTGGTCTGGGTGATCAGCCAGTTGGTCATGTATCCGCCATAGCTGTAGCCGCCGATGGCGAGGTGATCGGCATCGGCGATGCCGTCCTTCACCAGCGCGTCGACGCCTTCGAGAATGTCTTTGCCAGGACGCGAGACGATCTGGGGGACGATCTGCATGAGGAACTTGTCGCCGTATCCGGTCGAACCGCGATAGTTGGGCTCAAACACCAGCCATCCGTTGGTAGCGGCGAGCGCGGCCCACTGGTACCAGTCGGCTTCAAAGTGGTTGCCGTCGGCATCGGCGGGTCCGCCGTGAATGAAGGTGAACATGGGCAGATGCTTCGCCTCGAATTTGCCCGGAGGATAGATCAACATCCCTTCGACCGTCGTACCGTCGTCAGCCTTCCATTGATAGGGCTTGCCCTGCGGAAGGTCGCGCTCGGAGAAGAGCTTGTTGAACGAAGTGATGGGGCGGGCTTGATCGAGTTTGTCGGCGCTGTCAGCCAGATAGACTTCTTCGGGCTTGCCGAGCGAAGAGTACACGAAGGCCACGCGTGAAGACTTGGGGCTGACAGAGATGTGGGAGTAAGTGCCTTGCCATCCTTTGATGTGTTGCAACGAGTCGGAGGGCTTGGCGGTGGAATACATCTGGACTTCGGTACCGAGGCGGGCCGAGGTCAGAAGCGAATCGGCCGTCACAGCGAAATGCTCGACTGGGCCGACGAAGTCTTTGCCCCATTGCTCGATCGCACCCGATTCTGCATCGACCCAGTAGAGATGCGGCTGCAGATCGCGATAGGGGCCGGAGACGCTGCCGACTCCCACGCTAAAGAAGATGTGGCGGCTGTCATTGGCCCACTTTGGGCGGCCCTCCTCGGCTTCGTTCTTAGTGACTCGGCGCGGCTGTTGCAGGGCTGCGTTCGCGGGCGAGGAGGTCCCCGCCACATTGATCAGGTCGATGGTGTAGATCTCGACGTCTTCGTATTTTTCCTGGCGGCGGTTGATCGCGTTGCTTACGAAGGCCAGTTTGTGGCCGTCGGGCGAGGCAACAAGATCATCCACGCGCAACTGCGACGTCGCAATCGCGCGGGTGCCGGGAGTGAGATCGGGGTCCTTGTCGGGCTCGCCTTCTTTCTTTTCGACTTTCGCGGGCGCATTTGAGTGGTGAGCGAGGGCGGTGGCGAGGTCAAGCGCGAAGACTGTGTCGCCGCGCTCGGCGGTGCGATACTGCACAACGTCTTTCCACTCTTTCTTGTAGTCGTCCTTCTGCGTCTTCGTCCAGGGATGGCGCGTTGCGAAGTAGATAGTCTGCGAATCTGCCGACCACGCGAAGGTGTGGACGTCTTCTTCTCCTTGCGTCACGGGGAAAGCTTCGCCGCCATTGGGCGAGATGAGATAGAGCTGGCTTGGGGATTCGTCTTTCGAATCAGAGTCGGAATCGGAGTCTCCGGCCTTGTCCGATGCGGGCTTGCGCTCGGAGAGGAAGGCGATCCAACGACCATCGGGCGACCACTTGGGATCGGAGTCGTGTCCCGACTGCGTCAACTGGATCAGAGAGCCGCCCTTGCCGTCGTCGTGATAGAGCCAGAGGTCGCTGCGGAAGATCTGCTGGTCCCAGTCGGCGCGCTCGGCGTCGATGACAACGGATTGTCCGTCGGGCGAGACTTCCACTTCCTGGAAGTCGACAACGTTGAAGAACTCGTCGAGTGTGAGCTTGGGTTTGTTCTGCGCCCTGAGCACGAAGGCACAAGCCAGGACGATCACAACAGCGATGGCAGCTTTCTCGATTCGCATTGGGTCCCCGGTGGGAAGAAGGGTTATACAACGCCGGAATCTTCAAAGGCAAGCATGCGAGTTGCGGATCTTGAGTTGCAGGTGCATCGAGCTGTCATGTTGAACTCTGATCCTGCTCTGCCGGGTGCGAAACCCGAGATTGAAAACCCAAGGCGAGCAATCCCAATAGCACGAATGGAAAAACCGCTGCAGTGCGAAACGGAAGAGTGAAGACTGCTTTCGAGTAAAACACCCGGTGCGGGAGTAACGACCTAGAGGCAATCAGGACAAATGCCGCGAGCCATGGCCAAAAAAGCACAGCAGTTCCTGTGGCGAGGAGCGCCTTGTAAGTCTTCGTGGACGAAAGTTCCTTCCAGCGATAGGACACCAGAAAGATCCCCGGTAACAGGACAACATCGTCCTGGAAGCCCTGACTGGGAAGCAGTGTGACCGCAGTGAGACACAGTAGGAAACTGAGAGTCAGCCAGAACTCGATGGCGGTAGTGGCTGTGGTCCGCTTTCTCCACGCCAAAACCAGAGTTAGCAGAAGTGCGGCTGTACCCAACGAGGCAACTCCCCCAAGATTCGGCCCAAAGAAAAATATCTCACCCACTAAGGGAGGCTGCGCGTAACTAGGGTATCTGAGTAGAACACGAGCCCATGATTGGATCCAATGCGGCCAAATGAGCGTGGCGGTCCCGCACAGGATCAGAAGCGCCGAAAGAAGCCCGATGCCGAAACGTCTGCGTGCTCGCCAATCATGGCAACTCCAGACCAAGAGATAAACCATTACAAGGGCAGTCATTTGCGGCTTGATCGTGGCGAGCGCCAGAATTACGCCGGAGAGCAGAAGACGTTTGCGCTGCATAGCAAAAAGCGACGATGCGAGCAAAAACCCGACGAGTAGGCCCAGTTGGTCAGCATATAAACCTTCCAGCACTGGATAGCTGCCTACGACGAGCAATACGATGGCAGCCAACGAAGATGCTGCAGGCCACAATGAGAGCGATTGCATCCACAGGAAGACGCTGGCGACTGTCAGGCCAACGAGCAAGAATGCCACCACTACACGAACCGACCTGAAGGGAAACTGTGCCGCCGGCCAGAATAACAGGTCCGTGAAAGCGGGATACACGAAGGTCCGATAGTCGGTGGATGGATCGGATGCACTCTTTGAATTCAGGGTTCTGCCTAACAGTCCTTGCTGAATCTTGCGAGTCATCTCGGGACTGTAAGGATCACAACCGCTTGGCACGCAGTCGTGCGATGTCAGCCATACAGGATAGAAGTCGTGCCCGAATTCATAGGCCGCCGCCCAGTTCCTGGCGGCATGTGCTTGGAGGAGAAGCGGCATAAAAAGCCCCAAGTAGTAAGACGACATCGATGCCGCGCCCAGCAGCGCGAGAGTTAAGACAATAAACGATGACCGAGATGACCTAGATCTCATCAGTGAGTCTGGCAACTGGATCACGGGGCCGGCTCGGCATTCTTCAAAGCATCTTCTATGGTCTGCGCCGCGCGAGGAGCGCTCTGCAGTATGCGCCAGCCGTCATCGTACTCTCGAAATCCAACGCTCGAGACGTAGTGCAGATCACCGGAGTACAACGAGGCGCCCACTTCGTTCAGCGGCACCCATCTCCAGGTGAAGTCGACGTCGGCCGAACTTCCTTGCTTGCTGATACCAGCAACTCCGACCAATTCTCTTCGTGCGACAGGAATATGAAGTAAGGTTTTGCCAACTTCCTCGGTGGCAACGACGGAGCGAATCGTGTCCACGCCGGACGGAGTCAGCAGCACATCCCAGCAAGGAGTGAGAGTAATGGCCGGAGGGCAGCGAGTCGACGTCGCGGAGATCCAGCCGTGTTGCTGAAGAACCAGATATTCGGGGGAGACGTAGTCCTTATTGGAGACGACTCCGGTCTGCAGCGCGAATTGCTGCGGAGTTTTGAAGGCGTCGGAAGCGGAGATAAGATCGGTGGCGAGGCGGCGAGTGAGGAATTCGCGCGGAGAACAGGAGGTGAGGAAAAGGAGACCGATTGCCGAGAGAATGAGTTTCATCCGCATGAGCCTGGGCTGCATTGAAACTTTGCCGGCCTTCGCCCGGCGGACGGACGAATACGTCCGTCCCTACAATCGAACTCTACACAATCAAATCTTAACGACTTGTGATTGTAAATAAACGGGCGCGTTTGTGTGGCAGGAAAGGGCGGGAGATGATTTGACCGCTGAATGTAGGAGCCCAACGACCAGGAATTTGGCAGGAGCAATTGGGGCAGCGACCATCGGAGGTCAGGCGGTAATGTTCGATGAGATATCCGTAGCGGGTGATGAGCGTTTCGCCGCATTGCGGGCAGCGGGTGTTTTCCCAGTCGCCGACCATGCCGGGAAGGTTGCCGGCATAGATGTAACGCAATCCTGCGGCTTGACCGATCTCCGCAGCCTGGATGAGATCGTCGGGCGTGGTGTCGCGCTGGCCATCGCCTTGCATTTTGTAGTCTGTGTGGAACGCAGTAACGTGCCAGGGAATGTCGGGGGAAACGCTGGCCAGGAATTCCGCGAGGCGGCGCAGTTCGTCGGGATCGTCATTAAAGCCGGGAATGAGTAGCGTGACGATTTCGAGCCACAATCCCATCTTGTGAATGCGGCGAACGCTTTCCAGGATGGGGCCGATGCGTCCGCCGAGTTCGTGGTAGTGGCGATCGTCGAAGCTCTTGAGATCGACTTTGTAGAGATCAAGCCAGGGACGCAGGTATTCGAGGACTTGCGGAGTGCCATTGCCGTTGGAAACGAATCCGGTGAGCAAGCCCGCAGCTCTCGCCTGTTTGAAGACGGCTACGGCCCACTCGCTGGTGATAAGTGGCTCGTTGTATGTGCTGACTACAACTCGCGCGCTCTGCACAAGGGCGTCGCGCACCAAAGCATCGGGTGAGATATCGAGCGGGGGCGCGACTGCATTGGGATCGCGCAGAGCCTGCGAAGTGACCCAGTTCTGACAGTATCCACAGTGGAGGTCGCATCCTAGCATGCCGAAGCTATAGGCAAGAGCTCCCGGATGAGCGTGGAAGAATGGCTTCTTTTCGATGGGATCGCATTGCAAGCCGGCGGTGTATCCCCAAGGGACGTAGAGCGTGCCACCTCGGTTGAAGCGGACCTTACAAACGCCGGGCTGGCCATCGGATATAGGACAGCAGTGACCGCAGGAAAAGCATCGGACGCGGCCGTTGTCGAGCTTCTCGTAAAGAGAGGGATCGGCCTCGCGCACTTTGCTATCGAGAATGTCACGGAGGGCAGGCAACGGAAAGCCTCTATAGATATTTTAGCCCCGGTTAGTGGCCGGCGGAGGGTTTCCAGTTGGGCATGTGCTGCTGGAGCCAAATGTCGGCTTGCTGCTGGATGGAAGCGGCCTGGTTGCGGGTCAGGCCAGAAGACAGGATTGCTGCCAGATCCTTGCTCTCGGCATCACCGCGAGCGCGGGCGAGCAGAGTCCAGAAGTAGGCTTGGTTCAGATCTTTGGGGACGCCGCGTCCGCCCCAATAAAGGGTTCCTAACTTGGCTTGGGCCGGGAGACTGCCGTGCTCAGCGGCACTGCGGAACCAGCGGACTGCCTGCTTTTCATCGCGTGCGATTTTGTCTTTTGGATCGCCCTGAAAATAGCGCAGGCCGAGCGCGTTCTCCGCTGCCGCGTCACCGTTCTCCGCCATCCGTTGAAGCTCGTCGAAGGATGCCGTTTCAACCGTTGGGCCGGGCGGAACTGGAGAAGCGACCTCGGCAGCAGGCGGTTGAGTCGACGCCAGCACGGTCTGCATCTGCGCGTGACTGCGATTCTGGAGTTTGCTCTGAATCCATGGGGCCATCTGGTATCCGAGAGCCATAAAGATGGTTACGGCGGCGCAGACCAAGATCACCAGATGAGATCGTGGCAGCGTAATGCCGCCAGAGTGTTTGTCGTTGGGCTCTTCCCTTTTTTTCTCTTCTTCAGGAGCGGACGCAAAAAGCACGCTTCCCATTGTCGGGGCAAACTGCATAGCCGGTGAGGAAGTGCGTGACGGCGGCGAATCGACAACGCCCTTCGCGCGATCGACGGAGGCGCCCACAATTTCCGCCAGACGCTGAAGCGCACTACCGTCCGACTCCGAAAACTGATTGGGCTCACCCGAGAAGACTTCGACAATACCGATGGATTTCTCCGAGAGACGCACGGGTGCTGCGATCATGGAACGAACCCCGAGCGCTCGACAGACGTCGCGATCGACTCGTGTGTCACTCTCGGTGTCGTCGCAGCGAAGAAGCTTTCCAGTCGTCACGCACAAGCCCGAGAAGCCCGATCCCGTTTGCAGGCGCGCGCCAATGGGAGGAGCGTCTGGCCCGGAGCTGGCGCGGCACATCATGAAATCTGGATCGGAGTTGGCGAGCGCAACCGCGGCACCGGAGGCGCGAACCAAAGTGAGAGCACGCTCGGCAATCAAGTGAAGGGCAGCAGAGAGATCGGGACCAAGCGCCTCCACCTGCCGCTGCACGGCAGTCACGGCCGCGAGAGTATCGGTGTAATTCGGACGGGAAGACGTTTCTGGAGCCGCAATGCGGGGAGAATCAAGATCGGCCTCGCCATTGGCAACCCCGGCCATCACGTTCACAAAGAGCCACTCGCGCAGGCGTCCCAAGGACTGGGGGGAGAGTTCTGAAAAATGAACTCCCGCGCGCCCCGAAGCGTTCGACCATACCACGTGGCCAGTGGTGAAGATATTTTCTGCGCAATCCGCAAGGTCCAGACACAGGTCCAGACGCTTTTGGACTTCCAAAGGGGAGTGGCATTGAATAGCAACGCCGTCTTCGCTGATGTCCACGATCTCGTGAAGATCGAGCATCGCGCCTTTGGATTCCGCCGTGAAGGTGGCATACGCTGGCGTCTGAATCTTATGCCGCACACGCCGGCGACGGTTGGGTGGAGCCGATTTCAACACCGAAGTCAAGGCAGCCATGGGGAAAGGCCCGAGTTCTTTGTGGCACCATATTAGCGCGGGAAGGCCAAAAAGTAAGCAAAGATTACGAGGAAGGAATCAGGCGGAGGTTTTTCGGAAGCTAGGACCGGCGGCTAGCCGGCCCGGCGCAGGACTTGAGCCTGATGCAGGCTGGAAATGCGGGAAATCGCGGCCACCATCATGCTCGAAAGAAGCTGCATGGTTGCCACGTCGCCCTCATCAAAAGCGCCCGGAGAGGACGACAGCACTTCGAAAACCCCGAGGGTGCGGCGATAGTGACGCAGAGGGGAAACGAGAATCGACCGGACTCCAAGGCGACGGCAACTGGCCAAATCAACGCGAGGGTTGCGCTCCGCATCGTGACAAAGCATGATCTCGCCGGAGCGGACGGCTTCTGCGGAAATGCCCGCATCGGTTTGGAGGCGAACCCCGAGGTCGGGAGCGGTACGTCCGGCGCGAGCGCGACAAACGATTTCGTCGCCGGCGCGCAGGGCGATGGCGGCTCCGGTGGCACCGGTCAAATGCTGGGCCCGCTCGGTGATGGCGCTGATGGCGGGTTCCAGATCCAATTCAGCGGGATGAATTTCCATTTCATCGGTCGCGGAGAAAGCTCGGAAGCCGGAGACGGGATGTGCGCCATTGGCGACGCGAAGCTGAGTGCGCATCGCCAGCGACGGCATGCGAGAATGGTCGGCCATACTGACTACTTCAGGATCGGGGACCGTGCGGAGCAAGTCACGCACCAGATTATTAAGCTCAACGTCGGTGATGAGATGCGCGGTCTGCTGGTTGCGCATCGATCCTCCGAGAACGCGTGAAAGGCCGAGCAGGGCATGACTTCCGCAGGCCAGACAGTAGGGCTTGCTGTTGGAACTGATCAGCTCGCACTGAACGCAAAATGTGGCGGACTGCAGGGGAACAAAATTGACGTCTTTGAACGTGTCGCCGTACAGGGTCTTGCCAAACATTGCTTGCGAATTCCTCGCTTCTTTTGAGTGCACTTGAAGGTAAACAGATAGCGAAAGGGGAGAAAGTAGCGGCACTGGTTCCCCGTGTGGAAAAAGAGAGCGAAATACCAAGGTTTACTGTGCAGAATCTTGCAACCTTAGGAGACGCTATTTCATCTGAGAACCCAGCGAGTCGGTGCGATTTATTCTCCGCACGGTATTGATTTCGTTCGGGGGGTCGGCTATGCTAACAAAACGTTCGCGGCACGGCCGCGGATCAATGACTGGGGGAATCTACCATGCAATGGACAGCACCAGCTTTTGAAGAAGTTTGCCTCAACTGCGAAATCAACTCATACGCCAGCGCGAAGCTTTAACCGAAATTCTCTCCCCTGAATTCTCCTGCACCGGCCTTAGCATCGCACGGTGAAGCGTGCGCTGCGGGCAGTTGCACGCTGAAGGTTGTCCCGTCCTAATCTGCTGCCCCCTCGCGTTCGCTGCCGAATCCTGCTGTTTTGACGCACCTCTGCTCCCACACATTGAGAAATCAGCCGCCTTGTCTCGGCGGAATGTTTGGTGATTCTGGGGCAACTATCCGGCTTGCGCGGTAATCAGGGAGGTGTCGTCGTGGGCCAGCGGTATAACAGCCAGTTGACGCGAGAACGCGATCCACCAACCGGAGAGTCCGACGAGGAGTTGGGGCGACGACGCAATGACGACATCAGGACGAGGAATTGTCATACCGCGTAAAGCTGCGGAGACGCAGAACGAAGCATAGTTGCGCATGCGCTCGTGGGCCGTGCGGTTGGGTAAGGGCCAGAGCCAAGTGCGAAATACATTCACGCCATTGATCCGTTCGTGGCAGGTCAGCTTTCGCAAACGGGCTCGCCATTCGGGGGGAACGACACCGGTGGGATGATTTGGGAAACCGGTGAGCACCGAGACTTCGTGGCCTGCCTGCGCCCAATGCGCGGCGAGTTCGGAGGCGCGAGCGGCGGGGGCGCCCATCTCGGGCGGGAAGTATTGTGAGATGTAGAGGATCTTCACGCGAAGTTAGAGGCTATCGCAGAAAGGGGTGCGGCGGGTAGGTGGTTCGATGGTGCGTGCGGCGCTCTAAGGATGAAGGTGCGATGATTCTTCCACCAGGCTGGCGATCGCGTCGACTGTATCCATTTTTTCCTGATCGAAACCCATCTCGGCAAAGTCCACGCCGAACTTGTCTTCCAGAAAAACAGCGAGCGCGACCGCATCTACGGACTGCAGGCGACCGCTGAGCAGCAGAGACGCGTCGTCGGAAAACGGTTGGCAGTCGTTCTTGCGGACCAGCAACTTGCGGAGAAACTCACGAATTGCCGCTTTTCGCTCCATGTTGCTCCTCAGGAAACCAAATTAAAAAGATGGGCCAGGAATCGGAAGCTCTCAGAAATCGGATATCGCTTGAACGTGTAATCGAAGACCCTCAAGACACAGAAAAAGCTGCTGACGCACAGAGCCGGAATCAGATGGCCTCGAATCCAGTTCAAGTTTTCGGTGTTGCGTTCCCGCATCTGCGAGATACCGATTCCGACCGACAGGACGATCGTATAGAAAATGTAGGACTGAAAGCCCGCGAGCGCGCCCCAAAAGCCAAGATCATCAACGTAGTTCAGGTCGCGGAAGAAGTGGAAGAAAGCATTTCCGAAGCCGGCGGCGGCAACCGTCGAGGCGAATAAACGCCAGCGTCCCCAGCGCTTGAAATATCGCATGAAGGCTGGATAAAAGAAGCAATCGACCAGCAGTTCCTTGAAGTAATAGTAGTAGCGGTTCCAGAACTCCGCGATAGAACGCGATGCCAGCGGACGCCACGTGTTTCTGAGGGCGAGAAATCCGGCCATGCGGCACACTGCGACGATGCGGTGTCCGAAGATCGAGAACTCGATCATTCTCTCGAAGAATTCCGAAATCAGACTGGCCCAACCGATGTACCACTTGAATGGAGCTCGCAGCAGGCTGAGGTGAAACACGAACTCGTAAAAGGGAATGCCCATGTATCCGTGAACGAATGGCGTGTAGGCATAGGTGAGAAAAAGATCCAACACCAGAGACCAGGCCAGAAGCTTGAGGCCTTTGAGTTGGGCTATGGCAAGCTGTTCTGGATTCTTCGCCTCAATGCGGCGGAGGTAGGCCGATCCCTTGGGAAAGGGCGTGGCCGTGGATCCCCAAACGGGCTGATACGCCCCGACCTGCGAAGCGACCGAATCGCGGTTCTTCGCAGTGATGTCCATCAGCGAGTAGGCGAGGAACCAGAGATATGCCGCCGCTACGGGTAGGAAATCGAAGGCCAGGGTGCGCAGCGATCCACCGCGCGGCAGGTAACTGGCGACAAAGACCGTGAGTGCGAATCCGGTGAGCAGAGTTGCAACAGGCCTGCGTCCGAACCAGGTGTTGCGGAAACGGATTGCCAGTAGAGATATCAGCGCAGCGCAGACGACGGAGACTCCAGCCTGAACAATTTGTGGCCGCTCGGCCCATTGCCACCAAATGCCGAAGGCCCAGCCGAAGGTGCCGAGGGCGAGGACAATTCTGCGGTACTGCGGAAGCGCCGTCACCGCGACAAGGAAACAGATTTGAACAATCCAGCGGGGATTGTGAATGTAGTGTAGCCAGGTCGCATAGTAAAGACCGAGTCCGAAAAGAGCGAGGATCGCGATCTTTCCGATGATCGTTTGCGCGAACGTGACCACTCTCGGAAACGTCTCAAGACGCGGAATGATCCGAAAGCCCCGCAGAAAGCTGAACGGACGAGGAACGGAAGCGGCGACCTGAGTTCCGGCGGCAGCGCTCATACAGAATCCTGCGCGAGGATAGCGGTCAGAGTCTTGCGATCGGTTTTGCCGGCAACGCTTACGGGCAACCGGGGCAAAAAGCGCACCTCGGTGGGAACCATGTATTTGGGTACGCGGCGCTGCATCTTCTCGCGGATTTCAGCAGCTGACACGGAACTGCCGGACACGAAGGCGACGATTCCCTCGGCCAAGGCGTCGGTAATCGGCCAGGCAACAGCGGCGACCGAGTCAACGGCGCAGACCTCGCGAAGATGGGCTTCGACATCTTCCAGTTCGACGCGATTGCCGAGCACTTTCACCTGATTGTCGGTCCGTCCCAGATGGTGAAATCTGCCCTCGATATCACGGTAGGCAAAGTCGCCTGTCAAGTACCAGACTTTGCCATTAATCGAGGGAAAGCGCGCAGCAGTTTTTACCGGATCCTTGAAATATCCCTTGGCGACCTGCTCACCACAGAGAGCGAGTTCGCCCTTTTCTCCAGGCGGAAGGAACTGGAGAGATGAATCGAAGATTGCGGCGTCCATTTTGCCGAAGGGCTTGCCGGTGGCAACGGTCCCGCGGCCCTCGGTGACAATGATCGGCTCCGTACAACGTTGGCCAATGCAAACCACGGTGGCTTCCGTGGGTCCATAAAGATTGTCAATCAAACTATTAGGAGCGGCTTGTTGCCAAAGCTCGGCGGAACTTGCGGGTAATGGCTCACCACAGAAAATCGAATAGCGCACCGAAGGGAAAGCCCCGGGAGCGAGCATCTTCATATTGCGCATAAATGCAATGGTCGAGGGCACGGAGAACCAACAGGTCAATTGATGCTCGCGGATAAAGCGGGACGGTCCCATCATCTGTCCGGCGGGGACCACATGCAGAGATGCCCCGGACGACCAGGTGATGAACATATCGAGAACGGATGGGTCAAACGTGAGGTCATAGGCTTGGGAAATGCGGTCCTCGGAGCAGAAGGGATACAGGTCGCGCATGGCAGAAAGGAACGAGGCGACATTTCCGGTGGAGACCATCACGCCCTTGGGCGATCCCGTCGTCCCGGAGGTGAACATGATGTAAGCGAGATCATCCTTACCCATCACCTTGGGGAGATGAGCGGAATCAGGTGTCGGCAAGGCATCCTGTCCAGCAACGCGCGTGATGCACGAGGGATCATCAAGATCGAATGACTCGGCTAGACCGGGGGCCAGGATGTGCTTCGGGCCCGCCTGCAAAACCTGAGAGGAAATAAGTTTCAAGCCGCGATCGTCCACGACTAACGCATCGAGTTCGGTGGTGCGCAAAATGGAGAGCAGCCTTTGTTCCGGCCACTCAGGGTTCAATGGGACATAGGCCGCGCCTGCCCAACAGGTACCCAGGAGTCCGGCATAGGCGGCCAAGCTGCGCGAGGCGAGAATGCCGACAAGTTTCACGTCGGAAGCCGGACGTGACTGCAGCCAGGCAGCGATTCGTTCCACAATCTCCGCCAGTTCCCCGTAGCTGAAATCGCGCTGGCTGACAGACAAAGCCAGGCGCTCCGGATGGCTGCGGGCATGATTGCAGAAAGAAAGCGTGAGGTTTGTGCTCATCGAATGCAAAAGACACTTGTCCGAGTCTCCAGCATAACGTTGCGTGAGAAGTTCCGGGCAGGGTACGAAGGTCACTTTGCTAAGAATTGGTGAGGCTGGAAGGATCAATAGCAGAATTCTTTGCCGTCGGGTCCACGCCCGCAGCGCTGATTCTCAGCCCGGTAGCCGAGGCCGGCTTTCGGGTCGTAACAGAAGCCGAGGCAAACATCCCGTAATACGTAACTCGAGTCGGTGCCGGTTGGGGGTGCAGCTTCAAGCTCGTTAAAAAAGGCAACCAAGTCCCGAGGGGGATTGGCAGCGTTCTCGGTGGTGAAGGCCGTAATGGCGTAGGTGCCCATCTCGGTGTACCAGCCCTCTCCATGACGGGCGCGAAGGGCAGCCGGCGATATGAGTTGCGTCTTCTTGAGTTCGGGCAAAGCCTGCACGGCTTTGAGCTGGGAGCGAAGATCGTCGGTTAAGAGCCCTTCGTGAACGGTCTCTGGAAAACTGTAACGGAAGAGCTTCCGATCGTTTTTTGCCACGTAGTACCGGTTGCGATAGACGCTGACCCGGCATTCGTGAAAAGTAATCCCATCTTTCCGAACATTCAGGATTGTGAGTTCAGGCTGCAAGGCATCAACGATCATAGGTTCGCGATAGGGGAAGACAAACGCTGCGAACCAGAAGCCAACGAATATCAAAGAGAGAGCAACGGCGGGCCAGGTTCGCTGGTTAACGGGACGGTTTCGAAGTTTCCAGCTGGGAGGAAGCAATCGCGTCATGCCCGAGATCAACGTCATCATCAACAGCGCGACGGTGATAATCCTGAGTTGGTAGTAGTGCAGGTAGTGAGAGCCGTATGGATCTCTCCAAGCGGCATTGAGAGCAGTCCATGAATTCCCGAAGGTGCGCGTTTCAGTAATGGAAAACCAAGGGAACGGTAAGACAGCCCCAAAGGCGGCAATGATGTAACCGAAGCGAGGACGCGAACGCAGCAGGAGGGCACCGGCGAATAGCATGAACGGGCTCACGAGCACGCAGACCCAATCGTAAGTGACAAGAGTCAGAAGTTCGCGTCCAATTTGCGCGAAGCTTACCACCAACCACGCGATGGCCACGGCCGAAGCCAGGGGAAAAAATAAAGCCCACCGACTCGGTTTGATTTGCTCGCTTTCCTGCATGGAAAGATTAGACACTGCTCCGCAGTTCGACGGGGGAAGTTTCCGAGGAATCACGAAACCGAAGTACTACGACGTTTCTGCCGAGTCCGCGCGATTGGTACCCTGGGAGCCCATCGAGATCGCCGTACGAGTCCTAGTAATAGGAGAGTTTGAAGGCGCTCTTGTAGCAGAAGGCACGGGCACGGTTGGTACGACTGCGGGTGTAGTTGTCCCAGCGGTCGGCCACTCGAGCGAATTTCTGTTCTCCAGTCAGGCGATGCATGATGCGCAACTGCACGATGTGCAGCCGATGATAGAAGGGGCTGGCGATCATAGGGAGGCGCGTGCCGGACTGCTCGTAGAGCGACCAGAATCCCAAGTCGTAGCGATCGAGGTTGTGGAGCATGGTGCGAACTGCGCGCGAAAAGAGATCCTGCGCCGAGGGATGCTGGGTAGCGAGGAAGTAGTCGTAGATGCCCCAGGACGCCCAGATGAATCCATTCAGGATGTGCGTGGGCGGGGAGACGATGTATTCCTCGAACCAAAGGTCGCCGGATTCATCGGTGAAGGCGACGCCTCCTCCTTGAACGTCGTAGTAGAAGGACGCGAGGGCGCGTTTGGCGGCATCGAGATATTTTTCTTTGCGCGATTCTTTGTGGGCGCGAACCAGAACCGAGATTCCCTGCCCTTGCGCGAGCGCTGAGTACCAGGGGGCGCGGAGAGTGTCGCGATATTCCCAGTTGAAGTGGTGGTTCCAGACGGAAAGACCGTGTGCATTTTGCTCGAGGTGCGTCAGGAGCCAGTCCGCGGCGAGAAAGAACTTGCGCTGGCGTTCGGGATCTGCGGTGCGGCGAAAGAGATTGTAGTTTCCCAGGGCGTACTGCGCGACTGCGATGGGGTTGTATTGGCGGCCAATCTTGCCGTGATAGTCAAGTTGCGGGACGCCGTTGGAGTCATAGACGCCCTTGTAGTCGGCCTTCTCGGAAAAGGGCATGTAATATTCACCGAGGTCACGGGTGGAGGCGTTGAGGTTTTCCGCGGGAATTTCATGCCAGAAGGTGAGTTGGCTCTTGCCGCCGAGAAGATAGGCGCTGAAAATGCGGCGGTAGTAGTTCAGGCTGGGCAAGGGATTCTTTCGGTATCCATCTTAAGGCACTCCTTGAATGCCCGGGTCGAGCTGCGCTCGATGGACAGCCGATGGCGCCTGTCCCCACACGATTTCGCTAGAGGCCAACTGCGTAGATTGAGGTGGCCATGTCGTCGCGCCGGACGGCGATTGTGCTCAGAGCCAGGAATGACGTTGCGTTGTCGCCATCAGGCAGGAAAGCATTTCCGTACTGGAACAATCCCATGGGCCAGGAATCTTTTTGCCATGACACCTGTGAGTGCCATTCTTGACGTCCGTGGGCGCCGCTGCCATAGACGCGAACGTGGCGATCGCGATTAGCCTCACTCGGCTCCACCATCGTGGAAAAAAATATGCGTCTTCCGACCCGGCATCCATAAATCGAGGAACTGCTGATGGGAGCAATCTGCAGCAACGACTGTTGGCGGTCGAGGCGGTAGATGAAATTGGATTCGAGCGGCGTGTCAGAGGAGAAGTAGAGTCCATCTTGCGTGGGAACGGCTGCGACAGCACGGGCCTGCTGCTTTCCTTGCAACACGGCTTCGACTCGACTGAAGTCGCAGGCGGCGCGCAGGATGCGACACTCGTCGCCGTAGTCTCCGGTCAGCACCCAAAGGCAATCCTGCCAGGGATCGTGAACTATATTGTGGACATGTCGGATGGCGCCCTTGGGGAAGGTGTAGGCGACGCTCCAAGTCGCGCCGGAGTCGGTGGAGGCGTAGATGTGAACTTCCTCGCGAGCGGGATTGTCGAAGTACTCTCCCCAGAATATGGTCCCACTCGGCACGGCGGTGATGTGTAGCGGGCGCGTCCCGTGAAAAATCGCATGAGTCTTCCGAAACTCGGTGTCACCTGGACGAAGCACGACAATCGCTTTCGGCACTGCGGCTACTAACGCGCCAGACGGAAGAATCGTCAGAGCATGAAAGCCGCCCCGAAATAACCGGGTGGTCAGATTGTTGGAAGCTGAAATCCGGCGGCGCCAGTCGGCATGAAATACAGCCACCGGCTGCCAGGCCAAATTGTCAGTCGGATATTGGATCGCGGCCCGAAGCAACTGGTAGCCTCGCGAGGCATAGAGCTGATCTCCGGACCATGCCAGCACACGCAGTCCGGCGAAGCGAGCGACTCGAATTAACTGGATGTCCTGATTAACTTTCTCGTCCATGGGGCCGCGGTTTGCGCGTTGCATCAGGGGAGGAAGGTCTTCATACAGAAACAACTCCCGCCCGCCTTTTCAAATTCTGAAGTATCGACGACAACCGGAGTTAGTTCCTCATAACGAAGAATAGCATCCAACTGAGGAGTCATGTAGGGAGCGATGTAGCTTCCATTGATGACAATGCCGTTTCCCATAAAGCGATGAGCCTCGTCGGCGGTGAGCAGGTGAACGCGTGGCCAATTTTTATGCAACGAGGCAAGGGCTTCTGCAGAATAGGCGCCCGGAAAGATCAGGGCAGCCTCATTGTTGAGGGGGCAGAGGCAGGTATCGAGATGATAGCAGTAGGGATCGACTAACTCGAGGGGCACGACAGGAATTCCCATTTCGGACATTGCGGCAGTAAATTTCTCGATCCCACCTTTGGTGCTACGAAAACCGTATCCCGCGTAGATGCGGGAACCATCGGGACGCCAGATCAAGTCCCCGTGTCCTTCGAGATAGTCCGTGCCGTAATCGAGTTCGATGATGCGATAGTCACGCGCGCGGAACCAATCGGCAAAAAAGGGTACCTCGCGATGACGGGAGGCATAGACCATGCGGCTGGGTACCACAAATTTCCCGTATCCATCTTTTGCACCGACAAAAACCTGATTGGCAGCGAAGACCATGTCTTCAAAACCTTCTACGGGGCAGATGGTTTCGATCTCGCATCCGCTCTGCTGCAAGACATTACAGAGGACGTCCCATTGCCTGCGTGCTTTCCCCCGGTCCACTGCGCATTCTCTCGACATATAGGGGTTTTTCTGATCGACGACATCGAAATAATCCGGCGGACAGAGCAAGACCTTGGGCATAGGATTGATGTTAGCCGCAGCCCGAGAGCGCGTGCAAGAACAGGGCGATGAGAAATCGGCGACGACTGCCGATTGGACGGCAAATTTGAGGGATGCATGAATCAGATGGGCTCATGCCTTATCAGTTTCATGGGGGAAACCCTGTGGCAACCGAAATGCTGGTCTCTTGGAATGCTCTTGCTCGCTTATATTTTTCAGCCTGAGCAGAAAGTAGTGGAATATGTTGAGCCGATGCGCGAATTCCCAATGTAGCAAGCCATTCCTCAGACTCCGGGATGGCAAACTGTTTCTTGTGGAAACCGACCGGCTCACTAAATCGGGGGAAACGGCAGTACCACCGTTTGTCCGTGCACGGCAGCAGCAACGATGTGTCGAACACTACTGGCTGTGTGATGACTGCGCCAAACTATGGACGCTGGTGTACGACCGGAATCGGGGAGTCATTTTAGCCCCGTTGACCCGGCCGGCGGCGAGCGCAGCGGCGGCTGGTACAGCGCACAGCGGAGCAGCATAGCGAACTTAGGCGTATCCGTGTTTACGCCAAATCTTCCAGTCCTCGCGAACTACCTTTAACATCTCCTCGGTGGCGCGGTGCAACCACTTCCCTTTCTGCCTTTTCATATGCGCGAGGATGGATTTGCGCGCGGTTTTCGTACCTAGGTGAATGTTGGCGGTTTCCCATCCCATGGCGCGTAGCAAACGCAATTCTTTGCCGGGGGCCCGAAGGGCGGCGAGTTCGATGCGTGAGCAGTGGGGACTCAGCCTGCGAACAATCCAGCGACCACGCAGCTGAACAAATGGATCGGAGCAACGAACCGAACAACTGAGGAGAGCCTGGTAGAGAATCTCCGAAGAGCCATGCCGACCCTTGACCCAGTCACAAGCGGAGGAGACCACGGCCTTAGCCTCACGGGCGATTCTTCCGCCGTGCCAATCGGCAATAGCGACGTAACGCGCATGACCCAAGCTGCCCAGACCAGCTACCCGACGCGCCAACCGATACGGCAGTTCGCGAGAGGGGAGGAGGTGTTCAATGGCATCGATAGCGCTGATCGGCGGAGTTTCTTTGATCGTGGGCAGTGCATCCATCTTGGCCCAGAAGAGAACCGGATCGCGCAGCTTGCTCTCGGCGATCTGGCGCAGCCATTCGTTTTGCTCGCCCAAGACGAATGGCAATCCACCGATGCGCAATCCTTCGCGGTAGCCCTCGAGAATGGAATCGCAGATGTCACGCTGCTTCAGCGGCAAACTTCCGGCCTCGGACGCGAGATGAGCGCTCACTGCAAGGCGGACCAGATCGTTAGCATAAGCCATGGGATGAGCTTCATCGAAATCATTCACACCCCAAATCAGCCGGCCCTCGGCGTCGCGCCAGGTACCAAAATTTTCCACGTGCAGATCGCCAACCGCCAGAACCTGAGGGCCATTGGCGAGCTCGGAACACACCTCGGGCCAAATCTGTGCCCAGCGATAAAAAGTTGCTCTCAAGAAGGGGAAGACGCCCGCCTTCATGTTGGTGTGTTTGAGTTGCAGATCTTTCGGAATGAGATCGGTGCGGTGCCCCAGCCATTCTTCAAAGAGGCGGGTAGCTTTGACAACGTTCATAGCGACCGCAACGATACTGGGCTCAGGTGTGGGAAGTCAACGTGAGCAATGGTCGGGCGGGGCGAGACAACCATCGGGCGTTGGAGAGGGCAGGTTCACCGAACATCCAACGCCCGACAATTGTGAAGCCCAACGGACCGTCACCCGAGGGAGATTAATGCTTGTAAAAATCCGCGTTCTTCTCGATGAAGTCCTTCTTATCCTCGGGCAGGTCCTCGAGAGCATGAATCGAGTCGGAAGTGCACGCCGGAACGCAGGCGCCGCAGTCGATGCAGCCCTCAGGATCGACATACATCTGAGTCGCAGCCTCGAAGCCAGGCTCGTCCTGCTTGGGATGGATGCAGTCGGTGGGGCAGACTTCGACGCAGAGGGAGTCCTTAATGCAGGAATCAGTAATTACATAGGCCATAATGAATCGATCTCCAGAATGAAATGAGCAACTTCGGCTCCTCAAGAACGAGTGTAAGAAGAGGACTGCGATAGGGCGGTGATTTTGGTCACACGCGGCTGTGCGCTGGCAAGGATCGGGAAAGCTGTTCCGGGGCATGAGCGACCGTGTGGGACGGGATGGGGGCAATCACATGCAAGCGTGACCCGGGTCACAGAAATCGGTAGGCGATAGGGCTTAAATAGGCACAATTGAACTAGGCCTTCTAGTTAAAAAGATCGCCCGGCCTCACCCACAGAACCCCACAAGCCGTTACCCCAGACGGCAGAGGCCGGGCGCTTGAAGGCTCAGAAATTGAGCCCTCCCCACCTCCTCTTTTCTCTGGGATTTCTTCCTTTTGCCACGGCTTGCCCAGCGTGTCCGAATCGACACAGCGTGGTTGCAAGACCACTTACACTCGCCCATGTTCACAAATTAGTCCCCTTATTTTCAACTACATACACTTTGGACCTCGCCCTGCCATTCCACTAATGAACGGCGTAGTTGGAAGGGGAATCCGCAATGGCGTTGGGATACGGGGCTAACACCAGAAGAAATCAACCATTCATCCTAGCGTTGGTCGTCGCTGGCTTGGCAATTCCAATGGCCGCACAAGCTACCACGGCCACTCCGACTGATCGACACCGCCGGATCGTGCTGGTAAGCATCGCCGACCGCAAACTCGCGGTGATGGATGGCGACGAAGTTATCGCGACATTTCCAGTTGCGGTGGGTGCCACGAAAAGTCCAAGTCCCACCGGTGTATTCCAGATCGTCAGCCGAGTTCCCAATCCGACGTACTACCGCCCCGGCACAGTAATCCCGAGCGGGAAGAACAATCCGCTGGGAACGCGCTGGGTGGGCCTCAGCGAAAAGGGCTACGGAATTCATGGCACGAATGCGCCAGGGTCCGTGGGACATGCGGCTTCACATGGCTGTATCCGGTTGCGAAATCGCGATATGGAAAAGTTGTTCACCATGGTCCATGTAGGCGACTCGGTCGAAATTTGGGGCGATCGCGATGCGCGAGTTGCACAAGTGTTCGGAAGCGACGCGGACGAAACCACGCTGGCCACAGCACAAGTTACGGGACAGGGCAGCGGTCAATGAAACGTTGAACGAGATGTGAAACCAAAGTTGAACTCTGAGGAGGTTCTATGCAGATGGCAATCACATTCATGGCAGTGGTGGCAGGAATGATCTTCTCGCTCGCGGTGGCGTTGCTGGCGGAGGAACTGATCTTTGGACAGGTTTTCCGCCTGTTCTTTGTGCGGCAGCCGGGAAACGCGAAAGCGGAGAGTACAGTTGGAGCGCAGAAAGGCTGATCCGCGCGCAATAGCGCCTCAGTGGTGTCCAAACAGTACAGAGGCAAAGGGGCGATTGATGCGCACAGCGGTTTATAATCTGGCCATCCCGAACGATATCTCGAACCCTTTGAGTTGTAACTTACGCTTCAGGCCGTGCCATCGCTTTGCAACGCAATTGGCTTGCGCCGTGCTCGGACTGGTTGTCGCGGCACCCGGCGCAGACTGGAGCGGACCCGAACAACAACTGGCGCGCAAGATTTTGGCGGTGACTGGACCCGTTTCGGTGACGGTGGCGATGGAGAACCGATCGTCGCTTGGCCGGCGAGAAAGCGAGATCGTTCAAAACGGCTTGCGGAGTGCCCTGTTGGTGCTCGGCGTGCGACTCGTAAAGAACGACCAAGCGGCCGCTTCGGTTGCAATTACTCTGTCGGAGAATGTTGCGTCGTATGTTTGGATCGCCAGGATACGACAGGGGACACAGGAGCTTGCGGTCGCGATGGTGTCGGTACCGCGGCCTGAAAGCGCCGCCGTTCCGACGCATGAGTCCGTGCCGTTGGTATTGCGCAAGGTTTCATTGTGGGCACAGAGTGATCCGATTCTCGACGTGGCAGTGTTGGAGGAGGGCGCCACACCCACGCGGATCGCCGTCCTGGGCGGCGAAAATGTTTTGCTCTACCGATTGCAAGCAGGACGGTGGTTTTTGGAACAGGCGATGGGCATCGTACATTCTCGGCCTTGGCCACGGGACTTGCGCGGCAGGCTGGTGCCTGCGAAGGATCATGGTTTCGATGTTTATCTCCCCGGCGTTACTTGTCGCAGTACGGCGGGAGAATCGCTTTCTATCCATTGCCGAGATAACGATGATCCCTGGCCACTCGTACCGGCAGGACTGGGTGGGGCTGTTGTAGTATTCCCGAGTGCAACTTCTGCATCTGTGACAATTCCACCCGTAGGCGCATTCTTTGCTCCGACCAGAAACTTTTTTACTGGAGTTCTAACTCCGGGGGTCGGCAAATTTGCAAACGTTTCCAGGTTTTATTCAGCTGCTTTCTTACCCCGTGAAAACTATCTACTCTGGTTGTTTGCTGGCACTGATGGTCATGTGCATGCGGTCGACGGCGTCAGCGACCAGACCACCAAACTCAACTGGGGAAGCGATCTAACGAGCGTCAAGACTTCATGTGGGGCGGGTTGGCAGGTACTCGCTACAAGTACGGATATCGGAGGCGGTGACTGGGCGCGGGCGTACGAGTTTCCGGATCGAGATCCGATTGCAGTAACCGCAGCAATCGACTTTACTGGCGCAATTACGGCACTGTGGACGGAAGCAAAGGGCGACACGGCCATTGTGGTTGCAAAAAACCGAGAGACAGGAAGTTATGAGGCGTTTCGACTGGCGATCAGTTGTAGTCAGTAGTGTGATCATCGGAACATTGGCCGCAACGGCCGAGACGCGTCCGCAATACGGCGGGACCCTGCACATTGCCATGCGCGCCGCGCTGACGTCGCTGGATCCTAAAGACACTAATCCTGCAGACGGCTCACAGAGTGACTCCTTCTCGCGACGCAGCCTGGACATGCTGATATTCGAGACGCTGGTGAATGTCGATGAAAGCCTGCAAATCCAGCCTGCGCTGGCCACGACATGGCAAGCATCGCCGGACAATCAGCGTTGGCAGTTACGCATTCGACACGGAGTAAAGTTTCACGATGGGACGCTGCTGAGCGCCGAGGTTGCGGCCGCATCATTGCGCGCGGCCAATCCAACGTGGAAAGTCAGTGCGGAGGGTGATTCGATCATCATCACCCGAGACACGGCGGATCTGGAACTGCCTGCACAACTGGCATTGGCGAAAAACGCCATTGTGAAGAGGAATGCCGATGGCGTGCCGAGCGGCACGGGGCCCTTTCACATTGTCGACTGGCGACCTGGAAGATCTCTAGCTGTGGCAGCGAACGAAGATTGCTGGCGCGGAAGGCCGTTCCTCGACGCCATTGAAGTCGACATGGGCCGGAGCTTTCACGAGCAGATGACTGCTATGGAACTCGGCAAGGAGGATTTTGTAGAGGTAGCCGCCGAGCAATCGCGCCACATCTCGCAGGAAGGGTATCAGCTGGTGAGTTCGAAACCGATCGAATTGGTCGCTTTACTTTTCACTCGCGATACAACATCTCCGGAAGAGAAACTGCTGCGCGAGGCATTGGCCTTGAGTATTGAACGGGGGTCCATTCGCAGCGTGCTGCTGCAAGGGGCTGGTGAGCCAACGGCCAGCATTCTCCCCAACTGGATGAGCGGATATGGATTCGTATTTTCCAGTGATGCGGATTTAGTGCAGGCGCGGCAAGCGCGTGAACAAGTAAACAAAATCCCGTCTTGGAGCGTGGGATACGACACTGATGATGTCGTCGCGAGGTTGTTGGCGGAACGCATCGCGCTCAACGCCAAAGATGCTGGATTGTCCCTGCAGCCAACAGGGTCCGCGGTTGCGGACATGAAAGTGGTTCGAATCGCAATGGCATCACCCCATCCGTGGATTGCGCTGCGGCAAGTGTCTATGATCGAAGGGGCTTCTCTCACAAGGGATGGCGGTTCGGTGGAGAATCTATATGCGTCAGAGCGCGCGCTGTTGACCTCGCAGCGCCTGGTGCCCCTTTTTCATTTGCCCGCTTCCTATGCGGCCTCGAGTGCGCTGAACAATTGGACGGTGGGTGCGGACGGAGTCTGGAACTTAGCTGATGCCTGGATGGGAGCGGCACATCGTGAGCGGTAAAGCATGACCTTTCGCCGCAAACTTCTGACGGTATTTGCGCTGACAGTATTCCTGTCGGTGGCAACAGTGGCGTTGCTGGTGCTGGGCGTAATGCGCAACGCATTTGAGAAATCTGAGGATCAGCGGACGACGGCGCTGGTCACCCAGTTTCAGCGCGAGTTTAGCCGCCGGGGAGACGAAGTGGCGCGCCGGGTGGAGGCAATTGCGACTTCCAACCCCGTGAGCCGGATGGCCACTGCATTGAATGGCACGTCTTCGGATTCCGCCGAATATTTTGATTTGGCTCGGCAACTGGCGGAAGGGTACCAACTCGACTTTCTGGAATTCCTTGATGGGCGCGGAACCATCATTTCGTCGGCGCAGTGGCCGGCAAAATTCGGTTATCCCGACGCCAACTTTGAGAACCTCAATGCGGTCAGCGGAGAGAGCGCATTTTTGAAACGTGAGGAGTTGCAGGACTCGACCGCGTTGGGACTGTTTGCGGTGCGGGTCACGCGCATCAGCGGGCATCCTGTTTACGTGGTGGGCGGCCGCAGGCTAGATAAGAATTTCCTTTCTGCATTGGACTTGCCCGCGGACATGCGAGTTTTGCTTTACCAGAATCGCAGTGAGCATTTTTCTCCGGATTCGCTCCTCGATCCGTCAGTCCCGGGAAATGGCACGGACACAAAACGTCCAGCCGACAAGTTCGCACCCCTTGTCGAAACGGTGCGGCAGTATAACCAGGAAACAACCGGAATCGTGAAGTGGTGTGAGGATCAGGCGGATGACGAGCTGTTCCATGCGATCCCGCTGCGTGGGGCCGGCAAGGATCGCCCGTTGATGGGGATTCTGCTGGTGGGAAATTCGCGGCGGTCGTACGTCGACCTGAAGCGCCGCATTCGTGCGTCGGCCTTGTTAGCGGGCGGCGGTGGCGTGATCCTGGCAATTTTGCTGAGTAGTTGGGCGGCGGCCCGGATGACGCGTCCGGTTGTAGAACTGGCGCGCGCCGCGCAGGAAGTGGCTGCGGGAAACTGGGATACGCGGGTAGATGTGACCGGGAGCGATGAGGTAGGGCAACTGGCTGATTCCTTCAATCGAATGACCACGGAATTGCTGGCGCAAAAGGAACGGCTCGTGCAAACCGAGCGCGTCGCAGCATGGCGCGAACTGGCACGGCGACTGGCACATGAGTTGAAGAATCCCCTGTTCCCGCTCCAACTCACCGTTGAAAACCTGATGCGCGCTCGAACGCAAAGCCCCGAACAGTTCGACGAAGTGTTTCACGAGAGTACGAGGACGTTGCTGACCGAGATCTCGAACCTGAAGACGATTATCGGTCGATTCAGCGAGTTCTCGAAGATGCCACGTCCACAACTGCTACCGGCTCCGGTGAACGAAATTCTGCGGGGAGTCGTGAAGCTTTTCGAGGCGCAGTTGCAGACCCCCGGCCGCGCACCGACTGCAATCATGCTGGAATTGGATGATCGGGTCGGGACAATTGCAGTCGACTCTGAACTTTTGCATCGCGCGCTGTCAAACCTCGTGCTGAATGCGATGGACGCGATGCCGGATGGGGGCAGGCTTATCGTTCGATCCCGGCGAGACGATGGAAGAGTAATCATCGAAGTTGCTGACACTGGTTCAGGGATGACGCCCGAAGAGTGTGAGCGTATTTTTACTCCGTATTACACCAGCAAGCGGCACGGAACCGGGCTGGGCCTGGCGATTGTGCAGTCGGTGGTAAGCGATCACGGTGGAAGAGTGACCGTGCAAAGCGAGCCCGGGCGGGGAACAACATTTGTGATCGAGCTGCCGGATAATCTTGAGGCGCTCCAGGAAGTTCCGGCCGCAAGAAATATCAGTTAGAGCACAGGAAAGTTTTCCGGATGAGTCGCGAGGAGGACGGTTGCCACTCAAAGCGCATCTCTTGATCGTCGATGATGAAGCGAACACCCTCGCCTCTCTGTCGCGGGCGTTCCGTTTGGCGGGACATGAAGCCACCGTGTGCGATAACGCAGCCAAGGCGCTGGAATTGGCAAAGGCGCAGCACTTCGATCTGATCCTTTCCGATGTAGTCATGCCCGGCAAAGATGGTCTGAAACTGCTTGAGGAACTGAAGCAGCAGGGCGTGACGGCTCCGGTGGTCATGATGTCAGGGCAGGCTCACATTGAAATGGCGGTGCGGGCGACGCGGTTAGGAGCGCTCGATTTTCTGGAGAAGCCCATCTCCAGCGATAAATTGATGCTAACCGTCGACAATGCGCTGAAGTTGCAGCGACTGGAGAGCGAGAACCGCGAACTCCGCCAGCGCCTGGGCAAGCACGAGATCGTATGGAAGGGAGAAGCCATGCGCCGGATCCTGGCACAACTGGAACGCGTAGCGGCCAGCGAGTCGCGAGTGTGCATCTTCGGCGAAACCGGCACGGGAAAAGAGTTGGTCGCGAGAACGATCCATGAGCGCAGCCCGCGCGCCGGCGGTCCTTTTGTCACATTGAATTGCGCGGCGGTACCGGCCGAGTTGATTGAGTCAGAACTCTTCGGCCATGAGAAGGGATCGTTCACGGGCGCATCGGGACGGCACATCGGCAAATTTGAGCAAGCCGACCAGGGAACGATCTTTCTCGACGAAATCGGCGACATGCCATTGAGTATGCAAGCTAAGTTGCTGCGTGTGCTGGAAGAAGGCGAAGTCGAGAGGATTGGCGGCGACAGACCGGTTACCGTGAATGTTCGTGTTTTAGTTGCGACCCACCGTGATTTAGAGGCGCGGGTGCGCGAGGAAAAGTTTCGTCAGGATTTGTTTCACCGAATCCACGTTTTTCCGCTCGTGCTTCCGCCCTTGCGTGAGCGGGGCGATGATATTCCTCCGCTGGTCGAGCATTTTGCCACGCACGTGTGCGCGCAGAATGGGTGGAAACCTGTCTCCTTCACGGCAGACGCGATGGAGGCGCTGCAGTCATACGCATGGCCGGGGAATGTCCGCGAGTTGCGAAATATGGTCGAGCGCCTGATGTTGCTTGCGCCTGACGGTCAGGTAGATCTGACCGTTGTGCAGATGGCGCTGCCGAAGAGTTCTCCAGCAGGAGTTTCAGGGCCCGCGATGATTGGTTCCGGCGGCCTCACGGACCGCGTGCAGTCGTTTGAGCGCGAAGTAATTCTTGGCGAACTGAAGCGCAGCCATCAGAACATGAGTATGGCGGCGAAAAGTCTTGGCCTGGAGCGCAGTCACCTGTATAAGAAGGCGGAGCAACTGGGGATCGATCTGCGGGCGATGCGTCGCGAGCGGGACGCGCAGGATTGACCTAGGGTCAGCTCATGCGACTTCCCTACTTCTCGCAAAGAGCGCGAGACATGTAGAACCCTGGACCATGGAGACGGCTTTGACGAAAAAAGCCTGGATTCTCGGCCTAGTTTTCATTTTTCCTGTTCATGCTTTTGCAGTTGAACCGCCGTCGCCTGCCGCTTATGGAGTGCGGATGCAGCAGGCGTGGATCCCCATGAAAGACGGCGTGCGCTTGGCTGCGACTCTCTATATGCCGGACGGCGCAAAAGTCGACGAGAAATTCCCTGCCCTGCTGGAGTACCTACCCTACCGCAAAGACGATGGCACTGCGGCAGGCGACTATCCCAAGCATGCTTACTTCGCGCAGCGCGGGTATGTGGGCGTACGAGTTGATATTCGCGGCTTTGGCGCGAGTGAAGGCGTTCCGCCCGAACGCGAATATTCCGAGCAAGAGCAGGTCGATGGCGAGCAGGTGATTGCGTGGCTCGCGGGCCAGCCGTGGTGCAACGGCAAGGTCGGGATGTTTGGCATTTCCTGGGGCGGATTCACTGCGATGCAAATGGCGATGCGGCATCCTCCGGCATTGAAGGCGATTTTGGCGGCGCACGCGACGGCCGAGTTATTTCACGATGACGTTCACTACGTTGACGGAATGGCGCACGTCGACGAATTCGAATTGAACATGGACATGGCTCAGGGATGGTTAGGCGCGCCGGATTACTCGCTCGATGAAAAAGTCCTGGGCCCGAGGTTCGACACGCCGCCGTGGTCGCTGCTTTATTTGCGACATCAGCGCGATGGCCCGTTCTGGCGCGATCGGGTGCGGCCACTCAGCGAGATTACAACTCCGACGTTCCTGATCGGCGGCCTGCAGGATGGATATCGCGATAATGTCCCCGACATGCTCATGAAGTCGAAGGCACCGATCAAGGCGATTGTCGGGCCGTGGAACCATTCGTTCCCGAATGACGCGGACTTCGGGCCACGAGTGGAGTGGCGCGATCAGGCGGTGCGCTGGTTCGACTACTGGTTGAAGGGACGCGACACTGGCGTGCAGAACGATCCGCGGCTGGTGATTTACATGCAACACTGGCACCTGCCAGATCCAACATTGCAAAGCGTACCGGGAGAATGGCGGCGGGAGGACGTGTGGCCGCCGAAAGACGCCACGAACACGGCCCTATTCCTCCAAGGAAATCACAGTTTGGAGCCCACCGCCGGGACTCACGTTACACATCAGCTAAAGTACGTTCCAACAGTCGGCGTGGAGGCCGGCTTCTGGTGGGGAGAGCTGTTAAGTGATCCACGGCCCGTGGATGCATTCAGCCTCGTTTACGATTCCGAACCCCTCGAAAATGAACAGGCGATTCTCGGGCGACCGCATGCGCTGCTGCGAGCTTCCGCGAGCGCGCCATTGGCGAACTGGTTCGCGCGGCTTTCCGATGTAGCACCTGACGGGACGGTAACGCAAATTACAGGAGCCGGCTTGAATGGCTCTCAGCGCGAATCGATGACGAATCCTCGCGATCTGGAGCGGGGAAAGATTTATCCACTCGACATCGAAATGCACTTGACCTCTTGGGTGTTTCCGAAGGGTCACCGCATTCGAGTGGCTATTTCAAACTCGCTTTGGCCGATGGTTCTTCCGACGCCCTACGCGATGACGACATCGCTCGACCTCGGTGGCACCGACGGATCACGCATTGTTCTGCCCGTTGTTCAGGCGCACGGGACTGCAGCGCCGGAGTTCTCGCCGCCTCAAACATCCGAAGAGCGAACAGACATTGAGAACGAAGGATTTCCCTGGCCGGGCGAGTGGACGGTAGAGCGCGATGAAGCGCGCCAGAAGACGACCGTGCACTGGAAAGGCAAGGACGGATACGAGTATTCGTGGGGCACGCAGAATGATTTTGAGAGTCTCACTTACGACGGTGATGACGCCCATCCCGAAACCAGCTCAGTTCGCGGTGAAGCGGAGAGCGTCTTCGCGCTGAAAGGGCGAACCCTCGTTTGGCGCGGACATCTTTTGGTATCGACAGATCAGAAAAACTTCTACTACAAATACACGCGAGAATTGCTGAAAGATGGGCAGATGGTCAAAGCGAAGACATGGCAGGAAACAATTCCGCGCGATCATCAATAGCTTGGCATTTGCAACGGCCGGCGCGGGGAGAAAGACATAGCAGCTACGTCTCTACCAGCGAGGCGACCGGGTGAGTCAGCTTCGGAGCCAACGGTGCGGGATTTCCTTTCAGATCCGCGGCTAGCAGTTGGTGGAAGAGTTGTTCTCCCGCCTCGCGGCGGACGGAGAGCCGACCGGCACCATAGGCCCGTGACTTCAGACCTCGTTGCACATCTTCGCAGATGCCTAAATCTTCATCTTGTACACGGTTGCCGACGTTCACGGATTCGGTGTTGTATTCACGACGCGCATCGCTCACGTCGCTGAAATAGAAATCAAAGATCACCGTGCAGTGGTCGGCGTCAACCGGGATCACATAGTTCGTGTCCATGTACCCCTCATAGCAATTGATCATGAGATTTGGATATTGCCAGAAATACCACGCACGGTCGCCTTTGCGCGTTGCGCCGGTCGCGGCATCCTCGTCCGAAGCGACCATCGGGCTTGACTGCAGACAATACCGATCTTCGTTCTCGATGGTGTACTGCTTATAATCGAGGACGGAACTCAGACCTTTGTGCAGGTGGGGAACGTGGTATCCGCCGTCGAGGTAGTTATCGACGTAGACCTTCCAGTTGCAATGGATGTGGTAACTTCTGCGGTCGAAGTAGTGCAGTTTGCTGACGTCAAGGGGCGCGACCCGATTAACCAGCCCGCCAAGAAATTGCTTAAGGGGCGACGCTTGTGGATCGAGATTCACAAAGACAAAGCATTCCCAGGTCTCGACGCGGATCGGGACTAATCCATTTTCAGCGCGGTCGAAGTTCCGGACGCCGTCGAACTCCGGCATGCCTTTGAGGGATCCGTCGAGACCATATTTCCAACCGTGGTAAGGACACTGCAAAATCTCCGCGTGGCCGCAGGGCTGCGTCACCACGGCTGCCGCGTGGTGGCGGCATACATTGTAGAAGGCCCGCAGAGCCCCGTCACTTCCTCGAACCACTACGATCGGTTCTCCCGCAAGACGAGTGGCAACAAACTCGCCGGGCTTCTGCAACTGCTCGGTGCGAGCCACGAGTTGCCAGGTCTTGCTGAAAACGTTGAGGCGCTCGATTTCGGCAATACGTGGATCGACGTACCAAGGCGCCGGGATGGTCGATGCTTCTGACAATGGGGCGCGATCGTTGTAGATGGAGAGAATCTGTTCGATAGAGGTTTGCATATTTATGTCTCGAATCAACGATCTATATTCCACTCATGATGCTACCGCAATTCGGACAAACTCCAGGGCTATCGGCGATGATTCCGGTGCGCTTGCACCGGTGTGCCGGGCGCCGCATTGCCGCTGTCACCGATGGCCCGCTGCAATACGTCCAGAAACTGCTGGATTCTGCCTTCTTTTTTTTCTGCTAGTTCTCCCTGACGGCGGAATAAACCGGGATCGAGTTCTGCAGTTAACAGCGCATCCTGAAAGCGCTCCATCATCCAGTCGATGATGGAAACGATCATCTCAATGTCCATGTCCTTGCGTAGTTCGCCGCGCTCTAACCCGAAGCGCACAAAACTCACGGTGCCGTACGGATCTTCGCTGATGAGGAAGCGGTTGATCTCACGCTTTAACACGAAGTCGGTGCCGTAATTTCCCAACAGCGAGATGCGATAAGGAATCCAGTCCTCATGCACCAGGTGCTCTGTACTAACGAGCCAGTAGCGCAGTACCTCAAAGAAACCAGCGGCGCGAACCTCCACCGGCGCGTCAAGATATTTGGCGAACGAGCGGACCGCTCGTTTGTATACCTCGAAGAACAATCCGTCTTTGCTGCCAAAGTGTTGAAAGATGGATCCCTTGGCAATACCCAGAGAATTGGCAATGTCGCCGACTCGTGCCGCGTGATAACCGTGCTCGGCAAAATGTTGCGTAGCGATCTCGATGATGCGACTGCGTTTCGCTTCGGAGCGAGGACGCGCCGTGACTTGTCGTTGGTAGAGCGGCGGGGTGAAGCGATTGCTGGCGATTCCGGGCATAAAGAATGACTATAAGTCATGCAAGCATACAGAAGGCTTTCAGTGATTTCAACTTCATTTTTACTGGCGTATACGATACTGTTGTTCGATTCACGAACACCTTCGTGACTTTAAGTCAATTGAACAAATGCCAGTGAATTCAACCTACGATGCCATCGTGATCGGCGCGGGTCACAACGGGCTGACCGCGGCGGCGTATCTGGCGCGAGCGGGACTAACGACCCTCGTACTTGAGCGCCGCGAAATCGTAGGCGGATGCTGTGTGACCGAAGAAATCGCGCCGGGCTGCCGCGTATCGACAACTTCTTATATTGCCAGCATGATGCGGCCGGAAGTGATCTCCGAGTTAGATCTAGCAAGTCACGGTTTGCGCATGATCCCCTGCGATCCAGCGATTCAGGTTCCATTTCCCGACGGCCATGTTGTTCCGTGGTGGGTAGATCGCCAAAGAGCGACAGAAGAATTTTCAAAGATTTCCGCAAAAGATGCAGCACGCTTTGTGCAAGTTGATGATCAGCTAAAAAAGCTGGCCCGATACTTGCAGCCATTTTTCATGGAGCCGCCACCGGAAGTCGATACCTCCACAATGAAGGGTTGGTCTGAACTGTTTCGTGTGGGCAAGCGCTTCCGCGGGATCTCCAGCGCTGAGATTTCGCAACTTGTTTCGTTCCTCACCGGCAGCCTGGGTGAGTTTCTCGATCACAACTATGAGTCCGAGAAAATGAAGACGATGTTCCTGGCCAACAACGTTTACGGAAAGCATGGCGGTCCGTACCAGCCAGGAACAGCCATTGGACTGCTCTTCCACCTGCTCAGTGGCGGAGAGCACGAACTGCAGGGCTTTTACGGGCACGTAATGGGCGGTATGGGATCGATCACGCAATCCCTTGCGGCGGCGGGGAAAAAGCTTGGCGTGGAGATTCGAACGTCAAATCCGGTCGCGCACATCGACGTGCGCAACGGACGGGCACGCAGCGTGGTATTGGAAGACGGGACGGAGCTTCGGGCCCGGATGATTTTATCGAATGCCGATCCCAAGCGAACGTTCCTCGGCCTGCTGGATGTGCGGGAGCTACCAGAAGATTTTCTGTTCGCGGTGCGGGGCATCAAAATGCAGGGACCGTGTGCGAAAGTAAACATGGTTTTGTCGGAGGAGCCTCACTTTACCGGAACTTCTCCGGCGGCAACTGCGCTCGAGCGCACGTTTTATACGCTGGTTCCATCGCTTGCCTTCGCCGAGCGTTGCTACGACATCGCCAAGTTTGGAGAGGTCCCCGAAGAATTGTGGGTCGACTGCGTCGTATCGTCGAATGCGGATGCGTCCTTAGCCCCACATGGTAAACACATCCTCACGTGCTTTGTGCAGTACGTACCCTACCACTTGCGCGAGGGAAATTGGGACGAGAAGCGCGACTTGTTGGGCGATCGCGTCGTCAGGAAAATTGCGGAATACGCCCCCAATGTGCCGAATGCAATCGTGGCACGACAAGTACTCACGCCACTCGATTTAGAGCGCACCTACGGGCTCACCGAGGGAAATATTTTTCACGGCGACCTGCGACTGGAGCAACTCTTCTTCATGCGTCCCGTGCCCGGTTGGTCGCAGTACCGGACTCCGGTTGCTGGACTCTATTTGTGTGGCGCGGGAGCACATCCCGGAGGAGGCGTCACGGGAGCACCCGGGAGGAATGCCGCTCATCAGGCCTTACGCGATTGGAAGAAGGGACGATTGCAGGGGGCGGCTGCATGACTTCTGCAACCGGAAATTCTCATACACTTCCGAAGACGGCCGACTTTGTAATTCTCGGCGCGGGAGTGATGGGCGCATCGATTGCGTTTCATCTTGCCAAACGGAAGGCGGGAAAGATTGTCGTCATCGACAAGGATCACGTCGGGCGTGGGGGCAGCGGAAGATCGTCGGCCTTGGTGCGCATGCACTATAGCTTTCCTCCGGAAGTGGAACTGGCATTGATCAGTTTGCGCATGTTTCAGAACTGGCAAGAGGTCGTGGGTCAACCCGGAGAGTTTCGCAAAACCGGCTTCGTGCGCATCGTACATCCGAATGAGTCCGCCCGCCTCAAATCGAACGTCGAGATGCAGCGTCGATTGGGAGCGAAGGTCGACCTGATCAGCAAAGAAGACTTGCACGAACTCGAGCCTGACTGGAACGTGGAGGAGGTTGAAGTGGCCGCCTACGAACCGGATTCCGGGTACGGTGACGGCGCTGGGGTGGCTGGAGATTTCCTGACCGCGGCCCGCGATATGGGCGCGACCTACATCTCGCGGACAGCGGCAACCGCATTTGACGTAGAGTCCGGCCGGGTCCGCGGTGTGGTTACGAATGAAGGAACCATTTCGTCTCCGACAGTTATTGCCGCCACCGGCCCATGGACGCGACCACTGTTTCGGCAGGTGGGTATCGATCTTCCGATCGAATGCGAATACCACCAGGTTGCGATTCTTCGCAACGCTCCAGGCATGAAAGGCGGAGGTTGTGCCTGCATCGACTCAGTTACGGCGACCTATTTTCGTTCTGACACGCATGACAAGTTTCTCGTAGGCGACTTTTATGGCAAGCACCCCATCGACCCGGATAATTTTCCACAACGCCCGTCCGACGAGTCGCTCGAAGAGATCATCGAGCGAGCTTGTCGCAGAATTCCCAAACTTGCCGCCGCGGAGGTGATGCGGGGCGTAACCGGCGTTTATGACATGACGCCTGATTGCAGGCCCTTGCTGGGCGAGATCCCTGAAATGGGTGGCCTTTACGTATGCGCCGGATTTTCTGGCATGGGCTTCAAGATTTCTCCCGCGATTGGACTCGTGATGAGTGAAATAATTCTCGACGGCAACGGCACGAGCGTGGACATCCATGCGTTCCGGCCGAACCGCTTCGCTGACAATCAGCCAATCAAAGCTGAATACGAATATGTGGACGACTAACTACTTTCAGGAGCAAGCATGAAAAAGAAAGGCATTCTCGAACGTTTGAAAGACGGTCCCGTACTTGGTGACGGCGGCTATCTGCTGGAACTCGAAAAGCGCGGGTGGGTGCGCGCGGGTCCGTTTACGCCGGAGGTCGCCCTGTTGTATCCAAATGCGCTCCGGGAACTTCACATTGAATTCCGCGAGGCCGGTGCGGAAGTGCTGCAAGCACTGACGTTCTACGCAAGCCGCGACAAACTGGCAACTGTGGGAGTGGAGAACCGTCTGGAGGAACTCAATCGCTCCGCGGTACGGGTGGCCCGCGAGGTTGCGGGTGACCAATGTTTGGTCGCGGGGAACATCAGCCTGACTTGGATGTACGAGCATGGCAGTCCGTCCGCTGCCGATCGGGTCCGCAAGACCTTCGACGAGCAGCTTGCGGTGCAAGTCGACGAGGGGGTGGACTTCATTATCGGCGAGACCTTTTCCTGGCTCGGAGAAGCCTTGATCGCGGTGGAACGCGCCAAGAAAACCGGGTTGCCTGCGATGGTCACGATCTGCTTTGAAAACAAAGATGAGACCGCCGAAGGCACAAACGCCGCAGATGCGGCGAAGACATTGTTCGACGCCGGCGCCGACATTGTCGGGATGAATTGCTTACGCCCCCCGCAGCACATCCTGGGGCCGATGGAGCAGATGCGCAACGCGGTCTCGGGATATCTTGCCTGTCAACCAGTCGCGTATCGTACCCCGCAAGACAAGCCTGACTTCACCAGTCTTCCGGAGTTTCCTTACGCCCTAGATCCTCTGCAACTCACGCGCAAAGATATGGCGGACTATGCTCTGCAGGCTCGCGATATGGGGATCAACTTCATCGGCGCATGTTGCGGGACGGTGGCCATGCACATTCGTGAAATGGCGCGCGTCCTGAACAAGCTTCCGGAAGACTCGCGCATCTGGAAAAAAGGTGGCGAGAAACCAATGTCGGCGTACGAATACTACGACCACGACAAGCTAGAAACTGGCAGCAAGAAATAAAGCTCAGCTTTCGAGTATGGACCCATGGGTCCCGTTTTTGCGCGGGGCCCATACTTTTTGCGGGATGAAAGACACTAGCCAGCTTTTCGCTCGCGAGGCTCTTCCGCGTGCACAAGGGGCACATCAACGAGATGCTCGCTCAAGAACCAAAGCTGGAGTTCGTTGGCGCGCAGAACATCACTGATGACCATGTCGTTCGTGCCGTCGTCACCGATTTCGGAAGCGCGGCGAGAGAGTTGCCGGCAGTGGCCGATAATGATCTGGTGTGCATCCAATAATCGGGAAATCTGGACCGGAACCTCTTCCCTGCCGCGAGGTGGACGTTCAATGCGCGTGGTCTCAGCAACGTCGGCGGCCATGGCCAGCGATACTCCGCCCAGCAACTGGATCCGCTCAGCAATCACATCCACGATCTCCACCTGTTCGTCATAGTGCTTGTCGAACAACAAATGCAACTGATAAAACGTGGGCCCAGCGACCTGCCAATGCGACTTCTTATAAAGGTCGCGCAAGGTCATAGTGTCGGCGAGCAACAAATTCAGTTGCTCAGTCATTTCCAGCCGAACATCCTCTTCCAACTCGAGCGGAAGGGCATGCGAGACGGTACCGTAAGCTTGGATTTCACCAGCACGCTGATGAATCCGAGGTTGCGCATTGATGGTGGTTTGACGGCCGGCAGCGACTGGCTTCTTCGCCATGAGAACCTCCTCGTTCGCGAGTGGACTTGCCAGAGTCGCGGGAACTCTAAGTGAGTTCGGTGCTCCAGGCAATAGAGATTGGATGCTCATCTTCGCAAAGATGCAACAGTTTTTGCACGAAGGATGAAAAGGGTCGATGGCCGCGATAGAAATCCATCCTCGAAATCTTGTGAAGAGCCGCGTTTCGCACCGAGCAGCCAACGCCCCTTCATCGAGGTTTGACGGCCTATCGAACGATTGCTATGATCGATGTGCGGGGTGGAGCAGTCTGGTAGCTCGTTGGGCTCATAACCCAAAGGTCGGTGGTTCAAATCCACCCCCCGCAACCAACAACTTCTAATTATGCAACGGCTTCCGAAT
>Ga0207693_10000248_pt1 | contig 49938 bp, 41 predicted proteins | sample LARL81metaG_FD_184347 | JGI IMG/M metagenome (GOLD analysis project Ga0207693, IMG submission 184347) | Corn, switchgrass and miscanthus rhizosphere microbial communities from Kellogg Biological Station, Michigan, USA - LAR L8-1 metaG... | ecosystem: Host-associated > Plants > Roots >... | reverse complement strand
CCCAGCGGCCGCCGCCTTGCGCCACAGTTCAATTGCTGCCTGCTGGTCCTTGACGACTCCGACTCCATTCCACTCACTGATTGCGAGATTTGACAGCGCGCCCGTGTCGCCTAAGGCGGCTGATTGGCGCCAAAGTGTGACGGCTTGTGATGGATCTTTGTGGACGCCTCGGCCTGACGCGTACAGGAGGGCAAGATTGTTGAGCGCGCGCTTCTCACCGCGGTTCGCCGCCTTCTGGTACCACTGTGCTGCAATGTTTTCGTCAACGCCGACACCCACGCCATGATCGTACGAGAAGCCGATCACATTCATTGCGCGCGCATTACCCTGGCCAGCTGAAAGCAGAAACAACTCCATGGCACGCGGTAGATCTTTGGCGACTCCAAGTCCGGACCAATACATTAGTCCTACGGTGAGCTGGGCGTCGGCGTTTCCATCTTTCAAAGGAACGGCAAGGAGACGAAGCGCTTCAGCATAGTTGCCAGCCGCGTATGCCTGCAAACCAGAGGTCAGTTCGAGCGAATTCGGTGTCGCTCGTGCGGAAGGAGCCGAACCGCTCGACGCCGAGCCGTCCGACGTTAGCGCGCAACCTCCAAGCGCAATGCCGAGTAGCAGCGCGGCGAGTGGGCTCTTCCTCCTGGCGCAATACGGCCGCTCACTGCGGTCGCGAAGCTTGCTGGGCATCTTTGGAAGGTTTTCTTTTGAAGGCAACGAAAGGCGGGGAAGGGTCGGGACGCTAGCACAAAGTATAAATCTTCGCATCGCTCTGGCATTCCCTGGTTCCCCGCTGTTTGTCGTGGCGCGCAATCAGGTGTTAGTCCAATCAAGGCGTTCGGTCGGAAAGCATTTGCGAGCCGCTACGCTGCGTCTGCCGGAACGACATTTTGTTCGCCGTCTACCGAACTGTTCGAAGGGTACGGCAGCAGCTTCGGATCGAGGTTAGCCTCAGATGGAAGCGTGGGCTTCTGGTCGCGTACCAGATCGGCAACGTATGCTTCCCAAAGGTCGATCGTCTTTCGCATTTCGGGCATGAAGTCATAGCGTTGGTAGACGCCAACAATTCCCCCGAAGCTACCTGAAACGTGATTCAACAGCCGTTCGATGACGGGCAACTGCACACCAATCGACGCAAGGCCAGATGCGAACGTGCGCCGCAGGTCATGAAGACGCCAGTCCGAAACACCGCTTCGTTCATCCAACCTGCGCTTGCAGGTCGGGATACTGTTGAAGCGTCTTTTGCCGTCGTGGGCCGTAAATATGTACGCGCCCGAAGGCGGCGCGCTGAGGACTTCTTTGGCGATGTTTCCTAGGGGAACGCGATGCTGTCTGCCGTTCTTCGTCAGGGAGGACGGCAACGTTAGCGTTTCCTCGCCGACCATGTCGCTGGTGAGATGGCTGATTTCGCCGACGCGTTGGCCGGTCAGGATGAGAAGCTTTACGATCCGACCAAAGGCGCTCTCTCCTGCAGCGTTCCAGATCAGCTTCAGCTCCTCGTTCGTCAATACGCGCTGCCGTGCGACATAAGAATGCGGCGGTCGCATGCGCTCGATCGGATTGCGATCGAAGTAATGCTTGCGGTATGTCCAGCGCATAAAGGCGCGCAATGCCACAAAAGCATGCTGCTGCTCTGACGGCGTACTTTTGAGACGATTCAGACTTTTGTGAATCTCGTGGGGCGTGAGCTCGCAAAGCTTTGTGGCGCCATATCTGAAGTGCCGGCCAAGAGAGTATTGGTAGCTCTGGTGGGTACGAGGTCTACGCTTGGCCGCTACCTCCTCGAGATATTCTTCAACCGCGTCTTGCCAACGCATTGAGCGCGGGCGCTCCCTGCCAAGCGTGTACTCGGCCAGCCTGCGTTTGGCCTCGGCACGCGCATCGTGAAGGGAAACCACGCCCGCGCGTCCGAGCGTCTCTCGCGCACGTAAAACTCCGTATGTGAGCACAAAGCTTTTCGTGCCTCCTTTGCTCACCCGGACTCCAAACCCTGGAATGTGGTCGTCGTAGAAGATCACTGCTCCCTTGTGCGGCGCTTTCAGGGAGCGAATCGTGATGTCGGTCAGTCGCATTTGTCTCACCATTGTCTCGGTCGAAGACCGCGAAGCGGTGTTCGAGCATGTTTCACCGCGATACTCTGATTTTCAGAAATATCAACGGTACCAAAGACTTAGGTGCTGCTATGCGAAGCCATGTTCAGACAAAAAAAGCTTCTTAAAATCCGTAGTTCCGAAAGGGACGTGACCGTTCGACTCGGTCCGGGGCCACCATGACCATCTATGCGCATCTATGGAGGGGCGGGTGTTTCTCGCCAACGTGAAAGGTCCTTGGATCAAACCGGACGCAACGGACGCCGATTACTTGGTAGAGATTGCCCACGCCTGTCCGTCTGGCGCCATCCGCTACAAGCGCAAAGATGGTAAGCGCGATGAGAGAGCGCCGCCCGTCAACCTAATCACGGTGCGCGAAGCCGGTCCCTACGCCGTCCATGCAGACATCCATTTCGATGATCAAAATTCGTTCTATCGTGCAACTTTGTGTCGGTGCGGCGCTTCGAAGGACAAGCCGTTCTGCGACGGATCCCATCACGAGGTACCATTCAATGCGAGCGGCGAACCACCGAGCGGTGCAACGGACATGTTGCCTGTTCGCGACGGAGCACTACGCATTGACCCTGAATTGGATGGCCCTCTGCAAGTGCGGGGCAATCTTGAAATCGTCAGCGGGACAGGACGCGTGGTTGCGCGTCTAACGCAAGCGCGTCTTTGTCGTTGCGGCGGCAGTGCGTCGAAGCCGTTCTGTGACGGCACGCATGCGCGAATTGGGTTCAAGTCGGGTTGAGCGTCGCATCGCCGAGGTGGGCAGTGATCTCGGCGGCGCTTTGCGCCCGTCTCGCCTGTCTGCTTGCTCGCCAAAAAAACATTCCAGCGCTGATGGGTTCGTCACACGCTCGGATCTTCGACGTCGTGAGAATGGCTAAGCGCTTGCTTCAGTTCTAAACTCAACATGGCGCGACTCAGCACGACTTTTTCTTCATGCACATCTTTCACGGCCGTCATCGGAACGACAAAATCGCCGGCATTCTCGACATAGATCACGATCTCCGGCTTCCCGCCGGGAAAGACTTGCCGCACGGCGGCAACTGCCTTGTCCCCATCGTGGATGAAGACATCAAAGCCTTCCTGAATCCGTTCTGACGTCATGGTTTTACCTCTCATGTGTCAGCGACGACTCTAGCTGATCGAAAAAACACAGTCTCAACAAATCCAACCTTTGTTCAGCACCGAACCTTCGACTGACGATAGTGCCGCCAGCGCAAATTGTCTGACCCCACGAAGTCTGGTTTTGTTTAAAGGGGAGCAACAATGGCCGACACCTCGACCACGATTACGACAGATCCTTCCCGGCTGAATCGAGCTGTCGATCGAGCGCGCGACCACGTTCGCGGCGGGAGCGCCCCTCAAGGCGTGGTAACCGTTCTGATCTATGGCGATTATCTGTGTCCCTATTGCCGGCGATTGCGGCTGGTAATGGCGCGGCTGCGCCGGACCTTGGGGGAACGCCTCGCTTATGTCTTCCGCCATTCGCCTAATGAGAAGGCTCATCCCGGCGCGGAGTTCGCGTCACGCGCAGCGGAAGCGGCTGGACGACAGGGCAAATTCTGGGAGATGCACGACAAGCTCTACGAGACCGAGGCGCATCTTACCGCCGAGCAGGTGCGGCAGATCGCGCGCGAGCTCGGTGTGGACATGAACAAATTCGAGCGCGACATCGAAGATGACGATGCACGTCTGCGCGTCGCGCAGGATCTGGAGGAATCGCGCCGAAACGGAGTGACCGTTACGCCCACCATTTTCGTCGACGGTATCCGCTACGACGGTGCATGGGACTTTCACTCCATGCTGGAGACTCTGCAAAAGCCGGTCGCCGAGCGTCTGGAGCGCTCGGCGCGGGTGTTTGCAAGTCTGCCCGCGTCGGGCGGGATCGTCCTGATTTTCGCCGCTGCGTTGGCACTCATTTGCGCCAACACAGCGCTCGCACCGCTCTATTCCGATTTCATCTCGACACCGTTTGGTGTCGGGCCTATCGGAAGTCCGCTCTCCATGACAGTCGGAGACTGGTTCTCCGAGGGACTGCTAGCGATCTTCTTTCTGATCGTCGGACTCGACATCCGGCGCGAGATGACGACCGGCACGCTCTCGGATGTCAGGGCTGCCGCGCTGCCGATAATTGGGGCCGTGGGCGGAGTGTTGGTTCCGGCGGCTATCTATCTGTCTCTCAACCGTGGACCATCGTCCGCTGGCTGGTCAGTGCCAACCAATACGGACATCGCGTTTACGTTGGGAATTCTAGCACTGCTCGGCACGCGCGTTCCGACGGGACTTCGCGTTTTTGTGGCGGCGCTTGCTGTCGTGGACGATGTGCTGTCCGTGCTGACACTTGCGATCTTCTATCCGCACAATTTCCACCTCTCCTGGCTACTCGCTACTGCGGTTGCCGTGCTTGCACTCTTTGCAATGAACCGTGGCCGCGTCTTTGCCAGCTGGCCGTATCTGGCGGTTGCGATTGTGTTGTGGATATCGCTGCATCGGACGGGCGTTCACGCCGCGTTGACCGGAATATTTCTTGCTGCGTTACTGCCGACCAGACCAGCACCGGCTGCGGGGCCGTTGCTGGCTCAGGCCGCAACCGCGCTCTCCGCGCTTGAATATGCCGAAAGCGAAATTCGCTCTTCGAACCAACCGGACAGCCCGATCGAACAGGAGCCCGCATGGGATTGGGCGAGCCGCAACCTTTCCGCCGCCAGCAACCGGTTGATGTCACCGGCCGACCGGTTCGAACGCGCGCTCTCACCCTGGACCGCCTATCTGATTCTGCCCTTGTTCGCTTTTTCGGCGACTGGCATCACCCTTCACATCGATTTTTCGGCGCCAGGGTCGATCGCCGTGCTGATGGGCGTGGTGCTCGGCCTAGTGATTGGAAAGCCGCTGGGAATTTGTCTCGCCTCAGCCATTGCGCTGAAGCTGCGACTTGCGCGGGCGCCGGATGACGTGGCGATCGGCCAGTTCATCGGCGCGGCATGTCTCTGCGGAATTGGCGATACGATTGCGTTGCTCATGGCCGATCAGGCCTTTCCCGATGGAGCATACTCGAATGTCGCAAAATTGAGTGTCCTCGTCGGCTCCGTCCTGGCGGCAGCGCTTGGTTCGGCGGTGATCACAGTCGTTTCACCTCAGAGAACACAGAGCTGACTCGCATCGAACGTAGGGCACTTCCTGTGCCTTAGGACGTCAGGAGTCTCAACTCAGGCGCCGCGGCGCGAGAGGTGCGGAGAACTCAGCCGGCAATCGCAACACCTACCAAGTGGCCCACGCCAAACGTGATAGCCGCTGCCGCATAGCCGATCACGAGCTGCCTGACGCCAGAAAACAGGGCGTTTCGACCGGTGAAAAGCGATGTTCCCGTTCCGATCAGGAAAAGTACGGTTCCGCTGACCGTCAGGCTCGCAACGACTGCTTGTGTTCCTGTGATTATGAAGAAAGGCGCCACGGGAAAGATCGCACCGAATGCGAAGAGAAGAAACGACGTGGCCCCTGCCGTCCAAGGAGAGCCGCCGAGCTCGTCCGGATCAATGCCAAGTTCCTCGCGCGTCAGCGTGTCCAAAGCGGTTTCCTTATTGGCGATCAGGCGTTCGGCCAGTGCATTCGCCTGCTCCGCGGGGAGTCCCTTGGCCTGATAGATGAGCGCGAGTTCCTCCTTTTCTTCCTCTGGAACTGCTTCCAATTCAGCAGCTTCGACTTCGATCTGACGCTGATAGGATTCGCGCGCTGTATTGACCGACAGCCATTCGCCCAACGCCATCGAGCACGCACCAGCCAACAATCCCGCCAGTCCCGTCACAAGAATCGCGTGCGCGCTAAGCGCCGCACCCGCCACACCCATTACGAGACTGAGATTTGAACAGAGCCCGTCATTCGCGCCTAACACAGCGGCGCGCAGAGCATTTCCACCCATTCCGCGATGACGGCCTTCAAGGCGCGCCAGCGTCCCGCCCATCAAACTTTTAGGATCGTCGCCGGCAATAGCTTCGATGATGCGTGCGTGGCTGCGCTCCATTGCGGGAAGGCCGGCCGCCGCAGCGTCGGGCTGTTTGTCATACTGGCCGCTGTCGAGCTGCTCGAGAGTATTTATGGTTGGCAGGACGAACTGCGGACCAAACCTGCGCGCGAGCCAGCGCAGGATGCGCGTGCGCGTACCTGGCCGAAGATTGGGAACCGTGCCGCCGCTGTCTCGCAAACGCGACTTCCAGAACTCGGCGTGCGCCTCTTCTATCGACGCAAGTTTGGCGTAGACTCTTGCGATATCGGGGTTCTTTTCCGTCTTGGACAAAGCGCGATAAAGGGCTGAGCCGTCCACTTCGCCTTGCAAGTTGGCGCGATAGCGAGCCCGGGACTCTTTCGTCTCTGCCATTCAAGACCCCGTGATGGTCGATCCCGTTTTGCGTGTCCAAGCTTTTTCCCGAGAGTCAGGCGGCAGGGAGGCGTGGGTCATTCGCCGAGTCGACATAACTTAGACCCAATGGACCGATGGCGCTCACCTGTGTGACGTATTCGCCCGACTTCGCCCAATGGAAATGCGCCTGACCGCCCGGGAGAACTACGACGCTTCCGCGGGTGTTCGAGCATGTTTCACCGCGATACTTCGATCTACAGAAATATCAACGGTACCAAAGACTTAGGTGCTGCGATGCGAAGCCATGTTCAGATAAAAAAAGCTTCTTACAATCCGTAGTTCCGAAAGGGACGTGACCGTTCGACTCGGTCCGGGGCCTGCGCTCGCTTCGCGAGCTTCGGCTGGCATGCCGCCTTAGCTCTCGAGTTTCTCAAGCGTTTCCTTGAGATCGCCGAGACCGACTTTCGAGAAGCCGGGTTTCACGACCTCGATCGGATCGCGCAGATCGTCGACATAGCCGAGCGCGTAAGCGCCGCGGCGATAGCCCATTAGTTTCAGGAGATCGACCGGCAATGTTCGCGCGATCTCGAGCGGCACGGAGAGGTACTGATTCTCTTCCTGACGAAGCCAGGAGAGATTGTAGGTGATGTTGATGCCGACGCGCGTCGAGTTGGAACGGTTGGCGCCGCCGCCGTGATAGATGCTGCCGGTGTAGAGCAGCACCGAGCCCTTTCGCATCTCCGCAGGAATGGTGTCGGCCTCTTTAAAGCGCAGCTTGTCTTCGAAATGATTGCTGCCGGGGATGACGCGCGTTGCGCCATTCTCCTCTGTGAAATCCGTCAGCGCCCAGATGGTGTTGCACTGGACTTCGTAGTCCTTGGGAAATGGAAAGAAGTCGAACGCCCATTGATCACGATGGATCATCTGCGCCGGTTCGCCAGGACCGATCGCGATCACCTGCGTCAGATGCAGCTGGATGCTTGCGGCGTGCGCGAGCAGCGTTTTCGCCGTACCGAGGATGAGGGGATGCATGACGAGTTCGCGGCATTTAGGCGAGCGCGCCACGAGTCCGCCCGTACGCTTGGTGCGATGACCGGAGAAATCGTCGGGACCGAACGGCGTTGCGTCCATCCAGGGTTTGAGTTCCTGCGCGACGGCGTCCATCTCGGACGGTGTGAGGACATCATCGACGATGACGGCGCCATCTTCCTTGAGCGCGGCGGTTACCTCCTCTGGCGTGGCGGAACGCGGCAGGTGACGGACGGCCATGACACGGTGTCTCCCCAGAACGGTCCCGCCAGCGTGGAGCAGTGCAACGCCCTTGCGCAAGTGGCACGTCGGGCGCCTACCATGGCAATCCAAAATGAGGTGCGGCCATGGCCATGATCCTGATCGACAATCCCGCCCCCTTTGTGCGGCGGCTGACGCTGAATAGACCAGAGAAGCGCAACGCGCTCTCGAATGCGCTGCGCGGCGAATTGTTTGAGGCGCTTGAGGCGGCTGACAGCGACACAGATGTGCGCGTCATGATCCTGCGCGGCGCCGGTTCGTGCTTTTCGGCAGGTTACGACCTGTCGCGCGAAGGCGGGCGGCAGGAATTGCCCTTTCAAACCGCCGCCGGCGCGGGGCAATGGGCACGCCATGTCGTGGACGGCTGCTTCAAAATCTGGGATCTCGCCAAACCGGTGATTGCGCAGGTGCATGGCTGGTGTCTGGCCGGCGGCTCGGAACTGGCGACGGCGGCCGACCTTGTCTATGCCGCCGAGGACGCACAGATCGGCTATCCGCCGGTTCGCATGATGAGCCCGCCGGACAATCAGTTTCACGCCTGGCTCTGCGGCCTCAGGCCGGCCATGGAGATGATGCTGACGGGCGATGCGATCAGCGGCGTTGAAGCGGTGCGCATCGGTTTCGCCAACCGCGCCTTTCCCCCCGAACGATTGGAAGCCGAGGTGCTGGCCATTGCCGAGCGCATCGCCAAGATTCCGACTGACGTACAGCAGATGAACAAGCGCTCGGTTCACCGCGCGATGGAGATCATGGGTCTGCGCGCCGCGATCCGGGCGGGCACGGAAATCCAGGCACTGGCTTTGACGACTGAGAGCTCGCGCGAGACCTTCGCCAAATTCCGCGATGGCGTGACCAAGGGACTCGACGCCCGCGACGCGGCATTTAAGGATTACCGCACGAAGGAATGAAATCAAAAACAAAGAAGGGTCGCCCTTTTTGAGGACGACCCTTCCATTGTCTTACTGCGGTCCGCGAAGGGCCGCAAAGGCGTCGCAGTTACGCGGCGTTGACCTCACGAAGGGTGAGGATCCAGGTCGCGGCTTTCGACGTCCGCAGGTAATGACAATGAGACACTGGATCACCTCCTTTCAAAATCTGTTGCCCCGTCCCTATAGCGGGTTTCGCGGGCGCGCGTAAGTGGCCGCGATGCAACATTCCCAGGCTTTAAATGGCAGACGCTCAGCGGAATTTTGCCGCAATCCCCGCACCGGCCGCCAGCAGGGCGTCATCGGACGTCACGGTCACGAGGTCGAAGCCCCGGGTGAGCATCGCCTTCGCGTCGTCCGCGTTGCGGCAGTAAATCCCGGTGCGCACTTTCGCGGACCTAGCTGCGGCGAGAATTTTGTCGATGGCCTCCAGCAGTACATCATCGGACAGTCCCGCTCGGATGTCGCGGCTGAGCGAGAGCGCAAGATCCGTCGGGCCGACATAAATCATGTCGAGACTCTTGACCGCGGCAATCTCTGCGACGTTCTTCAAAGCGACGGCAGACTCGACCTGTACGGCTGCGAGAACGGTTTCGTTGGCCTTGGCGATATAGTCCGATCCGCCGTAGAGCACCGCGCGCCTTGGTCCGACGCTGCGATAGCCGAGCGGGGCGTAGCGGCAGGCGCCGACGAAGCGTTCGCACTGCTCACGCGTGTCGATGTTGGGACAGATGACGCCGTAGGCTCCGGCATCGAGCGCACGCATGACGTCGCCGGGTTCGTTCCATGGCACGCGCACCAGAGGCACGGTCGCAGTTGTCGATATCGCCGTCAGCATGGCGACCATGGAGGCGAAGTCGATGTGGCCGTGCTGCATGTCCACGGTGATGCTGTCCCAGCCTTGATGGCTAATGCTTTCGGCTGCCAGCATGCTTGGCAGCCCGAGCCAGATGTTCGTCGCCTGCTTTCCACCGGCCCAGATTTCCCGCAAGCGATTGGCGCGCATAGTTTGTTCTCGCTGATTATGACTGTCCGACGACTCTATAGCATGATGGCGGCGTTTGCGACGCAGCGCGCGACGGTTAAGCTCGATTCGTGGAAAAACTCTCGACACAGTGCATCATTGCCGGGGGCGGACCAGCAGGCATGGTTTGCGGCTATCTGTTTGCGCGCGCGGGCGTCGACGTCGTCGTACTCGAGAAACACAAGGACTTCCTGCGCGATTTTCGCGGCGACACCATTCATCCCTCGACGCTGGAACTGATTTCTGAGCTCGGCTTGCTCGACGTCTTTCTGGCCCGTCGGCACGACGAGGTGCACGAGGTGACCGCCGAATTTTCTGACAAACGATTTAAGGTCGGCGATTTCACGCAGCTGTCGACACGCTGCAAGTTCATGGTCTTGATGCCGCAATGGGAATTTCTCGACTTTCTTGCCGGTGAAGCGCAAAAACTGTCGACATTTCATCTCTTCATGGAAGCCGAGATCATCGAGCTGCTGGCACGCTCACGCCGCATCATGGGCGTACGCGTGCGCACGCCTGACGATGAGGGCGACATTACCGCCAATCTGGTAATCGGGGCGGATGGGCGCCATTCGACCGTGCGCGCCAAGGCCGGTCTTTCGGTGATCGACATCGGTGCGCCTTTCGATGTGCTGTGGCTTCGGCTTCCGACAGAAGAGGGGGATCCGCACGAGCCGGTGGCGCGCGTCGTCGCGGGCAATTTGTTCATCATGCTCAATCGGCGCGACTATTGGCAGTGCGCCATGGTGATTCCCAAGGGCGCGTTCGCGCTCATGCAGACCGAGGGGCTTGAAAGCTTTCGCGCACGGCTTCGTACCTGCGCCGGGTTTGCGCGCGACAGAGTCGAAACGATCGAAAGTTTTGCCGACGTCAAGCTTCTGACGGTGACGATCGACCGGCTTAGGCGCTGGTCGCGGCCAGGCTTGTTGTGCATCGGCGATGCAGCACACGCCATGTCACCGGTCGGCGGAGTGGGAATCAACCTGGCGATCCAGGACGCCGTTGCGACGGCAAACATTCTGGCACCGATCTTGAAACTGCGCCGTGCCACGCCGCAGCAATTGCAACGCATTCAGCGGCGGCGCGAATTTCCGACCAAGGTCACGCAATGGGTCCAGGTACAAATTCAAAACCTGGTACTGGCCACAACATTACAAGCGCAGAAAACGCCGAGCCCGCCACTTGTGCTGCGTCTGCTCAATCGCTGGCGCTGGTTGCGGCGTTGGCCGGCAAGGTTTGTCGGTATCGGCGTCCGTCCCGAGCACGTGAAGCCGAATCTGTTCAGCCGAAACGATAGCGCGCCCAGTTGACGCCCTGAAGATCCACGCCGAAATCGTCGGGCCCGACCAAGCGTGTCCAGCCCGTGGCTTCGTAGAACGCGATCGCCTTTGTGTTCGGCGTATCGAGCTTCAAGGTCAGCGGCCGGGCCGTTTCATTGCGCAGATAGGCGACGAGGCTCTTTCCGACGCCGAGCCGCTGCGCCTCGGGCGCCACATAGAGGCAGTGGATGAAATTGTCGGCGCGGAATAGCGAGAGAATTCCGACCAGGGCATTGCCCATGAAGGCCAGCCAGACTTCCTCCTCCTCGGCGAAGCGAACGAAGTCTTCGGCAGTGAAATGTCCCGCAGGACGCCAGGTGAACGCGGCCGTGCCAGCACGCACATAAAGCGCGGCCGCATCGGCGATTTCCGCTGCGCCGCGCGCTTTGCGGATTGTCAGCGTAAGCGTGCTGCAATGCGGCCGGGCCATGCGATCACATCTGCATTGTCCAGCCTTCGACACCCATTGCCGCCTGCCGGACGGCTTCGCTCAAAGTGGGATGGGCATGGCTGGTGCGCGCGATATCTTCGGACGATGCGCCGAATTCGATGGCGAGCGCGGCTTCGGCGATCATATTGCCGGCCTCGGCACCCATGATGTGGACACCGAGTACGCGATCGCTTTTGGCGTCGGCGATGATTTTCACGAAGCCTTCCGTCGCAGCGATGGTCTTGGCGCGTGGGTTGGCGGTGAAGGGAAATTTTCCGACCTTGTAGGCGACAGCCGTGGCCTTCAATTCCTCTTCCGTCTTGCCGACGCTGGCGACTTCGGGCGCGGTATAGACGACGGCGGGAATGGCGTCGTAATTCACGTGGCCCGCCTTTCCCGCGATGCGCTCGGCACAGGCGACGGCCTCGTCTTCGGCCTTGTGCGCCAGCATTGGTCCCTCGCGGCAATCGCCGATGGCCCAAATGCCGGCAATGTTGGTGGCGAAATGCGCATCTGTTGTGACGCGGCCGCGCGCATCAAGCGCTACGCCAACCTTGTCGAGCCCTAGTTGGGCGACGAAGGGACGCCGGCCGATCGACACCAGCATGATATCCGTCTCGAGCGTCTGTTTGTCCCCTCCGGCGGCGGGCTCGACGGTGACGAGGAGCGAGCCTCTCTTTTTTTCGACGCCCACGACTTTGGTCGAGAGCTGAAATTTCATGCCCTGCTTGGTGAGGATACGCTGAAACTGTTTTGCGATTTCGCCGTCGAGACCAGGCGTGATGCGATCGAGAAACTCGACGACCGTCACCTCGCTGCCGAGACGCCGCCAGACAGACCCGAGCTCAAGCCCGATGTAACCACCGCCGACAACGAGCATTCGCTTGGGAACCGACGTTAGTCCCAACGCCCCGGTCGAGGAAACGATCTGCTGTTCGTCGATGCTCATGCCGGGAAGCGGCGACACATCCGAACCCGTCGCGACAATAATGTTCTTGGTTTCGAGCGTGCGGACATTTCCGTCTTTCGCCTTCACTTCGACCCTGCCGGGAGAAACGATACTCGCGTCACCGACGATCGCCTCGGCCTTGTTCTTCCGCAGCAAAAATTCGACGCCTTTGGTCAGTTCGCCGACGACCTTGTCTTTGTGTCCCATCATGGCAGGAAGATCGAGGCTGACTTCGGCCTTGATGCCGAGCTTGGCGAAGTCCTTCGACGCTTCCTCGAACAAGTGGCTGGTGTGCAGCAAAGCCTTGGATGGTATGCAGCCGATGTTGAGGCAGGTGCCGCCGAACGTGCCGCGCCGGTCGATGCAGGCGGCCTTCAGGCCGAGCTGGCCCAGCCTGATCGCCGCATTGTAACCGCCTGGCCCGCCACCGATTACGACCGCGTCGAATTGATCTGCCATGATTGCGTTCCCGAATGCCGATGAAATGCGTTATGCGCTGCTGCGCCGTCACACACAATTGGTCGATTTGCCGTTGAGCGTCCGTTCCAAACTGGACCCAAATCTGTCTTTTCCGCGTTCCTTTCACTAAGACTTTGGGGCATTCTGGGATATTCTCAGCTGTCCCGTCTTTTTTGAACGACCCGGAGGATTTCCCATGGCCGCGACTGCCAAAGCCGCTGCGAATTCAAATATTGAAGCGAGACTTGCCACGCTTAGGTCGGATCTCGAGACCTTGCAAAAGGACATCCGCGGTCTTGCCGGCGAAGTCGGTGGCGTTGCCTCGAACCGGGCGAATGACGCCTTGAAGTCGGCCGAGAAGCTCGCCGAGCGCGCCTATGAACTGGCCGAGGAAACGGCGAGCCAGGCCACCGCATACGGCGCGAAGGCTGCCGAAGACATCGAAGCCTGGACCAACGAGAATGCCGAAACCTTGCGCGAGACCGTACGCGAGCAGCCCCTGACCTCGCTCGCCATCGCGGTGGGCGCAGGCGCGTTCTTGATGCTGCTGCTGCGTCGCTGATCATGGCGCGCATGGGGGCCAAGGCCGCGGCGGCGGCAGTGCTCGCCTTGATCGGCGTGGCGCTGATTTTCTTCGGCGTCGGATTTCTCGCCTATGCGCTGGCAAGCGCGTTCGCACCGTCGCTCGGCGTTGCCGGCGGCGCCGCGGTCACCGGAGCGATCTTCGTCGTTCCGCCCTTCATCTGGGCGCTCATCATGCTTTCGTTGCGCCGGCCGGCGCCAAAGCCGGTCATTCCGCCCAACGGGCTTTGGATGGCACTGTTTGCGGCCATCGCGCGGGAGACGCCATGGGTCGCGATTCTGGGCGCTGGTGTCGTGGCAGCAGCGGAAATCTTCCTGTCCAGTCGCAAGCGCAAATCATAGCTCTACGGCAAACGACCAAGGGGCGCGTCACGCAATTCGTTCACCCGATAGACGACATAGTGCGCGATAGGAACATGGTGGCGCAGGCGATCGACATGTGCGACTTGAACCAGCTGCGTGAAGTGTCCCGCCACGAAATCACGCCGATCGAGTCGTGTTTCGACGACATAGAGGAGCGGCTGTGAAAGCAGTCGCGCATCGGCGCGCGGTGCATCCTGGTAGCGCTGCTCTTCGTTGAGTTGAACGATCTTCGGGTGCGACGGCAAATAGAAGGCGAGCCAAGCCGTCGAAGCATAGTCCGTCGTAATGATGGCCGCCGCATGATTGTCTGCTGCGAGCCTATCGACATTTTGCGCCACGGGCTCAAATCCAACGGCCAGCAGGCGTGCCAGGGGGTCAGCACGACCGAGCGGCACGATCCCGAGCAAGGCTTGCGCGAAGCCGGCAAGCACCAGTGCGGCGGCGGCTGGCACTGCGAGTCTGCGCGAAACGCGCCATACAGGCGCGGTCCAGCCGACCCAATCCTCGCGCGCCCAAGCTTCGGCCGCCGCGACCGCAAGCGCTGGATAAAGAAAGCACGGCCAGTTGCCCTGAATGCGATCGTGCAAGGAATGCACGAGAAAGTAGACGGCCGAGGGAAACACCAACGCAGCGAGCAGAAACGTCGCGCCGTCGCGGTCTCGGCTGGAAAATGCCAGGCCCAACGCGGCGAGCGCGAAGATGAATGGCGTGGCCAGCACGATCTGTGCGCCGAGAAATTCGAACAGGAATCGAAACGTCAAATGACCAGCGGTGACGCGGCTGAGCTGAAAAACGAATGTGACCCAGCCATGCGATGCGTTCCAGGAAAGGTTCGGCAGGAAGATCAACAGTGCCAGTAGCCCGCCAATATAAGGCCAAACCGTCAGCAGCCAGCGGCGCCCCCGCGGCGAAAAGACAAGCCAGGCGAGCACGCCCGCGCCGAGAAAAAGGCCCGTGTACTTGGAGAGCAATGTGAGCCCTCCTGCGATACCGGCGGCCAGCCACCAGCGCCCGTCTTCATTTTGCAGGAGCTTGGTGAGGGTAAAGAGAAAAGCGGCTGCCGTAGCCACGGCGGGCGCGTCCGGTGTCGCCGCCAACGTTTCGACTGAAATCATCAAGGTGAGATTGAAAAAGAGACAGGCACGTGCGCCCGACACCGCGTCGCTGAAGAAGACCTGCGCACTACGCCAAACGAAGAAGCTGGCGATGAGCGAAAGAATGTAGGAGCCGAACCGCACGCCGAGCGGCGTATCGCCGAAGAGGAGTGTACCGAAGCGGACGACGAATGCGATTGCCGGCGGATGATCGAAATAGCCCGCCGCCAGATGGCGCGACCACAGCCAGTAATAGGCTTCGTCCGCCGACAGGGGCAGCAGCGCGGCGGCTGCAAGTCTCAACAGCGACAATGCGAGTATGGCCAGCAGATAGCGCCGGGCCAGCGGCGGAAGGTTCATCGCGTGCGCCACACAAAGAGGCTCGAGAGCGCATAATTCCAAAGCGCACCCATGATGGCACCCGCCGCGCCCGCAACCCACCACACCGAGCGCTCCGAATAAAGCCAGGCTGCGAGGCCGACATTGGTCAACGCGCCAACCGCACCGATGGCGCAAAATCCCAGGAAGCCCCCGAACATCGCAATGCCTTTGAGCCGGCGGTCGCGGTAGGTGAGTTCGTTGTTGAGGAAAAAATTACTGGTGAGCGCCACGAACGTCGCGATGCTTTGCGCCACGGCGAACTTCTCCACGCCGCCGAGTAGCGCCAGCTTGAGCACCACGAGATGGACCGCAAGGCCCGTCGTGCCGACAAGCGCGAAGAAGATGAACCGCGGATCGACCAGGTCTCCGGTCAGCTTGGCCAGTAGCAGGCCCAGGAATTCAAGCCCTATTTGGATATTGAACTTGCTTTCGCCCTGTTCCCGCTTGCCGAAGACGTAAGACTGCTCGGCCACGCGCAGGCTTGGTCCGGCGGTCGCCACGATGTCCAGGAGAATCTTGAAGCCGACAGGTGAAAGTTTCGCAGCGACAGCATCGAAACAGTCGCGCCGCATCATGAAGAAGCCGCTCATCGGATCGCTCAACGGAATCGACAGGACATTGCGCGTCAGCACAGTCGCCAGACCACTGATCGTGCCGCGCGACTTGTTGAACGATGCGGCACTGCCGCCTTCGATGTGACGGCTGGCGGCGACCAGGTCCGCCTCGCCCGAGCGCAAAGTTGCAAGCATCGCAGTCAAAACCCGCTCGTCATGCTGCAGATCGGCGTCCATCACGGCGACAAAAGGGGCACTGGACGACAGCATCCCTTCGATGCACGCACCCGCGAGACCGCGGCGACCGACCCGCTTCAGACAGCGTACGCGCAGATCGGCGGCGGCAATGGCCTTGGCGGTTTCAGCGGTGCCATCTGGCGAGTTGTCGTCCACGAAGATCGCTTCCCACGCGACGCCTTGCAGCGTGGCGGCGAGACGGCGAACCAGCTCGGCAACATTGTCCTTCTCTTTGTAGGTCGGAAGGACGATGGACAGCTCGGTCCGATGGGCCGATTGGCTCGATGCTTCGCTCTGCTCGACGGCGGTGGACACGCAATGCTCCCTCAGCCGCCTTGGTGGCCTTAGCCCGCTGCGGCGTCAAGATCAGTGCCGGCCGGGGCGATAGTCGGCTTCGATGTGGCCTTTCAGCTCGGCCTCGGTAAACCAAACCGGCTTCATGTGCATGGCGACAAAAAGTGGTGACTGATCGGCGTAGTGCGGCGAGGCCTGATCCAACGTAGCCGAGCCGAACTGATGGATGCTTTGTGATGACAGCGCGCCGTTCTTGTCCCACGTCACGAACATGATGAAGGTGTCGCCGTCGACCGCCGTCAGCGTTCCATCGTCCTGTTGAACGCCATAGACCGCGCGATAGACATCCGGTCCGCCGTCAACCGGCAGATTGAGCGTTCCGCGCCGGAATCGGTTGACCTGACCCCATTCCGGATCGAGCCGGCCGAAATGAGATTTGAGGATCGTCATGGCCTCCTTGAGCGCGTCGAGCGGCTTTTCCTTCCAGGGTCCGCCATCCTTTTCCGGTGCCGCGCGCACGCCCATGAGCACCGCGAGAGCCGTGCCACGGTTGCGGATATCGGTCCTGCGATCCCAGTTCCTGAGGATTTGCTGCGCCTGTCTCAGGTCGGCATCGCCACCGGGAGCGACGGCAAGAATTTCTGAGATCATGCGCACGATGTTGGAATGGCTGCTGTAGCTGAGATCGAATTTGTAGTCGTGAAACTTCTCCGCCGTGATCGCGGGATCGGCGCCAAAGGTTTCGAGCGCGCGCATCGCTCGGTTGGTCATGTTGGTCTGAATGCCCAGCGTTGGCGAGAAGTCCGATTGTTTCAGATCATCCTCGGGCGCGCTCGCCTGGAACGGAGTGTTGTTCGAATTGAAGACGAGATCCGATTTGGGATTCCACAGTTGTGGTATTTTGTCGAACGGCAAATAGGCATGCCAAATGAGATCGGAACGATCGCCGGCGATGAACCCCTTCCAGTCGATACCTTCACGCCGCACAGGAAACTGACCGTTATAGACATAGCCGATGTTCCCTTTCTCGTCGGCGTAGATGTAATTGACGCTGGGCAGCGCCTGCAGCCGCATCGCGTCTTTCCATTCGCCAAGATTGCGGGCCTTGTTGAGCCGGAGATATTGCTCGAGCTGGCGCACCTCATTCATGCCGGCGTAGCGGATGGCGAAAACGCCGTGATCGGTTTTAAACACCGGTCCTTGCGCCGCGTAGAGAACGTCGCGGTGGAAGGTCCAGAACAGCGGACCCAACAGCTTTACGCGAATAGCGGCATCGCTTTTTTCGAAATCGCGCCACTTGCCGTCAAGCAGGTACTGATTGTCGTTCGCCGGATTGATGGTCAGCCGATAAATGTCCGCAAGGTCAGGCTCGTTGACCGTGTTTGCCCAACCGAGATGTTCGTTGTGTCCATGCAGCATGACGGGTGAGCCGGGAAAGACGCCGCCGGCGACGTGCCAACCCTCGCCCGACTGCATTACGACTTCGTACCAGGAGACCGGGCCAGCATAGGGTTGATGCGAATTGACCAGCAGGCGCGTGGCGCCATCGGCCGAGCGTCTTGGGCCGACGGCAAGGCCGTTCGAGCCGATCTCGGGTAGCGGCTTCCCGCCCGTGTCGGTGTTGAGTTTTCGCAGCATGGAGTCGAGACCGTAGAAGAACGGCGTCTTGAAGACGAAGCCTGCGACGACATCCTTTCCCGTCAACGGCAGCAGCCCCGGTTTGACCAACTTGGGATGCAGCGCCGCGTAGAAATTCACGCCATCGGCATAACCCTCCGCGACTTTGCGCACATCCGCCGGCAGGTCCCTTTCGTAGCGTGCGTTGACCGTTTCCCAGACGCGAAAAAGGTGCACGAGATAGTCGGTGGTGGCACCCTTGAGGCCCTGATCGGCGGCGAGTTGGCCACGCGTCGCCAGCGCGACATCCTGAAGAGTGGCAAAATCGTCTTCGCATTGCGCGAAGCCGAGACCGAATGCGACGTCCGCATCGCGCTTGCCTAAAATATGCGGCACCCCCCAGCTGTCGCGACGGATGTGGACATCATAGTGCGCCGCCTTGGCAATGAGCGCCGCCCGATCCGGTGGCGCGGGTTGTGCCACTCGATCGGAAATGACGATGTAGGAGAGAGCGACGACGATGAGCGCCACGAGCGCTGCAAAGAATTTTACCAGGCGCATGATATCCCCGCTGACGCGCTGCAAGGTAGTGGCATCGCTGGTCAGCGTCGAGATGCAGGCAAGAACGATGCGCGCACGGCGTCAGCCGAAGCGTGCTCCGGCCGCATAGCCCGCACTTGCGGCAAGTGCGGTGAGCGCCGTTCCCCAAGTGATGTCGATCGCGGCCAACTGCACCGGCCAAACTTTGAGTGTTGCCATATTGGTCAGGTCGTACGTCATATATGCGAAAAAGCCAAAAGCGGCACCCATGGTGAGCGCGCTCAGGAAGCTGCCGCCACGCAATGCCGGGCCGCTCGCGAAGAACATGATCGCGAGAACGTAAAGGACATAGAAGAGTGCGGCTGCCGTGTGATTGGTGCGCTCGGACAGAAGTGGGCCGATCGCCGGCTCGTACACTGCCTTAACGGCGAACTTCAACCAGACCAGGTCCAGCGCCGCCATGACGGCTGCCGCCGCCACATATCCGATCAGATAACGCGCCATTTTCCCTTCCAAGACGCTTCTACGTCAGTCACATGGCGTCGGATCACACGAGAATTCGGCGCAGTCGTCTGATCCGCCGAACGCCACAGCTCGTAACAGGTTCGGACAAACGGACCGGCACATGGCAAGAATTGCGATCATCGGCACGGGCATTTCTGGACTCGGGGCCGCCTACATCCTGAACCGCCGGCATGACATCACAGTCTACGAGAAACAGGACAGGATAGGCGGCCATAGCCGTACAGTCACGGTCGACTATGACGGTGTACGGCTTCCGGTCGACACCGGCTTCATCGTATTCAATGAAAAAAACTATCCCGAACTGAACGCCATGTTCCGCCACCTCAATGTGCCGGTGCAGAAGAGCGATATGACATTCGCCGCTTCGATCCGCGGTGGCTGGCTGGAATGGGGCGCCAGGGACGCCAACACGATCTTCGGGCAAAGAAGAAATTTGCTGCGGCCAAAGTTCGGACTGTTGCTTCGCGACGTCCTGCGTTTCAACCGCAACGCCGAGGAGATCGTAGAATCGCATCCCGAGTTGACGTTGGATGGTTTGATCGAGCGGCTCGGCCTTGGCGACTGGTTCCGGCGCTTCTATCTGCTGCCGATGAGCAGCGCGATCTGGAGTTGCCCACCTTGCGAGATGATGCGCTTTCCGGCGCGCACGTTGATCCGCTTCATGGCGAACCATCATCTCTTGAGCGCAAGCGGGCAGCCGCAATGGTACACCGTGACGGGCGGCGCCGAGCAATATGTCCAGCGCCTGATACGGTCCTTCGCCGCGCGCATCCGCGTCGGCTGCGGCGTCGTTGCGGTCAAACGCAGCGACGGCCGTGTCATCGTGCGCGATGTCTCGGGTTCTTGCGAGATCTACGATCACGTCGTGTTTGCCGGTCATGGCGACGAGACACTGAGACTGCTTAGTGATGCAGACCAGCACGAGCGCGCCGCCCTCGGCGCGTTTCGCTACCAAAAGAATCTTGCTGTCCTGCACCGCGACACCAGCGTGATGCCGCGCAGTCGGCGGTGCTGGTCGAGCTGGGTCTACAAGTCCGACGGCAGCGCGCAGGACCCGGCACTGTCGGTGACCTATTGGATGAATTCCCTGCAGAACATCCCTAGTGAGATGCCGCTCTTCGTGACGCTCAATCCCAAATCCCCTATAGCACCCGATTGCGTTTTCGACCGTCATGCGTTCGAGCATCCGGTTTTCGATCACGCAGCCATCGCTGCGCAGCCACGCGTCCAAGCACTGCAAGGCACGCGCAATTCGTGGTTTTGCGGCGCACATTTGCGCCATGGTTTTCACGAGGACGGTCTTGCAAGCGCCGTGCATGTTTGCCGCCTACTCGGTGTCGAGGCGCCCTGGTCCGTGGCTACGCCAGCCGTGCCCGGTTTTGCTCCGACGCCGGCTCGCGCGCGCCATCCCACCGGACTGCAAAACGCGTTGGGACATGCCCTGACAGGTCCGGAAACAGCCTGAATCCCCCTCGGCGTTTGGCCGGGCCACGCTATAATGGCGGGTCTGTGACGGGGGGTCGTTGCGGCCCTTCGACTTTGTGAGGACACCGTAATGAGTCTGATACCTGCCGCTTTTATTGAGAAGCGCTGGCGTGAGGCCGCGTCCAATCTGGTATTCGGAACTTTGGACTTCACCGCGCCAAACGGCGAGGTCATGACCATTAAGGGCATCCGCCCTGGACCGCGCGCCAACTTCAAGATCCTGGATTGGAATGTGCTGCGTCAGACGCTGGCGCGCGGCGACATCGGACTGGGTGAAGCCTATATCGACGGCAGCTGGCAGACAGACGACATCGAAACCCTCATCTCGCTGTTCCTGTTGAACATGGACAGCTTTGACAGCTTCGCCAATGGCGGCCTTTTGCAGCGCATCGGTTTTGTAATCCACAACGCATTGCTACGCCGCAACACTTTGAGTGGCTCGGCGCGCAATATCAAAGATCATTACGATGTGGGCAACGACTTCTACGCGCTCTGGTTAGACCGCAGCATGACCTATTCCTCGGCGCTATTTTCCGACCCGAAAGCAGACCTCGAACGCGCACAACAGACCAAATACGAGCGGATTCTCGCCAAGCTTCCTGGAGCGAAGTCTTCGATCCTGGAGATCGGTTGCGGCTGGGGTGGCTTTGCCGAGCGCGCAACAGCGGACGAGCATCGCGTAACGGGCCTTACCATCTCGCCGTCGCAGCACCGCTATGCGACCAATCGATTGCAAGGAAAGGAAGTCGACGTGCGGCTTGAGGACTATCGCAAATCCCGCGGCACGTTCGACAACATCGTATCCATCGAGATGTTCGAAGCAGTCGGCGAACACTACTGGCCGGCTTATTTCCAGACCGTCGCGGAGCGGCTGAAGCGCGGCGGTCGCGCTGTCATCCAGACCATCACGATCCACGACGATGTCTTCGCCGCCTACCGCCTGCGCAGTGACTTCATCCGTCACTACGTCTTCCCGGGCGGTATGCTGCCGTCTCTTGCCCGCTTCACCGAAGAGGCCGAACGCGCCGGACTCAAAGTCGTCAGCACCTTTTCTTTCGGCCACGACTATGTGCAGACGCTGAGGGCTTGGTCAGCGGCGATGCGCGCGCGCAAGGATGAAATCCTGGCGCTCGGCCACGATCAGAAGTTTTTCCGCAATTGGCAATTCTACCTCGGTATCTGCGCGGCGGCATTCCGGGTCGACCGCACGGACGTCGTACAGGTCGAATTGGCGCATTCCTGATTTCGGTTCAGGCGTTTCGTCTGTCGGACGCCGGCCCCATAGGTGAGCGTGGTATGCGCCGCATGAACGGCAGGACGAAGAGCGAAAGCGCGAACAGAACACCGATGGTGAGCCAAGCCTCGTTGAAGGATTGAACCAGCGCCGCTTTTCGCACCAGCGGCTCGGCAAAGGCGCGCATCGTCTCGTTCACCGGACCCATATCGTGGCCATGAAAGAATTCGGCAGGTAGGCCCACGATCCTCGCCGCGCCGGCGTCGCCCGCCTGCAGGCGCGTGGCAAGCGCGGCAGCGTGCGTCGGCGTGCGCTGAACCAGAATCGTGTCGATGAGCGCGATTCCGATTGCGCCGCCGAGGTTTCGCATCAGGTTGAAGAGTGCGCTTCCGTCTGCGACGGCGCCGGGCAGCAGAGTATCGAGCGCCAGACGCGTCGCTGGCAGAATGCACAACATCACACTGGCGCCGCGCAGAACCTGCGGCCAGAACAATCCGTCGAAATCCGTCGTGACGGATTCAAAGCCGTTTGCCAGAAGGCCGGCGGCGAAGAGCCCATAGCCAATGCCGGTCAACAGACGCGGATTGGTTCGCGTTTCGAGCCAGGCGGCGGCAGGCGCCGTTGCGAGCTGCGCCGCACCGGAGACGATCATAATGGTGCCGATCTCGAGCGGAGAGTGATTGCGGACCAAGCCCAGAAAGATCGCGAGCAGGTAGACCGAACCGTAGAGACCAAGTCCGAGAACGAAACTGAGAACGCAGCCGAGCGTGAAAGTGCGTTCGTGAAAGCGGCTGAGATCGACGAACGGATGCGGCCGGTAAAGGCTACGCCAAATCGCGCCGACGCCGGTCACGGCGCAAATCGCGACCGTGGTGTAGACGAACACCCCTCGCCAATCGTGCTTGGGCGCTTCCTTGAGTACCAGTTCGAGCGTGGCAAGGAAAACCGCGGCAAGGGCGATGGCGCGATAGTCGATGCGGCGAAATTCCGCCGGATCTGCCTCGCCGACCCGCACGAATACCGCGACCAGCGTGGTGACGACGGCGCCGGGCAACAAATTGATGAGGAAGATGGCGTGCCATGTATAGTGTTCGGTGAGATAGCCGCCGACTGCAGGACCAACGGTCGGCGCCAGCACCGCCAGCGTACCGGCGAGCGCGGTCGCCGGTACGCGGTGCTTCTCCGGCATCATCGAAAAGACCGAGGTGAAGACGCCCGGAATGAGCATGCCGCCGCAAAATCCCTGTACGACGCGAACCGCGATGAGCAGCGGCAGTGTTTCGCACATGGCGCAGCCGAGGCTGGCGAGCGTGAAGCCGAACGTCGCTGCCGCAAACATCCAGCGCAGAGAGACGGCCCGCGTGAGCCAGCCGGTAAGCGGAATGGCGATCACTTCGGCCATGAGATAAGCCGTCTGGATCCAGCTCAAGCGATCGGATGTGACTTGGAAATAATGTTGGATGGTGGTGAAGGAACTCGCCACGATCTGGATGTCCAGCACTGCCATCGCCATCGCCACGCACATGGCGGTGAAACCGATCCAGATGCGGACGGTGTGGGACATTGGTGGGAAAGACCTAGGCGGAAACGTTGCTGGACCGAGTGTGCAGCCTTTGCACAGCCGGGTCCATAATCCGTTGCCACAACGGTGGAACCAGCGCCAGCAGAATGCTGCCGGCATAACCCAAGGGCAGTTCCGGCGCCGCGACTTCATGACGAAGGCTTTGATATGGCGCGAATGGCCGCGCGTGATGATGCGTGTGATGGCCCATGTTGAAGATCAGGGCGTTGGCCAGAACACTGCTGGAATTCCAGCTGTGTGCCGCTCCGAACGGCTGGCGCCCCTTCTCGTTGCTCGAGCGCAACAAGCCGTAATGGGCGATGTAGTTGAAGAGCTCCAGAACGATGATTGCAACCACGCTTTGGGCTGCGAAGAACGCTGTGCCACGCCAGCTTGCAACGTAGAAGACCGCCAGAAACACAATCCCCGCTACTGCGGCATCCGCCGTCAATCGGTTGCGCCAGGCGGGTAGTTTCTGCGCTACAAGTCGGCTCTGCTCAATCCGCCAGGCGTCGCGATACTGTCCAGCAAGCGTGCGCAGAAGGAAGTGATAGAACCCCTCGCCCTGGCGCGCTGTGGCCGGATCATCTTCCGTAGCCGCGAGCTGGTGATGGCCATGCACATGCGCGATGCGGAAGTGTCGATAGCTCATGCCGGTCAACAGGGCGGTCGCGAACAGATGGCCGATGCGACCATCCCCGTGCACGAGCTCATGCGCCGCCAGCACGCCGAACACGCCGGTCGTCACTCCGACGGATAGAGAAAGCGACGCGAAGCTCGGCGGCGTGAGCTGCGCGGCGTGCGTGATCGCCCACACGATCAATGCGAGCTGGACCGGAATGTAGAAATATGGAAGCAGCCAGAGTGCGGCTAAGGTTTCAGAAGACGCCGTGAGGTCACTTCGCACCGAGACGAATTCGGCGCCCAAAAGCACGAGGAGAAGTGCCACGATCGACAAGATAGGGCAAAATGGCCCCACTCCATAGAAGAGGGCGGGTATGGCGGCTGCAAAAAAGAACGGGCCGCAATAGCGAATTGGTCCCAACACCATCGCACTAACTCAAGTTCACCCCACCTCGATGCGGCGCGTCGTGAGCGCCGCATTTTCCTCGCGAATGCGCCACGCGAGCATCGCGGCGTTCAAGGCCGTGAAGATCAGACACACCGAAAGTTCGCCAAACACGAGCGGCAATACCGCAATCTCGCCGGCTACGACGAGATAGTTGGGATGTCGCACGAAGCGATAGGGGCCCTTCCGGACGAGCGGCACGCCGTCAAGTGTGATGATTCGCGTTGTCCAATAAGGTCCCAATGTGACGATCACCCATACGCGTGCGAGTTGCAGCAGTATGAAGAGCGCAAGCGCAAGCCAATCAATCGACGCGTGTGCAGGCAGCATGATCACAATCGCGGCGAGCCAGGCCGCATGAAGCGCCACGATGAAAGGATAGTGTGACCGGCCGACCTCGACAGCACCGCGCGCCAGAAGGGCGCGTGTGTTGCGCGCCGCATAGACGAGTTCGATCAAGCGCTGCAGCACGACCAGCGCCAGAATAGCGCAGACCGCAACCGTCATGCGCCGCCAATCATCAGAAATACCGCCGAAAAGCCGGGGCCAAGCGCCGTCATGAGAGTGCGCCCGTCCGTACCGCGTTCGTGCAAACGCTCCAGAACGAAGAGCGCCGTGACCGCGGACATATTGCCATAGTCGCGCAAGATGCTTCGGCTGTCGGTGAGTGCGCCGCGCGCAATACCGAACGCATCCTCCAGCGCATCGAGCACTTTCGCGCCACCCGGATGACAGGCGAAGGCATCGATGTCTTTGAGTTTCAGGTCGTTCTTCTGCAAGAACGCGTGCAGAATGGACTTGAAGTCGCTGGCGACGAGACCAGGAATACTCTGCGAGAAGCGGGCCTTGAGCCCGTCCTCTTCAACCTCCCAACCCATAATGTCGAGCGAATTGGGCCAGGTGTATTCGCCGCCGGGTCCAACTGCAGGGCCCACACCCTTTGTAGACAGAATTGCTCCCGCTGCACCATCGCCGAACAAGGCTGTCGCGACGATGTTGCTCTTGGAGATGTCGTCTTTGCGAAACGTCAACGCGCAAAGCTCGACGGCGAGAAAAAGGACGCGACTGCCCGGCTCGGCCCTGGCCAGTTCGGCTGCCCGCGTCAGACCGACCACGCCGCCCGCGCAACCGAGCCCAAAGATCGGTAGACGGCGAATGTCCCGGCGCAGGCCGAGCCGTTCGACCACCAGCGCGTCCAAGCTTGGCGTCGCGATGCCGGTCGTGGATGAGACCACGATTGTGTCAATATCGTCGCGGCGCAACTTCGCCTGTTCGAGCAAACGGAGCGTGACCTTTTCCAGCAGCGCGACGGCGTTTTCGACGAAAAGATTGGTGCGATCCGTCCATCCATGCGGGCCGGAATACCATTCGATCGGAACGCAGGAATAGCGCCGTTCGATACCGGTATTCTCAAATACGGGCAGCAAGCGCGTGATATCGCGCCGGTCCTGGAAGAGACGGGCGGCACGAACGCAAACATCTGATTGATCTAACGTATAAGGCGGGACGGCACTCTTCAGAGCCAACAGACGGGGTATCATTCACGCTCCTGAGATCAGGCGTGGGGGGCCCATCCGCTTCGCAGTATATACCGCGCTGCCGCAAAAACCATCCGGTCAGCGTTTACGACGTATTCAACAGATCGAAAATGTGCGAACTCGCGGCAAGCGTTGATGGCGCGCGTCGGCGTTGCAGAATTCGATTTCGCCTTGGCACTGCGTTAGGTCAAGTCTTCCTCAAGCCCAAATTTGCTTGGTGAAGATAGCGGTGGCGACGGCTTGCGCGCGCGTCGTGGACCTCAGCTTGATCAACGCATTCTGCACATATTCGTGGACCGTCTGCTCGGCGATGTTCAGGATCTGTGAGATTTCCCAATCGGTTTTTCCGGCCGCAACCCATGACAGGCACTCACGTTCGCGCGGCGTCATCTTGGGCTCGGCGAGCCGAAACGTCTGCCCGGCGCGAAGTTGCTCGAGCTTGGAATGAAAGTAGATGGAGGCCAAGTGCAGGCAGGTTTCGGCCTGGCGGTCGAGGTCGTAGCGATCCGTGCCGAGAGTGATTCCGATCAATAGGCCGTCGCGGCCATAAACCGGAAGGGTCAAGCCATCCTTCAGGCCGTAGTCCGATGCTTCGTCCAGAACCCGCATACCGGCAGCATCGTCGACGCGGCGGACATCGCGCCAGCGCACGAGTTCGTTACGCAGCAGCAACTGGTTCAAGACCGGGTCGACCGTGATGTAGTTGCGAGATCTCCAGCGCTCGAGCCAGGCGAGCGGCCAGGTCGTCGCCCACAAACGGTCATGGCGTTGCACTTTCGGCTGGGTCGCGTCGCCGACCAGGAAACAGACCATGCCGAATTTGCCAATCAGAGTTTGAAACGCATCGATGAGGGAGGAAACGTCGCTTTTCTCGTCGAGCATTTCAATGAATTCGAACGTCGCGTTCGTCAGCTGCATGGCACATGAATGATGAGATGAGGTGAAGGGTATCCGGCGTCACTCCTGCCGGCCCGCGCGTTGCTTGGCCTTGAATTCGGCCAGAGGTTCGATCTGATCGGCGCGCAGTTCGTCGACCGCCGGCAGATAGTCCGCCACCTCTTCGCCAAGCAGGATGGAAGGACATTGGCCCTCGTAGTTGCCGAGATTGGGTCGGTGCAACTGATAGCCAATGAGTGCGGACAATTCCTTGGAAAATCGCCGCGCGACTGGCGGTGGATAGACGAGGAACTGGTTTTCGTACGGCTTCAGCCATCCCAGGCTGTAGCTGATGATCATGCCGACACGGGGCTGGGATGTGCGATTGGCGCCAGCGCCATGCAGGGTCGAGCCGAGGAAGAGCAGTACCGAGCCCGGATCCATTTCGGCCGATATGGCTTGCGCGCGGTCCATGCGTCGTTCCGCTTGGCGACGGTGGCTGCCCGGCCAAACGATTGTCGCACCATTTTCTTCGCGATACGGCGTGAATGGCCACATCACATTGATCAAATATTCGATCTCGCCCTGTGCGCCGCGCCACATATCCTGATCACGATGCGGAATTTGTTCGCCCTCTCCGGGCCAGATCTCCAGCGCCTGGGTGAGATTGAGCTGAAACCGGTCGCAGTGCGGTCCGAGGATGGTTTCAGCGACGTCGAGAATGAGAGGGTGTTGGATGAATGCAGCCGCGTGCTGCGAGCGCTTCAGGAGGCCGCCAAACCTCTTCGTATGCCGACCGTAAAAGTCGCCGACGCAGAACGGTGTCTTCTCGAAGCGTGGCCGCAGATCGTCATGCAGCGCCGCCACCAGCGCACGCGGAACGACGTCTGGGATGATGCAATAGCCATGCGCGAGAAGCTCGCCGGCCCAGTCGTGGAACGTGTGGTCGATTGCCGATTGGCGTAGGGCGGAGCCGCGCATTGTTGAAATTTCCCGATCGACTCAAGCGGCTGCGGCGAAGGCATCAAGCTGAAGCACCGGGGTTCGGGAGCCGAGCTTTTCGCGAAACAGTTGCAGCGTCGCGGGCGAGATGCTGATCGACAATGCGCCCACCACGTCGCGGTCGACCTGTCGCGGTTCGCCCAGAAGTTCGCATTCCCATCCGACCGCGAGCAGGTTCGACAGATATTGGACATGCGTAACGCAGGTGTAGCGGTTGATTCCATATAACAAGCCGAACTCGCACATGGCCGTCGCAAGCCTGCGCCGAACGAGGCGAGGCTCGATATCTTTGGCGGGAGCGGTGCAGAGCCGGGTGATTTCCCAGATGTCGTCGCCGACTGGCACGCCCTTGTCGCAAAGGAACGGAAACACTTCGCTCAGCAGATGCGGTCCAGTCGTGGGCAACAGCCGCACTGAACCGAGATGGCGCTGCGTCTCCGGCGCGAGTGCGACAAGATAAATCGCCGCATCGGTGTCGAATTGGTCGATTTCATATTGCCCATCGACAACCGGAACGTCCCATTTCAAGGCGTCGACGAAGACCTTCTTGCGGTCGCGATGCATCGCCTCCAGCGGTGCGCGGAATTTAGAGCGATTGTACGAAGTTATGAGGTTCACCATGACGCCCACTCCCGGTCATTTCGCACCGGAAGCGTCGCAGGCACTGGCTTCATTCAACATTCCCCTGATTGGGGGAGTGCGACTTAGTTCATCAGATCAGCGAAGGTAATTTGGCTATCGAATAAGGCCCGCACGATGAGCTGTTGGCGTGTGGCAACGTTGAAACGGCGCTTGGCTTCTTCGATGTGCTGATGGACGGTTTGACCGCTGATGCCAAGCAACTGCCCGACGTCGCGATCGCTTTTGCCGCGGCCAGCAAGAATGACGCAATCCAACTGACGCGGTGAGAGACGTTGCTGCGCCTCTTCAATCGCCGGTTTCGCGGTGACCTCCATTTCGACGACCCGCCGCGCGGCCTGGAAGGCGAAACAGCCCAGATACTGCGCCGTCGGCAGTGCCGAAAGCGGAATGTCGCGGCCGGTACGCATGCAGAATGAACAGGAGCCGGCAAATTCGCCGGGGATATTGATCGGAACCGTCACGCCGTCTCCCATGCCGGAAAGATGGGCGTTGTTGAGGATTTCTTCCTGTCGTCGCGTCAGCTGCAGCAAGCGCGGCACGTCCGTCCACAGAAAAGGCGTTACCGACTTTTGCGCGACCGCCAAAATCGGATCGTCGGAGTAATAGTCTTGGCTGACGCTTTTTTCCTTCCAGGCCTGAGGATATTGAATCAGCCGCACATAGTCGGCGGTGCGACGAGACAAATCCACATGATGCAGCAGCGCGAAATAGTCGAAGCCGAGCGATTTCACCGTGTCTTCGAGCAAGCTGCGCAGCCCATTCATGTCACTGACGCGATTTGCCTGGCCAACGAACTCCTGCACGTCGTCGAAGCTACTCATGCACGCCTCCAACCGAGCCCATGCGTCGCGGCGCATTCGCGGCACGACGAACCGCGAGCCTGCTTACCGCCCGAATGGACCGCACAAACTCTATTATAGTCTAGTCTTGGTCTTTTCTTCCATTGCGTTTGGCCAACTGATGAACAGGAGATATTCGAACGAATTGCATAATGTAATCATTGATCTAGGTGCAGTCGCTAGGGGATCAGGAGCACACGTCCGACAGCCTTTCGACTTTCGATATAGGCGTGCGCTGCGGCGGCATCGGACAGTGCAAACGTCTTGTCGATCAGAACTTTCAACTTTCCCTGCGCAACTTCATCGACCAGCGTCTGGATCATGTTGTGCACGCGATCGGTGGCGATTTCCGCACCCAGGAAAACGCCGGACAGGCTGCGATTGCCGCCCATGAGCGAGCCGACATCTACACGCATAGGCTCGCGCCCTGCGGCGCCGACCATGGATACGCGGCCGCGATAGCCGAGCGACAGGATGCTGCCCTGCAGCGTCGAACCGCCAACCGAGTCGACCACCAGGTTGACCCCCTTGTTGTCGGTCAGCTTCATCACCGACTTCACGACATCCTCGGTCTTGTAGTTGATGCCGTTGTCGAGCCCGAGCGGCTTCAGTCGCTCAAGTCGGTCATCGCTGGATGCGGTCGCGAGCACCCGTGCGCCGGCACGCTTGGCAAGTTGGATTGCGGCCACCCCGACACCGCTGGCGCCGGCCTGAACGAGCACCGTCTCTCCCGATTTCAGGTGGCCGAATTTGAACAGACAGTCGTGTGCGGTACCGAACGGGACCGGTACCACGGCTGCGAGTTTCACGTCGCAGCCCCTGGGAATCTTCCACGCGGTGCGCGCGGCGACGGCGCGCAGCTCGGCGTGCGATCCGTTGAATCCAGTGGTGACGGCTTTGTCGCCGAGCTTGAAATCCTTGACGTCGGCGCCGATCTGAACCACCTCGCCTGCGGCCTGATAGCCCACGATGTGCGGCTTCGCCATCAGCGCGCCGCCCTGGCGGTTGAGCGTGTCGCCGCCTTCGATGCTGACGGCCTCGACACGGATGACAATGCCGTTCGGCGCGCAACTCGGATCGGGCACTTCTTCGTACTTCAAAACGCTGGGCGGGCCGTTCTCGTAGTAAACCGCTGCTTTCATCGATACGTCTCCCGATTGCGATGGCGACAGGCTAATCCTTACGCGCTGGCGGGCAAAGGCACGGCTATTTCACACCACGTATTCGTTTTTGAGTTTGCGAAACCCCTCCCGCCTCCGTCATTGTTCTGGAAGCATAAATTCGAGCAACTATCCCACAAAGCGAACGCGCAAGGATAAGAATGGCTAAGCCCTTGTCGCAAACATGGTTTGAACATGGACAGAGCCGAGACCTGAACGTGAGGAAGCCATGGAGATAGCTGCCGCCCTGGCAGGGCTAGTGCTGGCCTTAACCATCGCGCACGCCGCTGATGCACCCAAGGTGCAGGTGACGCCGGTGACGCGAACCAATCGAACGGTCACCGGCCAGCCGATCATCGTTCCCGACCACCCCGACGTGATGGTCTCCATCGCGACCTTTCCGCCGGGCGCACGCATTGCCGAGCATCAGCATCCACATCCACACTACGTCTACGTGCTCGAGGGCGTGCTTACCGTGGTGAACACCGACGCCAACACAAAGTTCGAGGTCAAGGCAGGCGAGTTCGTCGCCGAGATGCAAGACACGTGGCACTACGGCATCAACAAGGGTGCGGTACCGGTGAAGCTTCTCGTGATCGATCAGGTGCCGCATGGCGCCGCGAGCAACGCATTGCCGCGAAAACCATGAACATCATTGCCGTTGCCAGTGACCGCCGCCACAATTTCAGCAAGCCCCGCCGCACATCCATCCGCTTGATTGCGGGCCTCGGTATCGAAGGTGACGCCCATCTAGGCGAAACGGTGCAGCACCTCTCGAGGCTGAAGCGCGATCCGGGCGCGCCCAACCTCAGGCAGGTTCACCTCATCCATGCGGAGCTGCATGACGAACTTCGCGCCAAAGGTATGCAAGTCGAAGCCGGCGAGATGGGCGAGAACATCACGACCCGCGGCATCGATCTGCTCGGCCTGCCGGTCAATGCACGTCTGCATCTGGGCCGCAACGCGATTGTCGAAGTCAAAGGGTTGCGCAACCCTTGCGCCCAGCTTGACGGCTTGCAGCCGGGACTGATGGCCGCGACGCTCGACAAGGACACCGACGGCAACCTCATCCGCAAGGCTGGCGTGATGGCGATCGTGATCGCGGGCGGCGAGGTGAAGCCGGGCGATGTGATTCGCGTGGAACTGCCGGCGGGCACGCACGTCGCACTGCAACCTGTTTGAACTCAGGATTCCGGCGCAAAAAGCGCCGAGCCACCTCCCCCGTAACGGTGGGGGAGGAACGTTGAGCACTAATAACCCAAGAGAGTTGCGTAGCGGTCACGGTGGTAGGACGAGCCACCGAAGGTCGCTTCCTGGGCGCGGGCGCGCTTCAAGTAGAGACCGGCATCATGCGCGTCGGTCATGCCGATGCCGCCATGCATTTGGACCATTTCGTTGGAGACCAGATGCACGAGATCGCCGACTTTGGCCTTGGCGAGCGAGGCCATCTGCGCAACGTCGTTGGCATCGCGGTCGATCGCCTGCAGCGCGCCCTCGACACAGGACCGCGCCAGTTCCAAATCGGTGAACATCTTGGCGGCGCGATGTTGCAACGCTTGGAAGGTGCCGATGACCTGGCCGAACTGCACACGGGTCTTGAGATAGTCGAGCGTGACGTCGAAGGACTGCATCGCATGGCCGAGCATTTCGGCTGCCAGCCCTGCCCGGGCGCGGTCGAGCGTCGTTTCCAGGATGCCGTCGCCTTGGTCAGCCGAGCCGAGGATCTGATCGGCGCCGACTTCGACGTTGTGGAACGTCAGATTGGCGACGCCGCGGCTGTCGACGGTCTTGAGCTTCTCGCGCGATAGCCCATTCGCCTTGCCGTCGACGAGGAAGAGCGTGATGCCGGCTTTGTCTCCCGGCTTTCCCGAGGTGCGCGCCGCCACGATGATAAGATCGGCGACGCCGCCATCAAGCACGAAGCTTTTCTTGCCGTTCAGCTTGTAGCCGCTGCCGGATTTCTCGGCCTTTAGCGCGATCTTCTCCGGCGCATGATGCGGACCTTCATCGACCGCCAGCGTGGCTATCAGCTTTCCTTCGGCGATCTGCGGCAGATATTTCTTCTTCTGTGCGTCATTGCCGCCGAGCAATAGCGCGGTCGTGGCTGCCAGCGCAGTCGAGACGAGCGGCGATGCGGTCAGCGTGCGGCCGGTCTCTTCGAGGACGAGGCCGAGTGTGAGATAGCCAAGACCCGTGCCGCCGAACTCTTCCGGAATGAGGATGCCCGCCCAACCCATCTCGGCCATCTCCTTCCACACGCCGCGGTCGAAGCCATCGGCATTGCCGCTGTCGCGCAATTTGCGGAACGCCGTGACCGGGGATTTCTCCTGCACCCAGGATTTCGCCCCGTCGCGGATCATCGTCTGTTCTTCGCTCAACACTGCCATCGTCTTACCCTCGGTTCCTCGTTCTTGCGTCTCTCATGCTTCGACAAGCTCAGCATGGGGTCTTGGTTTTTTCCTCATCCTGAGCTCGTCGAAGGATGAGGATGTTGGCGCGCGCTATTGATGGTCCAGAAGACCGAGCACGCGTTTGGAAATGATGTTGTTCTGGATCTCGAACGAGCCGCCATAGATTGTCGTCGCCTTGCCGCCGAGCCAGCCGCGCACGCTGTCGAGTTCGGTCTCGCTGAAGCCCTGGCCTTCCCAACCGAGGCCCTGCGTTCCCATGATCTCCATCAGCAACTCGCCACGCTCCTGGCCAATGCGCGAGCCGGCATTCTTCATGATGGAGGTCGTGAATCCAGGACTGGAATTGCCTTTGGCTTCCGCCATCGAACGCTGGACCGTCAGCATGAAGGCGCGCAGATCCATCATGTGGTTTGCGATGCGTGCACGCAGATCGGGATCGGCGACTCGGCCTTTGGCGTCGGCTCCGATATACTCTTTGGCGACCTGATCGAGCGAGCGTGTTTCGCCGCCGCGATTGAGACCGCCGCCGCTTGGCGCGCCGCCGATCCCCTGCCGTTCGAATTGCAGGAGGCGCTTGCCGATCGTCCAGCCGCCGTTGAGCGGACCCATCAGGTTTTCCTTCGGCACCTTCACATCGGTGAAGAAGGTCTCACAGAAGGGCGAATTGCCGCTGATCAACTTGATGGGGCGAACTTCCACGCCCGGCGATTTCATATCGATCAGGAGGAACGAGATGCCTTCGTGCTTCTTGGTGTTGTCGGTGCGCACGAGGCAAAAACACCAATCCGCATATTGCGCGCCGGAGGTCCAGATCTTCTGGCCGTTGACGAGGAAGTGATCGCCCTTGTCGACACATTGAGTGCGCAACGATGCGAGATCGGAACCCGCGCCGGGCTCGGAATAGCCCTGGCACCACCACACTTCACCCTTCACGATTCCAGGAACGTGCTTTTTTTTCTGCTCTTCGCTGCCATATTCGAGCAACGTCGGGCCGAACATCATCACGCCCATGCCGCCGATCGGATTGAAGGCGCCGATGCGGTTCATCTCCTGCTGCAGCACGCGTGCCTGCGCGGTCGAGAGACCGCCACCGCCATATTGCCTGGGATAGGTGGGCGTGCCCCACCCTTTGTCGCCCATCGCCTTCTTCCACCTGGCGAAATCAGCGCCGCCCCCCGGGCCATCCTCATCGACCATCAGGGCGGACTTGCCCTTCAGCGAGGCAGGAAAATTCCTTTCCAGCCACTCGCGCGCTTCGCTGCGGAAAGCTTCCAGTTCGCTGTCGATTTTCTCGGCTGCAGTCATGACGTCGCTCCGCCGTTCACTGATGATCGAGCAAGCCAAGGATACGCTTGGCGATGATGTTGCTCTGGATTTCGTTCGATCCGCCATAGATCGACTGCGCCTTGCCCGAAAGCCAGTTGCGCGTGTGATCGATCTCGACTTGGGTATAGTTGTTGCCTTCCCAGCCGAGGGCCTGCGTGCCCATCATCTCGATCAGGAGTTCGGCGCGATCCTGATTTACCCGAACTTGCGCATTCTTCATGATCGACGTGACCGCGCTCGGTCCTTGGTTTGAGCGCGCGTCGTCGTTCATGCGCTGCACCGTCAGGCGCATCGCGGCGGCGTCCATCATGTTGTTGGCAATGCGCCCGCGCAGATCGGTATCGGCGATGCGGCCCTTCGCGTCGGTGCCGACATAATGCTTGGCAATCTCGTCGAGCGAACGCGTATCGCCGCCGCGGAAGCTTGCGCCGCGCGTATTGCCGCCTTGGCCGTCACGTTCGAACTGCAGGAGGCGCTTGCCGACCGTCCAGCCGCCGTTGAGCGGACCCATCAGGTTTTCCTTCGGCACTTTCACGTCCGTGAAGAAGGTCTCGCAGAACGGCGAATTGCCGCTGATGAGCTTGATCGGACGCGTCTCCACACCGGGCGATTTCATGTCGATCAGGAGGAACGAAATGCCCTCATGTTTTTTGGTGTTGTCGGTACGTACCAGACAAAAGCACCAGTCGGCATATTGTGCGCCGCTGGTCCAGATCTTCTGGCCGTTGACGAGGAAATGATCGCCCTTGTCAACCGCCTGCGTGCGCAGGCTTGCGAGATCCGATCCGGCGCCAGGCTCGGAATAGCCCTGACACCAGCGCACCGTGCCATGCACGATGCCCGGCATGTGCCGGCGCTTCTGTTCTTCGTTGCCGTATTCGAGGAGCGTCGGACCGAACATCGCGGTGCCCATGCCGCCGATCGGATTGAACGCGCCGATGCGGTTCATTTCCTGCATGAGAATGCGCGCTTCGGCCTTTGTGAGACCACCGCCGCCATATTGTTTTGGCCAGGTGGGAACACCCCAGCCCTTCTCGCCCACGGCTTTCTTCCATTGCAGGTAGTCGGGCTCGCTCGATCCGAAACCCTCGAAGAATGAGAGCGCGTTGGCACCCTTTAGCGACGGTGGAAAATTGGTCTCGAGCCACTTGCGCGCTTCGAGGCGGAACTTTTCCAGATCGGAGTCGACAACCGCAGCGGCTGACATGAAGCTCTCCCGTAACTTATTGATGATCCATCAAACCAAGCACGCGCTTGGCGACGACGTTCAAGTTGACCTCGCTGGTACCGCCTTCGATCGAGTTGCCCTTGGCGCGCAGCATGCCGCGCATGGCGGCGATTTCGCCAGGCTTGTAGGCCTCACCTTCCCAGCCAAGCGCTTGCGTACCCAGCGACTCGACCAACAGCTCCGTCCGCTCCTGGTTTATCTTCGCCGCGGCATATTTGATGATCGAGGTTGCGGCCGAGGGACCCTTGCCCTGCTTCGATTCTTCTTCGGCGCGGCGCACCGTCATTGCAAAGGCGCGAGCTTCCATCTTGTGCGCGGTGATGCGGGATCGCAGATCATGATCGGCGATCTTCCCGTCATTCTTCCCGACATAGTCCAATGCGGCATGCTCAAGATCGTAGGCGCCACCGCCACCACCGCCGAAGCCGCCGGCGGAAATGTTCTGGCGCTCATACTGCAGGAGACGCTTGGCGATTTCCCAGCCGCCGTTCAGTTTCCCGACGAGCTGTTTCTTGGGCACCTTCACATCGGTGAAGAACGTCTCGCAGAACGGCGATTGTCCCGAGATCAGCTTGATCGGACGTGGCTCCACGCCGGGCGACGCCATGTCGAAGAGCAAAAATGAAATACCTTCGTGCTTCTTCGTATTGTCGGTGCGCACCAGACAGAAGATCCAGTCCGCCTTGTCGGCGTAGGACGTCCAGATCTTCTGGCCATTGACGAGATAATGATCGCCCTTGTCGACGGCCTGCGTGCGCAGGCCCGCAAGATCGGAGCCGGCGCCGGGCTCGGAATAGCCCTGACACCAGCGGATCTCGCCACGCACGATGCCGGGCAGGAACTGCTGCTTCTGTTCCTCGGTGGCATATTCAAGAAGAACCGGACCCAGCATCCAGATGCCGAAGGACATCAGCGCGGGCTGCGCTTTGAGGCGTGCCAGCTCCTGCGTCAGAACGCGCGCCTCCGCGCTCGAAAGGCCGCCGCCGCCATATTCCTTGGGCCAGGTCGGCGCGGTCCAACCCTTGGCCGCCATGCGGTCGAGCCAAAGCTTGCGCTGCGGATTCTTGAAGCTCGCCTTGCGCCCACCCCAGATCGAGTTGTCGTCGTCGTCGAGCCCGTCCGCATCGCTACGCATCGAGGGCGGGCAATTGGCCTCGAGCCAGGCACGCGTTTCGGTCCGGAATGTCTCTAGATCACTCATCGTCCTCACCCGTCCGGGCACTGAAGGGCCGGTTCGGCAGCAACTGTAGCGGCGTATGCACAGAGAGCAACGGGCTTCGAGGCCTCACTGACCCGAGGGCAGCAAACCGCCAGACCAAGATGTCGCAGGATTTCTGAAGTCGATACGTTCGATACGCCGGATGAGCGCAATTATTCAGGGCTTGGCGCCTCCGGGTTGCGGCGGGGCCGGGACAACCACAATCCTGTAGGCTTTGTCGAAGTTGAGCCAGGTCTTGGCAGCCTTTTGCAGATCGGCGGCCGATATCGCTTGCAAGTCGGGAATGGTGGTGCGGATGACGTCAAGCCGGCGCGGATCAGCCTGGGCACCCGCCAGCAGCGACAGCCAATATTCGTTGGTCTGCTGCTGACGCTGAATATCCTCAATCCTGGGTCCGCGCGCGCGTTCCAGTTCGTCGGCGGAAACAGGTTTGGTTTTGAGGTCGTTGGCGACGCTCGACACGACATCGTAGAACGTTGCGATTTTGTCCGGTGGGATTTGTGCGAGCGCATACACGAAGCCGAAATCGCGCGAAACCAGCGAAGAATAGGTGGAGGCATTCGGCGTGTAGGTGATGCCTTCGCGGGTGCGCAACTCATCGAGCAGGCGCTGAGAGAATATCTCAGCCAGCACGCGAAGCGTTCTAGGCTCCTGCAAATCCGCGAAGAAACCATCGGTCGGCCAGGCGATGGTGGCGACCGCCTGATTGGCGGCGCCAAGGTGTTCGATGCGTACCGGCGTCGGCGTCGGCGCCGGGAAGTGTTCGTCGCCCGTCGGCGGCGCGCCACCAGGCGTCCGTCGCGGCAGCGACCCAAGCGTCGGCGACACAGAGGCAATCGCCTGTTCCACCGTTACATCACCGACGATCGTGATTTCCAGTAGGCCCGAAGCCATGGCGGGCGAAACGAGCGCCTTGGCCTGGTCGACCGTTGCCGCATTGATGTCTGCAAGGCTCGGCGCGCGCCAGCGCGTGTCGCCGTTATGCATGCGCCCATAGAACTCGCGCGACAGCAATGCGCTGGGCGATGACTCCGTCTGCAGTTGGATTGCGGCATCGGCGACACGCACCTGGTCGAAGGTCTCCGCCTTCCAGGCCGGCTCGGTCAGGTACGCGGCCAGGACCTGCAGCTCGCTTGCCAAATCGTCGGCACGCGAGATGCCGCTTAGGATGTAGGCGTCATCGCCGACCGACAAGTTCGCTCCCCAGACCTTGTCCGCCATGCGGCGTTGCAGATCTTCGACGCTGTAGCGTTTGAGGCCGCCCTGCACGAACGCTCCGCCGAGCGACCAGGCTGGCGCGACGTGATCGCGCGGCAAGCCGATCCGGCCCTGACCAAAACGAATGTTGATGAGAATCTGACCGGCGCGAAATGAGGTCGGCTTGACGCTCAGGAGCGTGCCGTTGGCGAAACGCACAAACGTTACGCCGAGATCATCTACTGAGCGGCGTGACGCGACTTTGCCGGGGACGCCGAACTTTGTGTAGGGCCATGGCGGTGTCGGTACCGCCGTCGCTGCCGCGAGGGGAGTCTTGTCCGCATCGGCGAGCGCCGCGGCAATCGCGGACTCGCCGCCAGTGAAGGGCGCCGCGCCGCTTACGAATACCAGTGGCCCGGTGCCTGAGAACGCCTCGCGCAGCGCCGCGGAGACATTTTGAACCGTCATGCTTTTGGCAACTTCATTGTAGAGCGCGAGGTCCGCGGCGGGCGACGTATAGACGTCGTCTTCGTCAACGGCTCGCACTATCGCGTTGGCGATGAACGGCGTCGTGGTGGTTTCAGCCGCCGTTGCATTGCTTTGGAAGAAGGTGCGCAGTTGCGCGATGACCTGGTCGAGCTCGTCCTGCCGGACGCCGCCCGCAACCGCGTCGCGCCATACTCTCTCTGCAGTCTTGAGCCCGTTCACGCCTTCACTGGTGCGGTAGTTGACGCCAAGCTCCGTCGCGTCGGCGACGGTTCCATTATGATCATGGCTGGCCGATGCCGAGAGGAATGGCGGATTTGCGCCATGCGCCAACGCGCTGAAGCGTTGATTGACGACCGCCAGCGCCGCGTAGCGCAGCACACGGCGGGACTCCTCTGCTCTACTGTCCGCAGTGGTGTCGAAGGGCGTCAGCCAATTGAAAAGAATGAACGTCTGTGCGCCCGGTTCGACAAAGAGTTTGACATTGGTTGGATGCTGCGCCGACGGCGCATAGTGCACAACCTTGCGCGCCGGAGCACGCGCCACCCAATCGGAAAACGCCGCCTTTATCTTGGCCTCGACCTGCTGCGGATCGACGTCGCCCACGATCACGAGCGTCGCGCGTTCCGGTCGATACCAGGCGTCGTAGAAGCCGCGCACCAGCTTGGCGTCGGCGTGCGCGATGATGTCTTCGAGACCGATCGGCATCAGCGCCGATGCTGCGCGCGGACCGTAGAGAAAGGCGAGTTCCGACTTTTGCAGGTGCTGGATGGGGACGTCGTGCAAATGCGCTTCGGCCAGAACGACGTTCCGTTCGGTATTCAGCGCTGCCTGATCGATGTTGAGATTGCCCGCGATCTCGCGCATCAGCATGATGCTGGTGTCGAGAGATGCCGCATCGTTCTTGGGCATGTCGAACATGTAGACGGTCTGCGTCGCCTGCGTGTAGGCGTTGGTGTCGGCGCCAAAGGTCAAACCGAGACTTTGTAGTTTGCGCACCACATCGCCGTCGGCGACGTGCTGGGAACCGCGGAAAGCCATGTGCTCGAGCATGTGGGCGATGCCCTGTTCGTCGTCGCGTTCCATCAGCGAGCCGACATCCATGCGTAACCGAACAGAGAGCGCGCCCTTGGGCGAGGTGTTGCGACGGATGGCGTAGCGCATACCGTTGGCGAGCGTGCCGAACCGCACGTCCGGGTCGGCTGGCAGATCGCTCGTGAGCTGCGGCCAAGGCGTGACGGGTGCGAGGTCCTTCGCCGCTGCGGGAAGGGCCAACAACAGAACGACAAATGCCAGTGAGGCCCAGCGAGCGCTCGATTTCATATCGGTTTCCTGCGCGCAGAGTGTGAGTGGGGTAGCCGCGCGCGATTGCGGCGGGGATTGTCAGTGCCATCGGAGCGCGGTCAAGCCCGATCGGCAGTAAATTCGCTGTAATCGCAGCGCAGTGGACGCGAGCACTTCTAGCGCGGCAGTTCGGAAACCCCCATCAGGAACTCGTCCACCGCACGCGCGCATTGGCGGCCCTCGCGAATGGCCCAAACGACGAGCGATTGACCGCGCCGCATGTCACCGCAGGAAAACACCCTTTGAACGTTCGTCTTGTAGTCGACGACATTGGCTTTGACATTGCCGCGCGGATCCAACGCGACGCCCGATTGCTCGACGAGGCCGTGACGGCGCGGCCCGGTGAATCCCATGGCGAGCAGGACGAGATCGGCCTTGAGTTGGAAGGCGCTGCCCGCGATCTCTTTCATCAGCTGGCGGCCATCTGGGCCTTTCACCCATTCGACGCGCACGCATTCGAGAGCCGCGACGTTGCCGTCGATGCCTATCGCGCGCTTGGTCAGTACCGACCAGTCGCGTTCGCTGCCCTCTTCGTGGCTGGAAGAGGTGCGCAACTTGAGCGGCCAATCTGGCCAGGTCAGCGCCTTGTTCTCGTGCAGTGGCGGCATGGGGAGAATTTCGAGTTGCGTGATCGACGCCGCATCGTGGCGGTTTGCAGTTCCGATGCAGTCCGAACCGGTGTCGCCGCCGCCGATGACGATGACATGCTTGTCTTTGGCGCTGATCGTGCCCTCGGGTGCGGCGCGGTTTTCCGGATCGCCGGCGACGCGTTTGTTCTGCTGCGTCAGGAAATCCATGGCGAAATGGATGCCGTTGAGGGCGCGGTTTTCGACTTCCAGATCGCGCGGCAACTCCGCACCGCCCGACATGACGAGGGTGTCGTAGTCCTGGAGCAGCATTGCGACCGACATGCCGGCGCCGACCTCGACGCCGGTCCGGAACGTGACGCCTTCGGCTTCCATCTGGCGCATGCGCCGGTCGATCAAATGCTTTTCCATCTTGAAGTCGGGGATGCCGTAGCGCAGCAAGCCGCCGATACGATCGGACTTCTCAAACAAAGTGACGCCATGTCCGGCACGCGCGAGTTGCTGGGCGCAGGCCAATCCCGCCGGGCCCGAACCAACCACCGCGATATTCTTTCCCGATTTGTGGGCGGCGAGGACTGGCTGGATCCAACCTTCTTCCCAGCCGCGGTCGACGATCTGGCATTCGATGGTTTTGATGGTGACCGGATTGTCGTCGATGTTGAGGGTGCACGATGCTTCGCAGGGCGCGGGACAGATGCGGCCGGTGAATTCCGGAAAATTGTTGGTCGAGTGCAGTGTCTCGAGCGCCGTGCGCCACTGCTCGCGATAAACGAGATTGTTCCAGTCCGGGATGAGATTGTTGACCGGACAGCCGCTGTGACAGAAGGGAATTCCGCAATCCATGCAGCGCGAGGCTTGGCGGGCCAATTCAACGTCCGGCAGCGGACGATAGAATTCGCGATAGTTGCCGACGCGCTCATCGCGCGTTTCGCTGGCACGGTCGCGCCGTTCGACGGTGAGAAATCCGGAAGGATCGGCCATGGCTATTCGGCCGCGACGGCGCGCGCGCCGGCCTTCTCGCGCTTCAGATCGGCAAGCGCCTTGGCGTAGTCGATGGGCAGCACCTTGATGAAGCGCGGCAAGACACTGTCCCAATTCTCAAGCAAGTGACGCGCCCGGGCGCTACCGGTGTGCAGCAAGTGGCGCTCGATCAGAATGCGCAAGCGCAACGCATCGAAGCTGAGCGGATCGCCCATTCCGCTGTCGGCGACACTCAATGAGCGTTGGCGCGGTGCCCCGGTTTCGTCGGACGGCGCATTGAGATCGATCTTTTCGAGCCGGATCATCGCCTTGTTGCAGCGCGATTCGAATTTGCCGTCGACGTCGTAAACATAGGCGATGCCGCCCGACATTCCGGCGGCGAAATTGCGGCCCGTCAAGCCGAGCACGGCGACGACGCCGCCCGTCATGTATTCGCAGCCATGGTCGCCCGTGCCCTCGACAACGGCGACGGCGCCGGAATTGCGCACGGCGAAACGCTCGCCCGCCACGCCTTCGAAGTAGGCTTCGCCGGCGATGGCGCCGTAGAGAACCGTATTGCCGACGATGATGTTTTCCGTCGGTTCGCGGCGCGTGGGTTTCGGTTGACGAACCACGACGCGGCCGCCCGAGAGCCCCTTGCCGGCATAGTCGTTGCTGTCGCCGGTGAGCTCGAGACTGACGCCGCGCGACAGGAACGCGCCGAAACTGCCACCGGCCGTACCTTCGAAGCGCACGACAATGGTGTCATCCGGCAGGCCCGCATGGCCATGTCGCCGCGCGACTTCGCCGGAAAGCATGGCGCCGACGGTGCGATGGATGTTGCGCACCTTGCGCTCGAGGCGGACTGGTTGGCCGCTTTCGATGGCGGGCGCTGCCGCCTTGATCAGGTCGTGATCGAGCGCGGTTGAGAGGTTGTGATTTTGTGTTTCGCAATTGTAGATCGCGACGCCGGGCTTAGGCTCGACCGCATGCAGGAGCCGGCTGAGATCGACACCTTTGGCCTTCCAGTGATGGATCGCCTTTATCATATCGAGCCGGTCGACGCGTCCGGTCATGTCGCTCACGGTGCGGAAACCGAGCTTGGCCATGATCTCGCGCAGTTCTTCGGCGACGAAGAAGAAATAGTTGATAACATGTTCCGGCTGGCCCGTGAAACGCTTGCGCAACACCGGGTCCTGCGTCGCAACGCCCACAGGACACGTGTTGAGATGACACTTGCGCATCATGATGCAGCCCGATGCGATCAACGGCGCGGTCGCGAAGCCGAACTCGTCGGCGCCAAGGAGCGCCGCGATGGCAACGTCGCGTCCGGTGCGGATACCGCCGTCTACCTGTACCGCGATGCGTCCGCGCAAACCGTTCAGCACGAGCGTTTGCTGCGTTTCGGCGAGGCCGATCTCCCACGGACTGCCCGCATGGGTGAGCGAAGTCAAAGGCGATGCGCCGGTGCCGCCCTCGAAACCGGAGATCGTCACGTGATCGGCGCGACACTTGGCAACGCCCGCCGCCACCGTTCCCACGCCCACTTCCGACACCAACTTCACCGAGATGCGCGCCTGTGAATTGACGCACTTCAAGTCGCGGATGAGCTGGGCCAAATCCTCGATTGAGTAGATGTCGTGATGCGGCGGTGGCGAGATGAGGCCCACACCGGGCGTCGCGTGGCGGACGGCGGCGATGTTCTTATCGACCTTGTGTCCCGGTAGTTGGCCGCCTTCGCCGGGCTTTGCGCCTTGCGCCATCTTGATCTGGATGTCGTCGGCATTGACGAGATATTCGGTTGTCACGCCGAAGCGGCCGGAGGCAACCTGCTTGATGCGCGAGCGCATCGAGTCGCCATTGGCAAGCGGAACATAGCGATCGGACTCCTCGCCGCCTTCGCCGGTGTTGGAGCGGCCGCCGATGCGGTTCATGGCGATGGCGAGCGTGGTGTGCGCCTCGCGGCTGATCGAACCGAAACTCATCGCGCCGGTGGAAAAGCGCTTGACGATTTCAGTCGCAGGCTCGACCTCAGAAAGCGCGACCGGCTGCGCCGTCCCTTTGAACTGCATCAGTCCGCGGATGCTCAATAGTCGTGCGGCCTGATCGTTCATCTCGTTCGCGAATTCGCGATATTCCTCAGGCAGATTGCCGCGAACCGCATGTTGCAACTTGGATACGGACTGCGGCGTCCAGGCATGGTCCTCACCGCGCAGGCGGAAGGCGTAGTCGCCGCCAACGTCGAGCATGCTGCGATAGATCGGATTGTCGCCATAGGCGTCGCGATGCCGGCGGACGCATTCCTCGGCAATCTCCTTGATGCCGATGCCCTCGATCGTCGTCGCCGTGCCGGTAAAATATTTTTCGACGAAGGCTGACGATAGTCCGACAGCATCGAATATCTGCGCGCCACAATAGGAATGGTAAGTGGAAATGCCCATCTTGGACATCACCTTGAGCATGCCCTTGTTCACGGCCTTGGTGTAATTCTTCTGGACTTCGTAGGGTTTGAGATCGAGCGCATACTGAACGCGAATCTGTTCCAGCGTCTCGAACGCGAGATAGGGATTGATCGCTTCGGCGCCGTAGCCAGCCAACGCACAGAAGTGATGCACCTCGCGTGCTTCGCCGGTTTCCAGCACCAGACCCGTCTGCATGCGCAGGCCCAACCGCACGAGATGATGGTGGACAGCCGCAGTCGCGAGGAGCGCCGGCACCGCGATCCGATCCATTGAGACGCCGCGGTCGGACAAGATCAAGATGTTGGCATCGAGAAGAACGGCGTTCGTCGCTTCGGTGCAGATGCGTTCGACGGCGCGCTCGAGTCCCGCGGCCCCTTCGGCAGCGTCCCAGGTAATGTCGACCGTGGCGGTGCGAAAGGCGCCGTCCAGCACCGTCTCGATGCCGCGAATTTTCTCAAGATCGGCGTTGGTGAGGATGGGTTGCGAAACCTCCAGCCGTTTGTGCACGCCGGCCTGGCGGCCATACAGGTTGGGACGCGGCCCGATCATCGAGACCAGCGACATGACGAGCTCTTCGCGGATCGGATCGATCGGCGGGTTCGTTACCTGGGCGAAATTCTGCTTGAAATAGTTGTAGAGCAGGCGCGACTTGTTCGAGAGCACGGCGAGTGGCGTGTCGGTGCCCATCGAGCCGACAGGGTCATCGCCCTGCTCCGACATCGGCTCCAGGAAAAACTGGATGTCCTCCTGCGTGTAGCCGAAGGCCTGCTGGCGATCGAGCAAGGCGGATGGATCATTGGTGGCGGCCGCCTGCTCGTCCGGCAGATCGAGTTCTTCGAGCTTGAACTGAGTCTTCTGAAGCCACTCGTCGTAGGGCTTTGCGTCGGCGAGCGTGCGCTTGATTTCCTCATCCTCGATGATGCGGCCTTCTTCGAGGTCGATGAGCAGCATCTTGCCGGGTTGCAGGCGCCATTTGCGCACGATCTTCTCGTCTGGGACGGGCAACACGCCGGCTTCAGACGCCATGATGACGAGGTTATCGTCGGTCACGATGAAGCGCGCCGGGCGAAGTCCATTGCGGTCGAGCGTGGCTCCGATCTGGCGCCCGTCGGTAAACGCGATCGAGGCCGGACCATCCCACGGTTCGATGAGAGCTGCATGATATTCGTAGAAGGCGCGCCGGGCCGGATCCATGTCCTTGTTGCCGGCCCAGGCTTCCGGAATCAGCATCATCATCGCGTGCGCCATCGGATAGCCGCCGGCGATGAGAAGCTCGAGTGCGTTATCGAGGCTCGCCGTATCGGATTGGCCATGCGGAATGAGCGGCCACATCTTGTCGAGGTCCGGACCCAGGAGATCGGATTCCATCGTGCGCCGGCGCGCATTCATCCAGTTGACGTTGCCGCGCACTGTGTTGATCTCGCCATTGTGCGCGATGAAGCGGTAAGGGTGAGCAAGTTTCCACGATGGGAACGTGTTGGTGGAAAAGCGCTGGTGCACCAGTGCAATCGCCGACTGCGTCAGCGGATTTTGCAGATCGAGATAGAAGCGGCCGACATCGGGCGCGAGCAACAGCCCCTTGTACACGACGGTGCGTGTCGAAAAGGACGGAATATAGAATTTTGCGATGCCGGGAAGCTTGTGCTTCTTGGCGAGTTCGGCCAGAGGATTCTGAGTCTGTTTGCGGATGGCGAGAAGCTTGCGTTCGAACGTGTCCTGATCCTTGACCTCCGTTCCATGTGCGATGATCGCTTGGCGGATCAGCGGCATCTGTTCGAGCACGGTCTTGCCAAGTCCCGAGGGATCGGTCGGTACGTCGCGCCAGCCGATCAGAATTTGACCCTCATTCTTGATGAAGCGCTCAAAGCGCTTGACCACAATGTCGCGCGCCTTGGCCTCGGTCGGCAGAAAGCACATGGCGACGGCGTAATGGCCGGGCTGAGGAAGGCTCACGCCTGCCTCGCTCGCCCAGGCTCTCAACAGTGCGTCTGGAATTTGAATGAGGCAGCCGGCCCCGTCGCCGACGAGCGGGTCTGCGCCCACCGCACCGCGATGGTCGAGATTGATAAGTATCTGAAGACCTTGACTAATTATGCCGTGTGATTTTTCGCCCTTGATGTTGGCCACGAAGCCGACGCCGCACGAGTCATGCTCGTTGCGGGGGTCATAGAGACCCTGTTTCGGCGGCAAACCAGACATCGTCAATCACACCCGGACCCAAGTTCTGAGCAATCAATGTGCTCAATGAGAGCCTAAGTAGACCATAAATTGCGGTAACGCCAAATGCGAAATGCCGCGCTGCAACAACATAGCTGTTAGTCGGTGCGGCCGGAACGGGCCAACTGCTCCACAGAGATTCGACTGATCCGGTACGAACGCGCTCCACTGTCGCGCTCCTTTTGGCTCGCCAATGTACCGCCTGTAAACGCTGCAGCACTGCGATTCCTGGTAGAGAATCCCGGGGTGGACAGGGTAGTACCTATGGCCTATATCCGCGCACCCTTCGCCGTTCGGTGAAGTCGCATAACGCGGGGTGGAGCAGCCCGGTAGCTCGTCAGGCTCATAACCTGAAGGTCACAGGTTCAAATCCTGTCCCCGCAACCATCGTGAGCACACGACTTAGGCCTGACGGCCTAAGTCGTTCGTGCGATCGATGTTCAAATCTCAACCAAATTGAACGCATGATGCAGGGCCCGGCCGCTTCGCGAGGCCATTTTCTTTTGGGGTCGCAATGCCAGCCAGCCACGACTTAGCACCGGGCAAGTTATGTGTTGCCGTCGCCGCGGGCTGCGCGGCCGGCTACATCGCCTACCTCATCATGACGTTCGCGCGCCACGGTTGGATCGTCGACGCGAGCGGAAAGCCGATCGCGACCGACTTCATCGCGTTATGGACGGCCGGCCGCTCCGCGCTGAGTGGCGAAGCGGCTTCGAGTTATGAGCCGCACCTGCGCCATGCGACCCAAGTCGCGGCTGTCGGCCACGATTTCAAAGGCTACTTCGACTGGGCATATCCACCGCCCTTCTTCTTCGTCGTCACGACGCTGGCGCGGCTCACTTACGCCACTGCATTCCTCGCCTGGATCAGCCTGACATTCGCTTTTTATGGAACGACGCTGGCCGCGATCGCCAAGTCGCGTGCCGCGCTCGTGCTCGCCTTTGCAGCGCCTTGGACCTTGGCCAACCTCATGGTCGGCCAAAATGGACTGTTCACCGCTGCCTTGATCGGAATCGTTTTGCTCAACCTGGAGCGTCGCCCGCTCGTCAGCGCCATAGCGCTCGCCTGTCTCGCCTACAAGCCGCAATTCGGTTTGTTGTTTCCGTTGGCGCTAGCCGCCGGCGGTTATTGGCGCGCGTTCGGCTGGGCCTGCGTCGCAATCATCGTCATCTTCGCGCTCTCCGGCATCGTTTTCGGCTTCGACACTTTCAGCGCCTTTGTCAACGAGTTGCCGAAATCCACGCGCACGCTTCTCGCAGAGGGCGGCGCCGGCTGGAGCAAATTGCAGAGCACATATGGAATCATGCGGTGGCTCGGCAAGGTTGACTGGGTGGCCTGGACCGCGCATGCGGTGGTTGCATTCGGTGCCGCCGCAGCAATCGTCATACTCTGGCGAAGCGGTGCCGATTTCGCGCTCAAGGCGGCTGGTCTGTGCGCTGGGGGGCTGCTCGTGACACCCTATGTCTTCGCCTATGACTTCGCGATACTCGGCATAGCGTATACGTTTCTCTATCGCGCCCGCCGCTATGATGGCGCCGAATATCTGCTGATTGGCGCCGCGATTGTGTTGTATCTGACGTCGGCCTTGCTGGCGGCGCCGCTCGGGCCGTTCGCCGTGGCAAGCTTGGTCATCGTGATCGTGCGGCGTCTTCGCGCCAGGGATTTGGCTCTGATAGGTTGATGCTTGTGCAGATGGGGGCCGTTGTGAAAAGAGCCGGATCGACACCGCCCTTTCGCGGCGCCGATGGCGCGGAAATGCCAGGAAGCATCGCGCAGGCGTTCTATCTGCGGATCGGTGGCATCGAGCAATGGGTCATGCTGCGCGGCGAAGCCATCGCCAATCCTGTTCTGATCCTGCTGCACGGTGGTCCAGGCTTTCCCGAGACTAATTTGTTTCGCTACTTCAATTCCAGCCTCGAGAGCACCTTTACGCTCGTCTATTGGGAACAACGCGGAACGGGAAAAACCTTCGCCGCCGATTTGCCGGAATCCGATATGACGATCGAACGCTTTGTGCGCGACCTCGACGAACTCGTCGATTCGGTTTGCCTGCGCCTCAACAAGCGAAAGGTTGCGATTCTCGGTCACTCCTGGGGCTCCGCGCTGGGAACGCTCTACGCGGCGCGACATCCGGACAAGGTGAGCGCCTATGTCGGGACCGGCCAGATCGGCGATCTGCAGGCCAGTGAACTTTCGTCCTATGCCTTCGTTCTCGGCGAAGCGGAAAGGCGCGGCAATCGCAGAGCGCTCAAGCAACTGCGCGCGATCGGCAAGCCGCCTTACACCTCCAAAACCATCGGCATTCAGCGCCGCTGGCTGACGCGCTTTGTCGGGCTGATGCGAGGCAAGACGATCTGGCAGACGTTTCGTGCGCTGCGCGGCGCCCCCGAGGCGTCGCTGCTTCACGTCCCGAATGTCTTTCGCGGCGCAATGTTCTCCTTGCGGACTATGTGGTCCGAGCTTTCGCGCCTCAATCTCGAAGTTTCGGTCCCCGAACTGAAGATGCCCGTGTTCTTCTTCATTGGCCGGCACGATCACCAAGTCGCCGCCGAAACGAGTCTCGCCTATTTCGATAAGCTCATCGCGCCCAGCAAACAATTTGTCTGGTTTGAAGAGTCGGCCCATATGCCGCCCTTCGAGGAAGCGGACAAATTCAATGCCAAGATGATCGAATTGGTCGCGCCGGTCGCCCGCGCCGCGTCCTAACATCTCCTACCATACGATTTTGTATAATCGCTCCACGATCTTCCACAATTCCTGTTTGAAGCAGCGTCCGCCATGCTCGCATCTACTCGCTGAGGAGATGGCCATGAAAGAGAGAACGACGTACTCAGGTGCGGCAGATGGCGGTGTACGCGACTTGCTGCGCACCGAGGGGCTTTCGCTGCTCGCAGTCGCTGTGGCTCTCTATGGCCACATCGGTGGAGACTGGCGAGTCTTTGCGCTTCTGTTCCTCGTGCCGGATGTGAGTTTCGCTGGTTATCTGGCAGGACCACGGGTCGGTGCGCTGAGCTACAACGTCATGCACGCGATGATCGCACCGCTGGTGCTTGGCGCGGCTGGAATGGCGTTTGGTTCGCGGACTGGCGTTAGCCTCTCCCTCATCTGGCTCGCACATATCGGATTCGATCGCGCGCTGGGCTACGGCTTGAAGCATGCCAAAGGCTTCGGCTTTACCCATCTTGGCCGCATCGGCAAGCTTGCGACGGAGAGCTAGATGTTCATCGGACATTATGGACCAGCATTTGCTGCGAAACCTTTAGAAAGACGGCTTCCGCTCTGGCTTCTCTTCCTCGCGGTGCAGTGGCTCGACGTTGGTTGGTCGGTCCTGGTGCTGCTCGGCGTCGAGAAGTTGCGCATCGTCAAGGGATTCACGCAAGGAAGTTCGCTTGATCTCTACTACATGCCCTTCACACACGGCCTGATCGGCGCGCTGGCGCTTTCGGCGGCGTTGGGCGCAGTCGTCGCGCTCTTCTATCGCAATCGGCGCTCGGCCATCATTCTCGTCGTCGCGGGTGCGGTGTTTTCGCACTGGGTGCTGGATCTTGTCGTGCATGTTCCCGACCTCCCCCTGCTCGACAATTCCTTCAAGGTCGGCTTCGGTCTTTGGCGCCATCTCTGGATCAGCTTTCCGCTTGAGATCGCGCTCCTTGTCGCCGGCGCCTCGCTGTACGCCCGCCAAGTCCCCTCGCGGACGCGGCCCGGCGACACATATCTGTGGCTGTTGGTCGCCGTGATGGCCGGGATCGAAACCTACGCCAGCTTCGGACCGGAACCGTCCTCTGCGGTCGCAGAGGCGCAGACCGCGCTTATCGCTTATTTCGCGCTGGCTGCCGTGGCTGCCCTCGTCGATTGGGCGCGTGGCACGTCGATCACCCCACTGGCCCCAATTCATTAACTAATAGCGATTGACGAAGCGAAAGGCATCGCTATAACCCCGGCCCTCAGTTCACGCGTTCCGTCATCGAAGGGAGTGCGCATGGGTACCCAACTTCCGCCCGGCTACAAGCCGGTGGAGAGCGAACCCTTTATGAATGAGCGGCAAAGGGAATATTTCCGCCGCA